>Ga0137306_103528_pt1 | contig 11521 bp, 5 predicted proteins | sample Inofroosms_March_FD_97187 | JGI IMG/M metagenome (GOLD analysis project Ga0137306, IMG submission 97187) | Mouse cecal microbial communities from Vienna, Austria - N-Acetylneuraminic and N-Acetylglucosamine D2O microcosms_March | ecosystem: Host-associated > Mammals > Digestive system > Large... | reverse complement strand
GAATCTCGACAAAATACTCTATCCGTATCTTGTCGCAGACAAGGCCGTAGCCATGTCTCAACTCGGCATATACGGAGCATGCTGCAAGGTGGCATTGGTGATGATGATGTTCACCCAGGCATTCCGGTTTGCATACGAGCCGTTCATATTCGCGCAAAACCGCCGCAAAGGAGGAGACAAACTCGACGCCTACTCCTCGGCGATGAAATATTTCGTGGTGTTCGGGCTGGTTATATTCCTGACCGTGATGTTCTATATGGATATTCTGCGCCATTTCATCGCTCCGGCCTATTGGAACGGACTGCAATGCGTGCCGGTGGTCATGATAGCCGATCTGTTTTTCGGGGTCTTTTTCAACCTCTCGCTGTGGTATAAACTGACCGACAGAACAATCTGGGGCACATGGTTCTCCCTTATCGGCTTAGCCATAACGATAGCTCTGAACGTCATTCTGGTACCTCGCATAGGATACATGGGATGCGCATGGGCGGCATTTGCCTGCTACGGCGTCATGATGGTGACGAGCTATTTCGTAGGCCGCGCCAAACATCCGTTGCGCTACCCCGTGAAAAGAATCCTCTCATACTTTCTGTTTGCCATGATCCTGTATGTGGCAGGCTCTGCCATCGACACAGGTTCGGCATGGCTCGACATGGCAGCCCGCACACCTCTGCTTCTTATCTACATTGCCGCAGTGGTCCGATTCGAACATATTCCGCTTCCACACAAATGAAAATCGTGATACTCTCCACATCGTCCGAATCCGGCGGCGCGGCAATAGCGTCGTCGCGCCTTGCCATCTCCTTGCGCTCGCTCGGACAGGATGTGAAAATGCTGACATTCTCAGGGACAAAACTGACCACGTTCCTGCCTGAACGCGTGGAGATATTCATGCGCAACGGATTCAGCAGAAAAGACCTTTTCAAAGTATCGACCGCAAGGTTCGGGAAGTCCGTCGCGGAGCATCCCGATGTACGCGAAGCGGATGTGATCCTTCTCGGATGGATCAACCAGGGATTTTTATCCCTCGGCGAGATAGCCCGACTGGGCAAGCCTGTGATATGGACCATGCACGATATGTGGTGCATGACCGGTATATGCCATCACGCACTCGGATGCCGTAATTTCCATGAACAGTGCGGCAACTGCCGGTTCATCCACGGTCCGGCTCACCGAAAGAACGATCTTTCTCACAAAATCTGGCAGAAAAAAAACGGATTATACAAATCCGTCCCCATTCACTTCGTTGCCGTAAGCCGATGGCTTGCCGATCAGGCTGCAGCCAGTTCCCTGCTGGGCAAAATGCCTGTTCATGTAATTTCAAATCCGCATCCAGTCGACGACTACCGGGCAAAAGCGGGCGAGGAAAACATAGTGGTGATGGGAGCTGCCCGGCTCGATGATCCCATAAAAGGTCTCGACATGGCCATCGACGCTCTCAATTCCGTCTATGACGAAGGGGTGAGATGTTCGGCAGAGTTTTTCGGCGCTATACGCAATCCCAATCTACTGCGGCGTCTACGCATACCGTATAAATGGCGGGGTCAGATAGCTGGCGACGACCTGCGGCGTCTCTACGCCCGTGCGTCGGTTGTGCTCAATTCCTCGCATTACGAGACGTCAGGCAATACTCTGATCGAGGGCATGGCTGCCGGAGCTGTCCCGGTATCCTTCAACCAAGGCGGGCAGACAGACATCATCGAGCACCTGCATACAGGCTATCTGGCCAAATACCCTGACACATCCGATCTGGCCCGAGGTCTGCGCTGGGCACTGAAATCGGATATTCAACCGGAATTATTGCATGAATCCGCCGCACAAAAATTCAGCGCCGACCATATAGGACAACAATATCTCAAAATAATAGACCGCATTGTCAATGAAAAAAAATAATCTTATAGCAACTGTTTTCGCAATGGCGGCGCTGAGCGCGTCAGCGATCACCCCTCAGCCATCGTCAATCTCTTTTATTGAAAACGCCAAACCGCTGAAACTCGGCAAAGAGACCACCGTCAGAATCATCGGCGCAGAATCATCGGACAGCATCCGGCTTGCCGAATACATGTCTGCTCATGACTTCACCGTAGTTCCGACCAAAAAGAAAGCACAAGTATCGCTGTCTATAGATCAGCAACTTGGCCACGAAGCATACAATCTCCACGTAAACAACAAAGGCGTGAGCATTTCCGCGTCTTCAGGTGCCGGCCTATTCTACGGAATCCAGACGCTGATGGATCTGCGCGACGATTACAGCAAAAGCATACCGGCACTCAGCATCAGCGACTCTCCCAGATTCGCCTACCGCGGAATGATGCTCGACATAAGCCGCCATCCACGCGACAAAGAATTCATATTAAAACAGATCAGGGCAATGGAGCGGCTAAACCTCAACCGGCTTCACCTGCACCTGACCGATGCCGCAGGCTGGCGCATAGAGAGCGAGAAATACCCCAGACTGAACACCGTGGCTTCATGGCGTCCGGAGGAAACATGGAAAGAATGGAACGCGGGAGGAAACCTCTACGGTGGCACCCACGGCGGATTTCTGACCAAAGAGGAACTCAAGGAGATAGTGGACTACGCCGCCGACAGGTACATTACGGTGATTCCGGAAGTGGAAATGCCGTCGCACTCTGAAGAGGTGTTTGCCGCATATCCCATGCTGTCATGCACACACACCGACAAAGGTTGTTCGAATTTCTGTGCCGGCAGCGAAGCTACGTTTGAATTCATTCAGGAACTTCTCGACGAAGTACTTGAAATATTCCCGAGCGAATACATCCACATAGGCGGCGACGAAGCCCCCAAAGGGCAATGGACCGAATGCGACGCTTGCCGTAAACGCATGGCCGACGAAGGCCTTGCATCACCCGAACACCTGCAGTCATATTTCATCAGACGCATACAGGACTACCTTTCCGGCAAAGGGAGGAAAGCGATAGTGTGGGACGACGCGCTCGAAGGGGACGGACCGTCGGAATCTGCCGTGATCATGTCATGGCGCGGCACCGAACCCTCATCCGTGTCACTTCCCGTGATCCTCTCACCAGGACGATACTGCTATCTGGACTCATATCAGGACGCACCGTCCACCCAGCCCGAAGCCATAGGCGGCTACACGTCTCTGTCTACTCTCTACGACTATGACCCCGATCCTGCAGCAGTAGGCTTTCAAGGCAATCTGTGGTGTGAATACATACCCACAGACTCACATGCCGAATACATGCTCTACCCACGTATGCTGGCAGTCGCAGAAACCGCATGGACTCCGGCAGAACGGAAAAACGCTGACGATTTCAGGCGCAGGGCCATATCGGAATCCGAGCGTATGAGAACGGAGGGATTCACCGTATTCGACCTTAACACCGAAGTGGGCAACCGCCCTGAAGCCCAAACGCCGGTGGATCATCTGGCAAAAGGGAAAAAAGTCACATATCTTTCCCCTTATTGGAAAAACTATCCCGCAGGAGGAGACTCGACACTCGTCGACGGTCTGCGCGGCGGATGGAACTACAGCGACCGACTCTGGCAGGGCTTCCTCTCTGCCGATTCAGACGAGCGTGTCGACGTGCTCATCGACCTTGGCGCGGAAACACCAATACAAGAGATCTCTGCCACATTCATGCAGATATGCGGACCTGACGTGTGGTTTCCGGAACATGTGACGATATACGCCGGAAATGATCCTGACGATCTCACAGAACTCACGAGTATAAATCACACACAAATCGCTGACACCGAAGTAAGTTTCCGCGATTTCGGATGGAAAGGCTCGGCAACCGCACGCTATGTGCGCTATCGCGCCACTGCCGCCAAAGGTGTGATATTCATTGATGAGATCATAGTGCGCTGACCCCTGTAAACATCCGTATTCTTCATATGTTATGCAGCATGTTTGTTGTTTATTACATTGAAAAAAACTACTTTCGTGGCTAATCAACCCCCAAAACAAGACGATTTTCGAGAAATATAATCAAACAACATTCCAAAATATACAATGAGCTACTTAAAATTTGATAAGAGCCTGATGATCAACCTGGAGCAATCCCTTGCAAAAGAAATGCTCCGCACCAATCAAACCGGAGCTTATCACTGTACGACGGTAGTAGACTGCAACACTCGCAAACAACACGGCCTGCTGGTGGTACCTGTTCCTGAATTGGACCCGACCGGCAGCTACGTGTTACTGTCATCATTGGACGAGACCGTAATACAGCACGGAGCACCGTTCAATCTTGGCCTGCACCGCTACAGCGGCGGAGTCTACAATCCAAAAGGGCACAAATATATCCGCGAATTTGACTGCGAAAGCGTGCCACGCACCACATACCGTGTGGGAGGTGTGATCCTCACCAAGGAAAAAATCTTCATATCCGACGAAAACCGCATTCTGATCCGCTATACGCTCGTCGAAGCGCATTCGGCCACCACACTGCAATTCCGTCCTTTCCTTGCGTTCAGAGAGGTGAATTCTCTGGTACAGCAGAACGGAGCCATCAACAGCCAGTGTCCCGAATGCAAAAACGGTGTCAGTTGCTGCCTGTATCCGGATTATCCCCGCATGTACATGCAGTTCAACCGCAAGCCCGAATGGGTATATGACCCACACTGGTATAACGGCATAGAATACGTGAAAGATCTTGAACGCGGCGTTCCCTACACTGAAGACCTCTGGGTGCCCGGATATTTCTCCATCCCTATCAAAAAAGGCGAAAGCATCGTGTTTTCAGCCGGACTCAGCGAGGTAAGCCCCAGATCTCTCACCCGAATGTATGAGGAAGAGGTAAAGGCCCGTACCCCACGCAGCAGTTTCTACAACTGCCTGAAAAATTCGGCCAAGCAGTTCTACATAAAGAACGGCAAAAACGAATACATGCTGTCAGGCTATCCGTGGGGAAAAGTTCTGGCCCGCAACACATATATGTCGCTCCCAGGCAATACCCTCGCAATAGATCATCCTAAGGATTTCGAAGCGATCACATCCACAGCCAACCGTGCTCTCGAGCGATTCATGGACACCGGCGAGACAGACCGGACCATACTTGGCATCGAGCAGCCTGACATACCGCTGTGGGCCTTGTGGAGCATACAGCAATATGCCAAAGCCATAGGACTCGACAGCGCCAGAACACACTACACCGAATTCACCGCACGTGTGCTGGACTACATTCTTGACGGAAGGCACCCCAACATATACGTAGACGGCACAACCGGCCTTATCAGTTCCAACGGCGAGACCCAAGCCGCGTCATGGATGTATTCACAGGTTGGAGGAAAACCCGTGAACCCGCGCACCGGCCTTCTTGTGGAAAACAACGCGCTGATGTATAACGCGCTGCTTTTCGGCGCATCGCTGGCCGAGGGCAACCCCGGTCTGGAAGACGCACGCGCACGGTGGACCGCACAAGCCGAAAAGATGAAGCAGCCGTTTATCGACACATTCCTCAACGGCTACGGCTATCTTTACGACTTTGTCAACGGTTCGTATTCGGACCCTTCCGTACGTCCCAACATGGCCATAGCCATAGGGCTCGACTACTCGCCGCTCGACAGACGCCAGCGCAAAGGAGTGCTGGACGTGGTCACCCGCGAACTGCTCACACCGAAAGGACTGCGCACACTGTCGCCTAAAAGCTACGGCTACCGCCCCTTCTACGTAGGATCGCCCGAAGAACGGGAACTGGCCATGCACAACGGACCGTCGCGTCCATGGCTCATCAGTTTCTATGCCGACGCATACATACGTGTGTTCGGACTCAGCGGAGTGAGCTACATAGACCGTATGCTCATCGGCTTTGAAGACGAAATGAGCCAGGGATGTATAGGCTCCCTGTCACAGCTCTACGACGCCAATCCGCCGTTCAACGGCCGCGGCACGATCAGCCATGCCACAAATATAGCAGGAGTGCTGCGCACACTGCGAATGCTCAAGAAACTTAATCCGTTCTAACCCCTCAGACATAAGCAAAATGAAAGCACTAATGTTCGGGTGGGAATTTCCACCTCATATCTTAGGCGGATTAGGCACCGCCAGCTACGGCCTTACACAAGGCATGTGGCAGTGCGGCGACATGGACATCACATTTGTCATCCCCAACCCCTTCGGCGATGAGGACCGCCACTTCGCCAATATCATCGGAACGTCACAGATTCCTGTCGCATGGCGCGACGTGAGCCGCGACTATGTGGAGCAGCGAATAGGCAATGTCATGAATCCCGACCTCTATTTCAGACTGCGCGACCATATATATGCCGACTTCAACTATATGCGTACAAATGATCTCGGCTGTATTGAATTCTCCGGACGCTATCCTGACAATCTGCTGGAAGAGATCAACAATTACTCCATCACAGCGGGAGTAATAGCCCGCACGCTTGATTTCGACATCATCCACTCCCACGACTGGCTGACGTATCCTGCCGGAATCCACGCCAAGCAGGTCACAGGAAAACCGCTTGTGATCCATGTCCACGCCACAGATTTCGACCGTTCCCGCGGCAATGTCAACCCCACAGTATTCAATATCGAGCGTGACGGAATGCTCAACGCCGACCATATCATCACAGTGAGCAACCTCACACGCGCCACCGTGATCGACAAATACGGCATCGATCCTGCCAAAGTCACCACAGTGCACAACGCAGTCACTCCGTTATCGCCCGAACTGCTCAATGTGGAGGTTACGCGTCCCAAAGAGAAAGTGGTCACTTTCCTCGGACGCATCACCATGCAGAAAGGTCCTGAATATTTCGTGGAAGCCGCGGCCAAGGTACTGCGTCTCTGCCACAACGCGCGCTTTGTCATGGCCGGATCAGGCGATATGATGGACAAGATGATAAATCTGGCTGCGGAACGCGGCATTGCCGACAGATTCCACTTCCCCGGATTCCAGAAAGGCAAGCAAGTCTATGAGATGCTTAAAGCCAGCGACGTCTACATCATGCCATCCGTATCTGAACCTTTCGGCATATCTCCGCTCGAAGCAATGCAGATGGGGGTGCCGTCAATCATATCCAAACAGAGCGGATGCGCTGAAATTCTCACCAATGTCATCAAAACCGACTACTGGGATATCGACGCCATGGCAAACGCCATATATTCGATCATCACATATCCCGCAATGCACACTCAGCTCAAGGAAGCCGGGCTTGCAGAAGTAAACCAGATCACCTGGGACAAGGCCGGACAAAAAGTCATCGACATATACAATCAAGTTCTCAACCGTCAATAACCATTCTAATATAAGCCCCCACCCATGAAAGCAATCAACTTCTGTTTTCAGATCCACCAGCCTTTCAGACTAAAGAGATACCGTTTTTTCGACATTGGCAACGACCATTACTACTATGACGATTTTGCCAATGACGACATTCTCACACGCATTGCCGCACGCTCATATATGCCTGCCGCAGAAACCCTGCTGCGCATGATCAAGGAGACGAACGGAAAATTCCGTTTCTCGATAGCCATATCAGGCGATGCTCTCGAACAATGCGAACAATACGCACCTGAATTCATCGACATACTAAAAAAACTCGCCGACACCGGCAATGTGGAATTCCTCGGCATGCCGTATCCGAACTCACTGGCATCGGTAGCCGATCCTGAAGAATTCGCATATCAGGTGAAGATACATTCGGATAAAATCCACGAACTGTTCGGACAGCGGCCCAAGGTCCTGCGCAACACTGAACTTATCTATTGCGACGAGATGGCTCCGCAATTCCTCGAACTCGGTTTCAAAGGTGCGGTGACCGAAGGCGCGAAGCACATCCTCGGATGGAAGTCGCCAAACTATATATACTCCGCGGCATCGGCACCCAAACTCAAACTGTTGCTTGATAATATCAAACTGACAGAAGACATAACCCGCCGTTTCTCCGACAGTAACTGGGAGTCATATCCTCTCACCGCTGACAAATATATCGACTGGATCGCAGCCACTCCGCAGGAAGAGCAGATCATCACACTCTGCATGAATCTGGACACATTCGGCGAGCTCCAGCCGCGCGAGACCGGCATATTCCAGTTCCTGGAAGCCCTGCCGCGTTTCGCGGCCGAACGCGGCATTGAATTCTGGACTGCATCAGAAGCCCTCAGCAAGCTCAAAGCAGTCGACTCTCTCAGCGTGATGCACCCCATCAGCGCCGTGGACGAGAGCCATGACATGAGCGCATGGCTGGGCAACCGGCTGCAGAACGAAGCCTTTGCCAAACTGTATTCCGTAGCGGAGCGCGTGCGGCTGTGCGATGACCGCAGACTGAAAATGGACTACCTGTATCTGCAAGGCTCCGACCATTTCTACTACATGAGCACAAAAAATATGGCCGACGGAGCGGCACACGCCAACTTCTCGCCATACGAGACTCCCTATGCTGCCTTCACAAACTACATGAATGTCCTTGCCGACTTCATAGTGCGCGTAGAGGAGCAATATCCCATGTCCATCGAGAACGAGGAACTCAACTCTCTGCTCACCACCATCCGCAACCAGGCCACCGAAATAGAAAGCCTGAACAAGGAGGTGACATCCTTACGTCTCAACATCGAGCAATTCAACGTGGAGCATACCCTGCGCAACGACAGCAAAAAAAGCGCCAAAGTCAAATCCGAAACGGTAAATCCCGAACTCGTGGAAGATGTCAAGGCTACGGAAGTAAAACCCAAGGCAAAGCGCACATACAAGCCTCGCGCTAAAAAAGCCTGACAAGATAATAGCATATCCTTACCGGACGCGCTGAATTCAGATTCAGCGCGTCTTTTTTTCTCCGATATGCGCTTCTTTGCGACCGGAAGCAGGTCCAGCTTAAAGTCCATTATGCCCATATCATAATATAAGATATGCTATCGCACATGATTTATCCAAACCTGACAAAATGAGTTTTTTCATCAATGCCGGCGCTCATTACCCAAATTCTTAGTATCTTTGCGGGTTAAATTCCGCGACTTCCCTATTTTGAACGCCCGGCCACACTCCATATTATTGATCACAGTCCTGCTTCTATGCGCAATCGCTCTTCCGATAAGCGCACAGGATTCCATAACGTTACGCACAGACTCCCTTCTGACAACAGCCGTCGCTGATTCGACCAAGGTCTCCACATCGCGGATACGCCGGGAGAAAGTGGATCTGGATCATCAGGTCGTTTTCTCGTGTTCGGACTCAATGATAATGATCGGAAGAAACACGGCGATGATGTTCGGAGACAGTCAGGTGGACTATGGTGACATCTCCCTGAAATCCGCCAATATCGAACTCGACTTGGGCACATCGCAGGTCTATGCCTACGGAGCCACAGACTCGATCGGCGATCTTTCCGACACTCCAGTTTTCAAAAGCGGCAACGAATCATATCAGTCGGAGACGATGAGCTACAACTTCAAATCCGAACGCGGCTATATCACCAACGTCATCACCCAGCAAGGAGAAGGGTATCTCACCGGCGGCCAGTCAAAGAAAATGGACAACGGAGAGTTCTATATAAAAGACGGCCGTTACACCACGTGCGACAACCATGACTCCCCACACTTCCACTTTCAGCTCACCAAAGCAAAAGTAAAGCCCAAATCCAACATTGTGACCGGTCCGGCCTACATGGTGCTCGCCGGCCTGCCGCTGCCGATAGCCGTGCCGTTCGGCTACTTCCCGTTTACTGAAAAATATTCCAGCGGCGTGATTTTTCCGACATTCGGCGATGACTACAACCGCGGCTTCTATCTCGACAACGGCGGGTACTATTTCGCAATATCCGACAATATCGACCTTGCCCTGACCGGACAGATATACACAAAAGGATCCTGGGGGCTTTCCGCCCGTTCGACCTATATGAAGCGATACAAATTCTCCGGCAATTTCGCCGCTTCATTTCTGAAATCCGTCAACGGCGAAAAAGGAAGTCCCGACTACTCCACAGCCACAAACTTTCAGGTCATGTGGAGCCATCAGCAGGACTCCAAAGCAAACCCCAACCTGACATTTTCCGCATCGGTCAACTTCGCCACAAGTGGATATTCACGCAACGACGTGAACTCCTACTACAACTCCTCATTCACCGAAAACACCAAAAGCTCCTCAATATCGCTGTCATACCGTTTCCCGGGGTCAAAATGGTCTCTGTCCACCACCGCTACCATCAACCAGCGGTCGTCAGACGGCACCATGGCAGTCTCGTTCCCCAACATCAACATCACAATGTCGCAGATCGCCCCGTTCAAGCGCAAGAAAGCCGTAGGAGCCGAGCGCTGGTACGAAAAGATCAAGCTGTCATATTCCGGACAACTCCAGAACTCACTTACTGCCAAGCAAGAGGAGTTTTTTCACAAATCGCTTGTAAAAGACTGGCGCAACGGCATGCGTCACTCCATGCCTGTGTCAGCCACGTTTCAGGTATTCCGATACTTCAACGTGACTCCGTCGCTCAAGCTGATCGACCGCATGTATACATCCAAAGTCAGGCGACAATGGGATCCCAACGCATCGGTCGAAGTCTGCGACACGACCTATAGTTTCTACAACGTATGGGATTTCTCGGCGTCTGTGGCCATGTCAACAAAAATCTACGGATTTTTCCAGCCGTTGGCTTTTCTCGGCGATAAAGTGAAAATGATCCGCCATGTGCTCACGCCATCCATATCGCTGTCCGCTTCACCGGATTTCTCATCACCGTTTTTTGGCTACTACGGACGTTATGAGCGCCCCAATCCCGACGGATCCACCTCCACTCAGGTCTACTCGATGTTTCCTAACGCACTCTACGGAGTGCCCAACCGCGGCAAGACCGGCGCCCTGTCGATTTCATTGGCCAACAATCTCGAAATGAAAGTAAGGTCCGACAACGACTCGATCGGAGAGAAAAAAATATCACTGATCGAAAACCTGTCGCTGAGCCAAAGCTACAACTTCGCCGCCGACTCGCTGCGGTGGAGCAACCTCAACACATCCATTCTGCTCAGACTTGCCCGCAATTTCAACCTCAACCTGTCGGCCACATGGGACGTCTACACCTATAAGCTCAACCAATACGGCAACCCCTACCGTTGCAACGTGACGCGTCTTCAGGCAGGCAAAGGCTACGGTCGGCTGTCAAGCACAGGCACTTCGTTTTCCTACACATTCAACAACGGCACATTCGCCAAACTGTTCAAACGGAAGAAAAAAGGAGAGACAGACTCCGATGACACCAAATCTGACCGGAAACGCAAATCCTCCTCACAGACCGGCTCTCCTGAAGGAGAAGAGGAATTCGATGCCGACGGATATATGGTGTGGAAATTTCCTTGGTCATTCTCTGTGAACTACTCCATCTCCTACGGCTACGGAGCATTCAACAAGCAAAAAATGGAATATGACGGCAAAATCACCCAGAACCTGTCATTTTCAGGCAATTTCAGCCCTACAGCCAATTGGAACATATCGTTCTCGGCGTCATATAATTTCGATCTGAAAAAAATCGCCTATATGAACTGCAACATAAGCCGTGACCTCCACTGCTTCACCATGACAGCCAGTTTCGTGCCTGT
>Ga0137306_103527_pt1 | contig 11523 bp, 8 predicted proteins | sample Inofroosms_March_FD_97187 | JGI IMG/M metagenome (GOLD analysis project Ga0137306, IMG submission 97187) | Mouse cecal microbial communities from Vienna, Austria - N-Acetylneuraminic and N-Acetylglucosamine D2O microcosms_March | ecosystem: Host-associated > Mammals > Digestive system > Large... | reverse complement strand
ATGATCTGCACGCGCTCTGAGGCAAAATGCTTAAAAAAACCCGAAAGCTGCAGAGCAGGACGGTTAATATCCGGCAGCTTCACCTGCTTCTTGGTATAATCCACGTCAGGAGTAAGATTCTTGAGATTCATCTTCTCAACTACTTTACTCATCTTTACTGTACTCATCTCATCGTTCTCCTTTTGCTTTTATTCTTTTTAGTATACCACATTAATGGAAAAAGCGGTACACGTCATTGGCTGATTTTTCATTCATGGACGGAAGACTCTTAAGCTCCTCCACTGTCGCATTCCTGATGGCCTCGATGTCCGCAAAATGTCTCATCAGATCCTTCCTTCTCGCTGCGCCTACTCCCGGGATATCATCCAGAATAGAGTGCACCTGGTTTTTGCTGCGGAGCTGCCTGTGGAAGGTAATGGCAAACCGGTGCGCCTCATCCTGGATCCTCGTGATCAGCCGGAAGCCTTCGGAGTTCCTGTCGATGGGAATCTCCACATTCTGATAATATAGCCCTCTCGTGCGGTGGTTATCATCCTTGACCATGCCGCAGACCGGAATATCAAGGTTCAGCTTACTAAGGACTTCCAGCGCCACATTCACCTGGCCCTTCCCCCCGTCCATCATGATCAGGTCAGGAAATGCCGTGAAGCCGCCAAGCTCCTTTCCCTCATCCTGCTCCTTAAGCCCGTGCGCAAACCGCCTGGTCAGCACCTCTTCCATACTGGCGTAGTCGTCCGCCCCCTTAACTCCCTTGATCTTAAACTTGCGGTAATCACTGCGCTTAGGCTTCCCCCGCTCATAGACGATCATAGAGCCCACCGAGTCAAAGCCGCTGGTATTAGAGATATCATAAGCCTCCATGCGCACCACACGGTCTAATCCCAGAAGCTTTTCCAGCTCCTTCACGGCGCCGATGGTCCTTCCTTCCTCCCGCTTCAGCCGTTCCTTATCTGTTTTAAGGACCAGAGCAGCATTCTTTGCGGCAAGCTCCACCAGCTTCTCCTTCGTCCCCTTCTTCGGCACCCGGATATGTACCCGGCGCCCCCGCTTCTTACCCAGCCATTCCTCAATAATACCTGCATCCTCGATCTCCTCCGGAAGCATCAGCTCAGAAGGGATATAAGGCGTCCCTGCATAGAACTGCTTAATAAAGCTGGACAGGATCTCCTTTCCGGTATCCCCCTTCGCGATCTTCAAGTAAAAATGATCACGCCCGATAAGCCTGCCGCTGCGGATAAAGAACACCTGCACCACCGCATCCTCCTCCTCGACGGCAGCCGCAAGGATATCCCGGTCTTCCCCGGCAGTATCCGTAATCTTCTGCTTCTGGGCAATCTTCTGGACGCTGGATAAAAGCTCCCGATATTCGATCGCCTTCTCAAACTCCAGATTATCCGATGCCTCCTGCATCTTCCCCTCCAGCTCCTTTAAGATCAGATCATAGCTGCCATTCAAAAACTGCAGCACCTCCTCCACCGACCTGCCGTATTCCTCCTGGGAGACATACCCCTGGCAGGGAGCCTTGCACTGATGGATATGGTAGTTAAGGCAGGGTCTTTCCTTCCCGATATCACGCGGAAGCTTACGGTTGCAGCTCCGGATATAATAAAGCTTGCGGATCAGCTCGATTGTATCCTTGACCGCCCCGGCGCTGGTATAGGGGCCGAAATATTTCGCCCTTTCCTTCACCATCTTGCGCGCGATCATGACCCGCGGAAATGCTTCGTCCACAGTCACCTTGATGAACGGATATTCCTTGTCATCCATGAGCATCGTATTATACTTTGGCCGGTGCTCCTTGATCAGGTTGCACTCCAGAACCAGCGCTTCCAGTTCAGAATCCGTAACGATATATTCGAATCTGGTGATGTGGGTCACCATCTGCTCAATCTTGACCCCCTTATTGCGGCTGCTCTGGAAATACTGCCGCACCCGGTTCTTAAGGCTTATAGCCTTTCCCACGTAGATGATAACGTCCGCTTCATCGTGCATGATATATACGCCCGGCTTCCCCGGGAGTTTTTTCAGTTCCTCTTGAATGTCAAACATATCTTTAACCCTCTCTGCCGCTCATTCCTGCATGTCCTGCTACGACGGCACAGCATTTCCTGCAGCGCCATGTATGAAAAGTGCTGCGAAATCCCGAGACTTCGCAGCAACCTTTATCTCATACCGATACGTTCTTCCGTTTCTTTCTTTTCCTCCGGGTCAATTCCCTCCGACTCGTGGAAGATCTCCATAAACTCTTTACCTGTGATCGTCTCCTTCTCGATCAGGAAATCCGCGATCTTATCCAGCGACTTCCTGTGCTCCGTCAAAAGCTGCTTCGCCTCCTCATAGGCACCTTTGAGAAGCTTCATCACTTCCTTATCAATCTCGGACGCTGTCGCTTCACCGCAGTTGGCGACTGCCCTTCCGTCCAGATAACGGTGCTGCACGGATTCCAGCCCGATCAGCCCGAACTTCTCGCTCATGCCGTACTGGGTAATCATCGCTCTGGCGATCTTCGTCGCCTTCTCAATATCATTGGAAGCTCCTGTGGTCACCGTGTCAAATACGATCTCCTCCGCTGCACGCCCGGCAAGGGCGCCCACCAGCATCGCCTCCAGCTCCTTTTTCGTATTGAGGAACTTCTCTTCCTCCGGCGTCTGCATCACATAACCCAGCGCTCCCATCGTACGCGGGACGATCGTAATCTTCTGCACCGGCTCCGAATCCTTCTGAAGCGCGCTCACAAGGGCATGGCCCACCTCATGGTAGGACACGATTTTGCGCTCCTCCTGGCTCATGATCCGGTCTTTTTTCTCCTTACCCACCAGTACGACCTCCACAGCTTCAAACAGATCCTTCTGCGAAACCGCATTCCTTCCGTTCTTTACGGCTGTGATCGCAGCCTCATTGATCATATTGGCAAGATCGGACCCTACAGCTCCGGAAGTCGCTAACGCGATCGCCTCCAGATCTACAGTCTCATCCATCTTCACTTCCTTGGCATGGACCTTCAACACGTCCACACGGCCTTTCAGATCCGGCTTTTCTACCACGATCCGACGGTCAAACCGTCCTGGCCTGAGAAGCGCGGGGTCAAGAATCTCCGGACGGTTGGTCGCAGCCAAGAGCACAAGCCCTTTATTGCTCTCAAAGCCGTCCATCTCCGCCAGAAGCTGGTTTAGGGTCTGCTCTCTCTCGTCGTTGCCTCCCATCTGGGTATCCCTGCTCTTTCCGATGGCATCCACCTCATCGATAAATACGATACACGGCACCATCTGCTGCGCCTGCTTAAACAGGTCGCGCACACGGGAAGCACCGACGCCCACATACATCTCCACGAATGCCGATCCGGAAAGAGAGAAGAACGGTACGTTGGCCTCGCCTGCAACCGCCTTCGCCAGAAGTGTCTTACCGGTTCCCGGAGGTCCCACGAGGAGCGCGCCCTTCGGCAGCTTCGCGCCGACGCTCGTATATTTGCCCGGATTGTGAAGAAAATCCACGACCTCCTGCAAAGATTCCTTCGCCTCATCCTGCCCGGCAACATCCTTGAAGGTCACGCCGGTCTGCTTCTCTACATACATCTTGGCATTGCTCTTGCCGATACCCATCATACCGCCGCCCTTAGACATCTTCCTCGTCATGTACACGAACATGCCGACGATCAGCGCAACCGGCAGTATGGTCAGAAGCACATTAAGCACCATCATGGAAGTGGTATCGGGTATGGCGTGCTTATACTCGACTCCAGCCTTATAAAGACGGCTGGACAGATTGGCGTCGCTCACGATACCGGTGAAATATTCCTTCCCGGCCTTCTCGTCACCCTCCTTCTTTGCTGTTATGACAAGCTTATCACTCTTGATCTCAACCTTCTCGATCTCGCCCTTGTCCACCATCGCGAGAAACTTATCATACGAGATCTCCTCTGAATTGGTCGCACCCCTGAACTGATAGAGCGCCAGCACCATAATCGTGGTGATGAGCGTCACCAGTATGACAAAGGAAATCCCCTGCTGGTTCTTATTATTGTTTGGTCTCTGGTTATTTTGATTATTCTGGTTGTCCATCTTTTCCTCCTGTATTACCTCTTATATTATAAAGACAGGCTTGTGTGAAATCAATAAAAACATTATGAAAAGATTGTAAACTTACTATCCTATGTAGTATACTTGATAGTGGATCTATCCATGCAGGTTTATAAGATTTTTCTGAACACACAAGAGGAATGAGAGATGAAAAAAGGATTTGACAACGAAAAATATCTGAAAATGCAGTCTTCCCACATCAAGGAACGTATCGGGAAGTTCGACAATAAGCTCTATCTGGAGTTTGGCGGCAAGCTCTTTGACGACTACCACGCTTCCCGCGTCCTCCCAGGCTTTCAGCCGGACAGCAAGATGCACATGCTCATGCAGCTTTCTGACCAGGCGGAGATCGTCATCGTCATCAGTGCCGAGGACATCGAGAAGAATAAGATCCGGGGAGACTTAGGGATCACCTATGACGTAGACGTGCTCCGGCTGATGTCCGTCTTTAAAGATCACGGCCTGTACACAAGCAGCGTCGTGATCACAAAGTTCAGCGGTCAGGAAAGCGCATGTCTGTTTCAGAACCGCCTGGAAAAATACGGGATCAACGTATACCGCCACTACCCTATCTCCGGGTATCCTTCCAATGTTCCCCATATCGTGAGTGAGGAAGGCTATGGCAGGAACGACTATATCGAGACCTCCCGCCCGCTGATTGTCGTGACCGCGCCGGGACCGGGAAGCGGCAAGATGGCCGTCTGTCTCTCCCAGCTCTACCACGAACATCTGCGGGGCATCTGCGCCGGCTATGCCAAATACGAGACGTTCCCCATCTGGAATATCCCGCTTAAGCACCCGGTGAACCTGGCCTACGAAGCCGCCACCGCCGACCTTAATGACGTCAATATGATTGACCCCTTCCACCTGGACGCTTACGGGGAGACGACGGTCAACTACAACCGGGATGTGGAGATCTATCCCGTGCTGAATGCGATGTTCAAGCGCATTTATGGGGAGAGCCCGTACAAATCCCCCACCGATATGGGGGTGACGATGACGTGTGCCGCATGGCCTCCTGCCAGGAGATCATCCGCAGATATTACGATTCCTTAAGAAGACGCCTTATCGGCTCCTGCCCAGATGAAGAGGTCTATAAGGTGGAGATGCTCATGAACCAGGCTGATATCACCGTCCACGACCGGGCGGTTGTAGACGCCGCCATGCGGCAGGCTGAGGAGTCTGAAGGCCCCGCAGCCGCATTAGAGCTTCATGACGGCACCATCGTCACCGGCAAGACCTCCAACCTGCTTGGAGCCTCTGCAGCGCTCCTCCTCAATGCGCTGAAGGAGCTGGCAGGCATTCCCCATGAGCGCCACGTCATCTCCCCGGAGGCCATCGAACCGATACAGAAGTTAAAGACCCAGTACCTGGGAAGCAAGAACCCGCGCCTGCATACGGACGAAGTGCTTATCGCCCTGTCTGTCAGCGCCGCCACAGACGCCACCGCACAGCTTGCACTGGACCAGCTTCCGAAGCTTAAGGGCTGTCAGGCGCACACCTCTGTCATGGTCAGCTCCGTGGATATCAAGCAGTTTAAAAAGCTGTCCATACAGGCGACTTTTGAAGCGATGTATGAAAAAAATACTATTTTTTTTATGGAGAAAGGTGTATAATTGGAAAGTATTTTTTTGAAAATAACCCGTACACAGCTTTCTAAAGGAGGATATTATGGCAGTTAAATATGTATTCGTTACCGGCGGAGTGGTATCCGGTCTCGGCAAGGGGATCACGGCAGCGTCCTTAGGGCGCCTTCTCAAAGCACGCGGTTACAAGGTGACCATGCAGAAGTTCGATCCCTACATCAATATCGATCCGGGAACTATGAATCCGGTACAGCACGGGGAGGTATTCGTCACCGACGACGGGGCGGAGACAGACCTGGATCTTGGGCATTACGAGCGGTTCATCGACGAGAGCCTGACGAAAAACTCCAATGTCACCACCGGGAAGATCTACTGGTCCGTCCTGCAGAAGGAACGGCGGGGAGATTTTGGCGGCGGAACCGTCCAGGTCATCCCCCACATTACCAATGAGATCAAAAGCCGTTTTCACCGCAACCCGGCAGCGAAGGATACAGAGATTGCCATTATTGAAGTCGGCGGAACCGTCGGCGACATCGAGAGCCAGCCCTTTCTTGAAGCCATCCGCCAGTTCCAGCACGAAAAGGGGCGGGATAATGTGGTGCTCATCCACGTCACTCTCATCCCCTATCTTCGCGCGTCCCAGGAGATGAAGACGAAGCCGACCCAGGCCAGCGTCAAGGACCTGCAGGGGATGGGCATCCAGCCGGATATCCTTGTCTGCCGCTCCGAATACCCGCTGGACAGCGGAATCAAGGACAAGATTGCCCTGTTCTGCAACGTCCCCTCCAGCCATGTCCTCCAGAACCTGGATGTGGAATACCTGTACGAGGCGCCTCTTGCCATGGAAGAGGAGAACCTTGCCGGCGTCGTCTGCGAATGCTTAAAGCTTGACTGCCCCCATCCAGACTTAAAAGACTGGCGCGAGATGGTGGATTACTTAAAGCACCCGACCACCGAGGTGACCGTGGCTCTCGTGGGCAAATATATCCAGCTCCACGACGCCTACATCAGCGTTGTCGAAGCCTTAAAGCACGGCGGTATCTTTAACCATGCGACCGTGAATATCAAATGGATCGACTCTGAGACCGTCACCCCGGACAATGCTGCCGGAGTATTTTCCGATGTGAGCGGAATCCTTGTGCCCGGCGGCTTTGGCACCCGCGGGATCGACGGAAAGCTCGAGGCGATCCGGTATGCCCGCACGAACCATGTCCCCTTCCTGGGCCTTTGTCTCGGCATGCAGCTTGCCATTGTAGAGTTTGCCCGTGATGTCATCGGATACCGGGACGCCCACAGTGCGGAGCTTAACCCTAACACAACCCACCCTGTCATCCACATCATGCCGGAGCAGATCGGCATAGAGGATATCGGCGGAACCTTAAGGCTCGGCTCCTACCCCTGTACCCTTGATCCGGATTCGAAGGCATATGCGCTGTACCAGGCAGAACAGATCGAAGAGCGTCACCGCCACCGCTACGAGGTGAACAACGACTACCGGGATGTCCTGGCCGAACACGGCATGAAGCTTTCCGGCCTGTCCCCTGACGGCGCCATCGTGGAGATGATCGAGATCCCCTCTCACCCGTGGTTTATCGCGACACAGGCGCATCCGGAGCTGAAGTCAAGACCCAACAGGCCCCACCCGCTGTTCAAAGGATTTATCGAGGCAGCGTTAACGTACAATTCCTGACCATCCTGACACACGCTTCATATCGGAGGAACACGGCGCGCACAGCAGACCGCCGCAACACAGAATACATTCCGAAGGGAGAAAACCATATGGCCTATGAAGAAAGAGTGAAAAATAGTGAACAGAGCTACCGCGTCGCTGCCACCTTCCGGCTTCTGTGCCTGGTTCCAGAAAACACAGAGCTTTCTCTCACGGTCTGCGGGATCGAACGCTGCGCCCCGGCCCAATCCTACGGCCCCTGCCGGAGAGATGACTATCATCTGCATTTCGTCCTTGCCGGCAAGGGAACCTTAAAGATCGAGGAAAACTACTACTATCCCCACCGCGGACAGGTATTCGTCGTGCCGCCCGACGTAGAGATCCACTATTACTGCGACGATGCAGAACCGTGGCACTACACCTGGGTATCCTTCACCGGAACCAAGGCGGCATATTACCTGGAAAAAGCCGGGATCACCATGGATGCTCCGGTCCGCGACTGCTATATCAAGCCCGAAGAATTTCTTGCCTACACAGAAAAGATCCTGAACTGCCACGAGCTTACCATCGCCAACGAGCTTCTCCGCAATTCCCTGCTCTATGAGATCCTCGCGCTCCTGGTCAGCTCACAGGACAAGAAGCTCACCGACAGCCATCAGCCGGCCGAACACAGCTATTCACCGGATGTCTACGTAGATTATGCTGTTGAATATATCCATTATAATTACGATCATATCCGTGTCAGTGACATCGCAGACTACATTGGCATCACCCGCTCTTATCTGACGCACATTTTCAAACAGAAGCTCAACGTATCACCCCAGGAATACCTGCTTACCTACCGGCTGGATCAAAGCTTACGGCTGCTTCGGTCCACAGGCCTTTCCATACAGGAGATCTCAGAAAAGATCGGCTATGAGAATCCGCTGACCTTTTCCAAGATGTTTAAAAATGCTTACGGCTTAAGCCCGAAAAACTACCGGCTTCAGATGATGGATCCCACGCCTGACAGCCCGAAAAAGGCGTCCCCGGCTTCTTAGGGGACGCCTTTTTCGGGATATACACTATATGAATTATCCCGTCGCCATTATAATTTTCCGCCGGAAGTTGCAATACCCTCAATGAACTGTTTCTGGAAAATCAGATACAAAACGATCATCGGGATACATGCCAGCAGCGATGCTGCCATAAGCTGCGGATAATTGCTTGCGTACTGTCCCTGCATCTTTGCCAACGCTGCGGACAGCGGCATTACGTCTTTGTTACAGATCAACGGCCACATCAGGTCTTTATATGCAAATACTGCGGTAAAGATTCCAAGCGCTACCATGGACGACCTTGTAAGCGGAGCCATGATATACAGGAAGGTCTGCGGAATATTGCATCCGTCAAGTCTCGCTGCTTCCTCTAAGTCCTTCGGAAGCCCCATGTACGCCTGCCTTAAAAGGAACGTACCAAACGCCGTTACCAGTCCTGGAAATACCAGGGCGAAGATCGTATTTAACGCTCCTAACTGGCTCACCATTAAGTACTGCGGGATAATGAAGATCTGACCCGGCACCATCATCTGGAACAGTACCAGAGAGAACATGAAGTTCTTGCCTCTGAAATTCAGCCGGGCAAATGCATATCCTGCAAGGGTTGCTGTAAGTACCGCTGCTATTACTCGTCCTGCGATCAGAAGGATCGTATTCAGGTACAGCATCGGGAAGTCCATGTTATTAATGACTTTTGCAAAGTTCTCTGTTATCCACTCAGACGGGAAGATAACAAACGGGTTTACTGATGTTGACTCTGACAAGGTCTTGAATGCTGTCAGGATCATCCATAAAAACGGAACCAACATCGTTATCGATATCAGTATCAGGATGACATGAATCAGCACTGTCGTTGCTTTCTGTTTTGCTTCCATATCGATCCCTCCTTAACTATAGTGAACCCATTTCTTCTGACCCCACATCTGGAACACTGTGATGATCATGATGATGGCCAGCAGAAGAACGACGATCGTTGAACCATAACCCTTGTTATTCTCTACGAATGAGTTCTGGTAGAACAGGTATACGAGTGACTGTGTCTTGTAAAGCGCAGGATTGTTCTTATCAATTACCATGTAGATAAGGTCGAATACCTGCAGTCCTCCGATGACCCTCGTGATCATAACGAAGAAGATCGTCGGTGACAGAAGCGGGCAGGTGATGTGCCAGAACTGCTTGATTCCGGTCGCACCGTCAATGCTTGCCGCCTCGTAGTAATCCCCCGGGATCTCCTGGAGACCGGAGATAAAAAGTACCATGTTGTAACCGATGATGGACCAGATACCGATGATGGCGATCGAGAAGATCGCGATGCTCGGATTGGATACCCAGTTGATCTTTGTCCCAAAGATATGGTTCAACAGACCGAACTCTGCGTTAAACAGCCATCTCCATACCATGGCGATCGCTGCCGGAGCAGCTACCATAGGCAGGAAGAAGATGGTACGGTATACCGCGCGTCCCTTCATCTTGCGATTTAATAGCACTGCAAGTACAAGCGAGATGACGATAGAGAAGGGAACCTCTACGATCGCGTACTTGAAGGTGTTGATCAGTGCCTGCCAGACCTCTGCGTCCCCGAAGAGCTTAGCGTAGTTCTCTACACCGATAAAGATGTTGCCCCTGCCGAAGTCGCCGGTCTTAAAGAAACTCTCATATATCGTTTTAAATATTGGATAAATATTCAGGACAATCAAGCCGATCATGGTGGGAAGGATAAAGATCCATCCCCACACAAATTCATTACGTTCCTGACTTGTACCTTTCTTTGGATTAGCCAAGTCTCTCACCCCTTTCCATTAACAGGCGGTTTAATAGTCTTCCTCTGCAATCTTCTCATTCATTATGCTTGTAATATTCTTACATGCATCTGCCATGCTCTCTTCACCATTCCATGGTTTTTTCAGCTCTTCAACCATCGGATTCCACCATGCCAATGTAGAATTGGTGTGCGGTCTGAATACTGTATCTTCCATAGCGTCAATGTAAGCCTGAAGGTTGTACATCTCTGCGCCGCCTGCCCATGCTTCGGAAGCTCCGTCGTAAGCTGCCATTGTCACGCCAAGCTCAGACTGTTTCTCCTGCATCTCTTTTGTTCCAAACCACTCGATCAACTGGAATGCTTCGTCCGGCATAGATGTTCCTGCTGAAGCTGACCATCCAAGTCCGTTGTAAAGGGATACGCTCTTTCCTGTTGTCGCATCCTTCGGCAGTCTAGTAACGTCACAGTTCTCAACCATGTAATCATTCTCTTTGAAGCCTGCTACCATCCAGGAACCCTGGGAGATCATAGCAACCTTGCCTGACTGGAATAATACGTCTGTACCTGTCTCGGACATTGTGTTGGCATCCGGCATTACGTTCTTGATACATTTGTCAAGGAACTCCATAGCCTTGATTGTATTCGGGTCATCAAATCCTGACTTGTTGTCGTCTGTTACGATCGTTCCGCCCATGGTATACACGATATTCATCCATGTATCCTGCTCGTTGGACGGATTACATGCGAAACCATACTGGCTGCCGTCATCCTTGGTAAGCTTCTGCGCGATCTCGTAGAACTCATCCCATGTCCAGCTTCCGTCCGGATAAGCGATACCTGCATCGTCGAACATCTTCTTGTTGTACCACATAGCGATCGTATCTCTGTCCTTCGGAACTGCATATACTTTATCTTTCCATGTGTACATGTCTTTAAGCTCCTGCGGGAATTTATCCATCTCAAGCTTCTCGCTCTTTGCCACATAATCTGTCAGATCTAACAGGATATCGTTAGCCATGTACTTAACCGCCTCATTAGAGTGCATCCAGAATACATCCGGCATCTCTCCGCCCGTTGCACCGGCTTCGAGAAGTGTCCAGTATGCGTTCCAGTCCATTGCCTGAAGCTCTGTCTTGATACCAGTCTCAGCTGTGAAATCATCCATGATCTGTTTCAGGCCGTCCTGCTGATTGGTATCCCAGATCGCTACCGTCAATGTGTCACCCTTTTTCTTGCTTCCGCCGCCATCGCTGCTTCCGCCGCCGCATGCTGTGAGCATTCCGACTACCATTGTTGCTGTAAGCCCAGCCGCAATAAGTCTTTTGATTTTCATAAACCTACTTCCTCCTTCTTCGTCAATCTGACGTTTTTTCTTTGGATTATTATACATTTA
>Ga0137306_103525_pt1 | contig 11528 bp, 9 predicted proteins | sample Inofroosms_March_FD_97187 | JGI IMG/M metagenome (GOLD analysis project Ga0137306, IMG submission 97187) | Mouse cecal microbial communities from Vienna, Austria - N-Acetylneuraminic and N-Acetylglucosamine D2O microcosms_March | ecosystem: Host-associated > Mammals > Digestive system > Large... | reverse complement strand
TTCTAATCCCGTTTGGTACATGGCAGGGCTTAGAGCCATAGGCTAATTACCGCTTCTTCTTACTGTCTAACCATTTGCAGATGAGGTGGCAAACCACACCTGACATGACAGTAAGGATAAAAGAAACGAATATCTCCATTCAGACGCACCCTCTTCCCGTACCAGTATAGGGGCGGTAACAGAGCCATTATAGCATACCGTGTCGGATATTGGAATCACTTTCTATTGTCTGATAAATTCTGATAAATTCACCTTCAGCAAAGCCGATCAGCTGTTACTGAAAATGAATTGTTAGATAATTTCTCCGATCAGAAAAATCACTTTAAATATTTATCTGTGCCATGGCGGTCCATGTTGGCACGCTTTTTAAATAACATCAGCCGCACTATCCTTTAACAGAATGCCATCAATATGTGAAATATTGGTTTTCACCGCTATCAGCTGATTAGCGAAATGAAGATAACGGCGAGTCGTGTTAATATCCTCATGCCCCATTAAAATCATCAGCCGGTAAATATCCACCTGCCCATACCGTTCATACCGGTCAAGGCAGTAATTCGTAGCGAAGTTATGGCGAAGCTTATGGGATGAAAATTCAAACGGCAGTTTCGCCGCCAGTTTTGAGATCATGTGCTTCACCGCGTCACATGTCAGATTCTGACCCCGCCTTCCCACAAAAACACGTTCGGAACCGGAATAAGGACAGGCATCCTGATAGGCTTCCAGATAATAGCGGGCAAGACGCCCCAGCGGAACGACATGTTCTTTATTTCCTTTTCCACATACTTTCAGGATATTGGAATCAAAATTTACATCTTTCTTAAGCAGGCCGCACACTTCCGCCTGCCGTAACCCTGAATCCAGCATCAACGCCACCAATGCGCAATTGTGGTATGTGAGCCATGGCGACGCCGCCCGGATACTCTGGAAAATAACGACAATCTCCATATCCGTATAAATCCGGAGGTTCTTTTTAGGCATTTTAGGCACACGTACTTTACGCAGGACATAAGAAACATCATAATCATCGGCAATATACTGCAGGAACACTTTTAAATGCCTCACCGTAGTAGACAATGTACCCTGTGAAACGCCCTTCTCCATACACTTTTCTATGTATGCGCCAATCTGCCCATTAGAAACCGCCTGAACATCCGTGTCCGCTCTGTGAAAGGGATTGAAAGGCTTTCCAACCTGATCTGTATCAGTTACGCGGCTGTGCGGCTGCTCCCATACTGCTGCAGGGAATTCCAGGATTACCAGGGACAAAGCCCACAGGAAACCCGTTACCAGCTGGGAGAAAAAATCCGCATGGACATAATAATCCACAGTTTGGGGCAGGCCATCGAAACTATTAAAAAAGACTTTCCACTAAAAATGGCTTTCCAGGAGCTTATACGCAAATGTGGTTATCTATAAAAAGTTGTAAAGTGCTATTAGATGAAAATATTCAAGTTATAAGCGAAGAACAAAAACAGCGCTTAGACAAACAGATTAACCACATGTCCCCCCGCAAAGCTTGATGGGGGACATGTGGTTAATCTGGTAAATTTTATTCAATTTATAAATAACGTACAATGACAATATAGTGTATTTAACCGGGCAACCGGGGGACGTGCTCTCACCTATTCCGAGTCTTGCGGAAAGGGGTGATTATTATGAGTACATATGAGGAATTAAGTCTGATCGTAAGCGTTGCTTTACTGATCGTGGCCATTCTGAATCTGGAAAATAAGAAATAGCCGTTCCATCTCTGCAAAAGCTGAACGGCTATTTCTTATATAGTTGATAACTTTCGCCGGGATAGGTAGAGTGCCGCTACCTTCCGGCTGTCCTGTTAAATACATTATATGACATCCTATTTAATTTGTCAAATACATAAATGAGTGTTAAGTGTTACAAATGTCAAGTATATCGGCCAACACAGAAAGAATAAAGAATTGGTAAAAATCACCCCTCACAAATTTACAGCCCAGGACGCATAACCTTTCTTAAAACCTGATGCCTGCCGCCCCGATCACAACGCCCCAAAACACCGCGATCCCATACAGCGCTCCGATAATCCCCAGTTTTTCCTTCCGACTTTGCCCCTGACGCAGAATAATCAGGATACCCACGCCCGTATTCACCAGCAGTCCCGCCATCAGCTGGCTTGTCCCGATGACGCCGTCCAGATACAGCTCCGTAATCACCACGGAGGATGCGCAGTTGGGAATCAGGCCCACCAGGGCCGCCGTCATTTCTCCCACCAGCGGCAGGTCCACGAACAGCATCCCCAGCCGTTCCTCGCCTGCCAGTCCGATCACCCCGTTCAGCACAAGGGACACCAGAAAAATATACAGACAGATTTTCACCGTATGGCTGACCGCAGATTTCAGAATCCCTCCCTCACAGCCGCAGCGCTCCGTCTCGCAGATGGCATGAATATCCATTTTATGAGTGTTAAGCCGCAGCACTTTCCGGCACACAAATTCCACCAGATAGCCGGAAATCATGCCGATCAGCATCTTCAGTCCGAGAATCTTCAAAATCACGCCGAGCTCCACCTGCTCAGCCAGAAGCACCGGCAGCATTTCCTCCGAAGTGGAAAGATAAATGGACATCAGCGTGCCCAGTGTAATCACCCGTCCCAAATACAGACCCGAGGCCGCCGCCGAAAATCCGTGAGGAATCACACCCAGGGCCGCGCCCCACAAAGGCCCCAGCTTTCCGGCGCCCTGAATCCTCCGGCGGGCTTTCTCCCCCGCTTTGTGCTCCAGCGCTTCCATTACCAGATAGGTCAGAAAAAGAAAAGGAATCAGCCTTAAGCTGTCCCATATCGTATCCATCAGAATATCCATTACACCATCCATCGCTGTTTTCCCTCTTTCCCTCATATATATTTCGGCGTCTCGCAGTGCCTGATTTTCAAAGATGATTTTTTGTCAGGTGCGTACAAATTTATGAGGCGTACATGGAACGTACATTGAATAAATTTGTGTGCTGCCGGTGGAAAATCAGACGCAAAAACAGGCGCTGCCAGATTCCAGGAGTACATTCATACCTTCATATACTTCCAAAACCTCTCTGCCTGACTTATCAGCACACCGGCGGCAATATGTGGTTTATTATAGACAAACCGCCGAATTTAGTCAATGCCATCCTGAACCGAGAAAAAAAGTCGGAAAAGAAAGTTGACCGTGAACCTGAATTTCATTTATTATTTCTGCCGCCGTCACATATATTGAAAAGAAATCAGCTTCCGTAACGGACGATCAAACGGCTGCCTTTACAGCCGCAAAACGTTCATGGAGCGGCAGGCTCACAAAACTGCCGCCTGGCGAGGGATATCATGAAAAACAAAACCGGAACAGAATTTTTAATGGGAATCTGCATGCTGCTGCTGGTAACGGCAGTGTCTCACTACATGACCCAGAGCCGGCCGACCGTCGGCACGCCCGAGAACAAGACAGGACCCGTGGTTGTGGTGGACGCGGGACACGGCGGCCATGACCCTGGGAAAATCGGCATTAATAAAGCGCTGGAAAAAGACATCAACCTGGCAATCGTCAAAAAACTGCAGTACTACCTGGAAAATGACGGCGTAACCGTCATCCTCACCCGGGAGGGCGACGACGGACTCTACGCCAGCAGCGACGGCAACAAAAAACAGGCCGACATGCGCAAACGCTGCGAGATTATCGACCAGTCCGGCGCCGACCTGGTAGTCAGCATTCATCAGAACAGCTACCACGAAGAAAGCGTGAAGGGCGCCCAGGTATTTTATTATAAAAGCTCTCTTAAGGGGCAGCGGCTGGCAGAGCTGGTGCAGAAGCGGTTCGACTTTGTTCTCGGAGAGGAAAACCGGCGCGTCATCAAGCCCAACGACAGCTATTATCTCTTATTACATACCAGCTGCCCCATCGTCATCGTGGAATGCGGCTTTCTCTCCAACTGGGAAGAAGCGGAGCGGCTGACCGGCCAGGATTACCAGGACCAGGTAGCCTGGACAATTTATATGGGGATTATGCAGTATCTGAATGAGATGGATTAGTATGGCGGCCAATGTTTTTTTATGATCTCCCGTACCGCTAAATACACGCCCAAAATCTCGCAATACCCGATTTTGAGAGATTCTGAGCGTACATCTAAAAAGAGATGCAGCAAAAAATCATTCATTGTTTGTAATTTATCTAGTTAGTTTTCACTACCTTTCGCTCATTTCCTGTTGATTAACAGCCAGACCTGAGTATAATGGAATCAGAAGAACTCACAGATGATACCAATAAGGGATAAGAAAAATATGATCGAGATGAAACAGCTCCAATATTTTCGTGCCTGCGTGGAAACCGGAAATTTCAGCAAGGCGGCCGAGCTTCTGTATACCACCCAGCCCAATGTAAGCAGAACCATCAAATCCCTGGAAAGCCAGCTGGGGGTGTCGCTGTTTGAACGTACCGCCAGAGGCATCCGGCCCACGCCGGAGGGAGAGCGTGTCTATCGGTACGCCCGGCAGATTCTGGAAAACGCAGAATACCTTCAGGTGATGTCCCAGGGAAACGCCGCCAGGCATTTTTCCATTTTCTCAACACCCAGCCGCATACTGGCCGCCTTATTTGCCGAATATTACAACAATATGGCCGACCATACCGTCCGGTATAAATTCCAGGAGGGCAGCGCGGAAGAAACCGTAGCCAGAGTGGAAACCCATTACTCCGATATCGGCTTTCTTCTGATGCCCGGCCAGTACCTGGTTTCCTTTTCCTATCATCTGGAGAGACGGAACCTGACCTTCACTCAGCTTCAGGAAACGAAGCTTTTGTTATACGCAGGCCGCCGGTCGCCCCTGTTCCATGCGCAGACCATCCCTTTAGAAACGATGACTCAGCTTCATTTTGTGAAAAACGACGAGTCTGTCTATTCCCTGGACAACTGTATGCAGAGCCTTCTGCCCGGCCTCGCTTACCGGCAGAACCAGAAAAACGCTCTGGTCACAAACAGCGACCATCTCACCATGCAGCTACTGAACAAAACGGATGTCTGCCATATCAGCACCGATCTGTACGTGCCGATGATGCCCGCCCTTACCCAGTCCCCCACCGACTCCATGCGGGGGATTCCCATCGAAGGAGCCAATACGGTTTCTTTCGGCTACATCCGCCGTCAGTGCGAAGCCCTCTCAGAGCCTGCGGAACATTTCCTCAGATGGATTCACGAAATGTTTCAGTGTCCTTTCCCCGGACAAGAGAAAGATCATCCGTTTTGAAAGAACCTTCCCGGCTGCGGGAGGTTTTTTCTACAATGGAGCAGGCTGTTCCCTTCCTTTTCCTAACCAGGCGCAAGACATTCCGTAATTGCATAACATACCCATACAAATCCCGGCATATCTCCTTCCTGTTCCCTCTGGTATAATCATGGTAAAAGATGAAAAGCACATGAACTTTTGACAAACGGACAAATTTCATCCGCCGAAACAGTCGTCTCAAGACAAAAAAACGGATACCGCAAAGTTCGGAAGGACATGAGATTCACAAGGAGGTGCATAATCATGAAAAAAATGGCTCAGTTTATCGCAACAGCTTTATTGACTTGCATGATATTCTCTGTCACCGGTTGCTCTGCCCCCAAAAATGAAACAAATGATTACAGTCAGCAGGAAACCGTCATCGGCGTGGCGGTATACAATACGGAAGACCCGGAGGTTCTGGCCTTCCGGAACTATTTTAAAAACTATCTTGCCAACTGTTTTCATGTCTCCTTCCTTTATTCCGACAGCATCCGGTCAGCTGAGGATGAGCAGGCTTTCGTAAAACAGGCCGCACAAGCCGGAGTGCAGGGAATTATTTCCTTTATCTCTTATGATCTGGAAAATACGGTGGCTTTGTGTGAAGAAGAACAGATTTATTATATGATGGGCTCCGGCACCATCGCTGACGAGGCTTTTGAAGCGATGAAAAACAGTCCCCATTTCCTGGGTGTCATCGGGCCCAGCGAAACAATCGAGCGTCAGGCCGGCTCGGATATGGCAACTTTTTTCGCAAAACAGGATACCGAAAAAAATGCAAGCTACCTGATTTTCACCGGAGGGGGCAGCCTGGGAAATGTCATGCACCAGTACCGTACGGAAGCGATTCTCACCTGTCTGAAAGAACAATACGGCCTTGACTGCGGACAGTCCGTGACCCGGCTGGCGCTGTCTGACAAGCCTGTAGTACTGTCCGGCCAGAATATGACTGTCACATTATTCCCCGGCTATGTCAGCCGCCCGGAGGTAATGACGGCCGCGAAGGAACAGATCACGGACGCGGATTATTCCTTTATTCTGAGCGTTATGGGTCTGTCCGAGCTCTATGACGATATCAAGGCCGCCCGGAAGCAGCAGCATGCCGGCCTGACCATGGGCGTGATCGACTGTTTCTCCGAAGTGAACTTTAACGCCGTGCAGGACGGCTACCTGCGCTATGTCACCGGCAAATATTCCTCCCTGGTCGGCCCTTCCTTCGCCGCCATGTACGACGCCATCCACGGAAACGCTGTCAATTATAAAAAAGATGGCGAGGCTTTCCAGCTTACCCAGGGCTTCTGGACGGCTGACAACGCCAAAAGCTATGAACAGATGTATGCGTACGCAGTCAGCGATTATCTCAACGCATACTCTGGCGACGACCTGATGAGCGTGATGAAGCTATATACGGCGTCAGCCACCTTTGCTGATTTCAGAACGCTGACCGAAGCTTACGATATTGAAAGCATTCAGGCCCGGAGAAACTGACAGATCGACCCGATCTGCCGCCTGAGCGAAAATGCCCCGAACAGGGTATCATGATCCCTGTTCAGGGCATTTCTTTTTTGATTATTGCTCTCCGGGCTGTTCATTATTCTGCCGGCCTTTTTCTCTACGCTCCATATGGGAATAAATAAAACTGACGACCATACACAGCACACCGCCCCCGGCCAGCGCCGCAGCCCGATAAACCCATCCTGTACCGGCCAGATCCGCCGTTACCATTTTCACCACGCAGACAAACATAAGAAACAGCGCATACGCTCTGATCTGTCTGCCGGACAATAGAAATCCCAGCATAAGGATTCCCACTGCTGCCATCAGCAGAATCAAGCTGACAAAAATTGCATATGGAATCCGAAATACCAGAACCAGTTTGTACAGACTGAGGGAAAACATAGCCAGGGAAACCGGACAAAATACCTGGCCATACCGGTTCAGCCTCCGCAGCATAAATTCGGCAGAGACCCCCGGCGGACAGTGCGGAAGCAGCAGTGCCGGATGATCCGGCCTGTGGCGTCCCTTATAGCGGATGCCGCACCAGGCCGCCAGCGAGCCGGCAAGCAGGTATAAAACGCCTGCTGCCAGCTCCAGGCCAATCCCGTCCCCCTTGCACCATTCCAGCGTTCTCCAGGACATTACCCATAAAAGGCTCATCCCCACACACAAAACCGGAAAAAACCTGTAGTCCCGACTTTCCATCCATAAGGTCAGCCCGACAAACACTGCCAGCATCGCCGCCTCCACCATCAGAACAAAGGGCGGTTCAAAGTCAGCGCAATAGGTTACACATACCACAAAAGCGGCAAGCATGGCCACACCATAGCGGCTCACCTGACGGAATGTAAGGATGGCCGTGTCTGCGCCAAACCTAGGCTGTTCGTTTACAGGTTGTCTACTCACAGGTTGGCCGTTCATAGGCTTTCCACTCACAGGTTGGCCGTTCACAGGCTGTCCGTTCATAGGATATCCGCCTGGGGATAACCCGCCCATCATCTTCACCAGATATTTAACCGGCAGTCCCAAGGCGAAAATCATCATCAGCGCAAACGTAATATCCGCCTCGGGATGGCTGATTTCCCCAATCAGCAAAAGATACATCCCTATGTAGGCAGGAACAAAAGCAAAGGTTTTACAAAAAGCCGGACACAGCAGCATATAAAAATAATAAGCCGCCAAAATCAGGTACGGCACGGGATAGATACTCCCGGTCAAAAGATCGGAAAGTGCGATTCCCACCCAGAGCATGGGATACAAAATCCAGGCGGACGTCACATTCCGGTTTCTCGCCCTGAGCAAAGGAGCCAGCAACAGCAGCAGAACGATACCCCCTGTAACCGCCCCTTCCCATTTCCCCAGCAGCTCCATCAGCCTTGTACAAAACACTGCCATCTGGCACTCCATCAGGAAAACTCCCGCAGCCTCCTCTTTAACGCCTCCCTGATACAGATCACACCAGAAAATCAGCACAATTCCGCCCAGCACCAGTGCGAAAAGCCGCAGCGCCGCACTGTCCTCCCCGGCAAACAGGATGGTGTAAGCTACCAGAACATTGACAGCCGTAAAGTTTTTCAGCCAACGCAGTTTTCGATTCGCAGGCTGATCGGAAGTCCGCAAAGCCTGTGCTTTTTCTATTCTGCCATATCCCACTGTCTGACTGGTTCTCACTGTTTTGCTGGTGCCTGCTGTTTCTCCGGCTTCCGCTTTTCCTCCGGTTCTCCATAAAGCACCGAACGCTTGTGTTCTGCCAACCGCATCCTCACAGACACCCATCATCATACCGGTATCAAGCAGCCCATCGCCGCCTGTCTTTCCGTCGTTTCCATCGGTTTTCACAACCCCTATACGGAAGATCTGAAACAGCGTAAAGCCGTAGACCGCCACAGTAAACAGCAGCCCCGCCCACCTCTCCGGTATCCCTTCGCCCTGAGATGAGACCAGTATCGCCGTAGCCAGATTGCCCAGGTTGACCACATAATAAAACAGCACCGTTCCGCCGGAAGCGGCCATGTAAAATGAAAGAAGGGCCCAGACCAGTATACAGGGCAATACCCACTCTACGGACACCAGATGCCAAAGGAAATGAAGGGCGACGCAGTCCATATACAGAACCCCCAGGCCACAGGCCGCCAATGTGGTGGGAATCGCTGAGCTTCTGCCGCTCTGATGCAGCAGCCAGCCGCATCCTGCCATGCCGATCCCAAGGCCAAACATCAAAAACGCCTGCACCAGCTCATCCGCCAGCGCCCAGGCCGATACCATTAAAAGCCCGCACCCTGCCAGAATACAGACGGCCGCCAGAAACGCTGTCCCATATTTCCCCACATCCATCTCGCCCACCTGATAAAATCCCCTGTTGGCGCGATTTTCCCTGCGCTGCCTGCGCATTTCGGGAATAACGGAAGCACGCCTGCGGGAGGACTGCGGCTGTCTCGGAGACTGCGCATGGGAACGCTGCTCATAATGGGACTGTCTATACAAAGACTGATCGTGGGAATACTGTCCGGAGGGAGACTGTCCATGAGCCGGCCGTTCAGAGGGTTCACTGTCGGGTTTTCCGTCCTGAGCAGATTCACCTGGCAGCTCTCCATGAATAACCCCTTCCATATGGGCCATCTTATCGTTTAGCCATTTTACCTCACTGCGCAGCTTTTGCAGTTCTTCCAGCAATTCTTCCCGGCTTTCTTCGTTCTGCCTGCTATTATTTTCTTCCATAGATTCCCCTTCGTTTTATTTCTCTGTTCCGTCAGAAAAGTCTCTGCTCCTTTATGATATACTCCAGCAGACGCTGGCATCCCTCACGTATATCTTCATAGGTCAGATCAAAATTCCCCGTATACCACGGGTCCGCAATATCTCTCGGACGATCCGAAAAATCCAGCAGACGGCGTATTTTCCCTTCCGGATCTCCTCCGGCGATTCTGCACATCCCGGACAGGTTCCGTTCCTCCATGCCGATCAGATAGTCATATTTTTCGTAATCGCTGCGCCTCATCTGCGTCGCCCGATGATTTCCAAGGGGAATCCCCTCCCGTTGCAGCTTTTCTCTGGTACCCCTGTGCACCGGATTCCCACGCTCCTCATCGCTGGTTCCGGCAGAAGCGATGTAAAACCGGTCGGCCAGCCCCCTCTTTTCCACCATATCCTGAAACACAAACTCCGCCATGGGAGAACGGCAGATATTGCCCAGGCAGACGAATAATACTTTGATCATAATTTTTATATCCTTTCATAAGCCTTTACACCTTGATATTTCCGGCGTTTCGGCACTTTTTTCAATTTTTGGATTTTTGCCGAAATCTACGTAAATCCTTATAAATCCACACAGATTTATGGGCAAATGGTGTAGTAATTGGTGTAGTAATCAACCTGATTTTCTCTCTCTTTTCTGAGATTCAAAACTCTTTAAGTCAATGATTTTCGTCATCTGTTCGGCTACCCGGTCATAGTTGGCATGAGTGTAAACATTCAGTGTAACCTCCACATCGGAATGCCCCATCGCATACTGCAATGTCTTAATATCCATACCTGCGTTCGCCATATTGGTACAAAACGTGTGTCTGAATACATGCGGAGTAATATGCGGCAATGGCTGATCGGGATGAAGTTTTTTATACTTTTTCATCGCCCATCGCATCTCATTTTCGATATGCAGCGCCACTTTCGGATGGTCATTCTTATCTAGCAAGAGAAAACCACTGTAGCCATCTATAATCATCTCTGTCTTTATCCTGCGACGATCCGCAAGAATATTCCTCAAACTTTGATACACGCCATCCGTCATTGGAATAAAACGAATACCGCCGTCTGTCTTGGTTTTCTCAACATAATATTTTCCGCCACGTTCCCGGACAAGCTGGTGATCCACCCGGATTCTTCGGTTTTCAAAATCCAAATCTCCCTTTGTCAAACCACAAAACTCACTGACATGCATACCGGTTTCCAGCAACACGACAAATTCATCGTAATACTTCATATAAGTTTCATCTTCACGGATAAAATCCATCCAGCATTCCTGCTGTTCCTTTGTCATGGCAATGCGCTTCTGTGAATCATTGGGAACAATATCAATCAATTTAAACTCAAAAGGGTTCCTGCGGATAATATCATCGTTATATGCCATTTGAAACGCTGAACGGACAACGCCTTTGACACTTGCGATTGTGCTGTACCCTTTCCCCTCATCATGAAGCTTCATCATCCACTGCTGGGCATCCGACACTTTGATATCCCTTATCTGCCGATATCCAAAGTCCTCTTTCTTGACTAAATTCAGTACGAAACTGTATCCGACTTTCGTGTTGTAGCGTACGCCCTGTTTCAAGCTAATGTACCGCTCTAAAAGAGCAAGCACGGTCATTTTTCCGGCAGTATAGTCAATCCCGTCATCCAGCTGCTTCTGAATTATTTTTTCCTTTTCCCGTAATTCTTTCAAATCAGAGGAGTAAATGGTTTGCCGCTTTCCACGGATATCCGTATACCGATATTGATAAATCAGGTCTTTTCTCTGGCTCTCTCCCGTCCGTAAAATTCTTCCTTTATTGTCTTTTCGCTTCTCGGACATTCTCAAACTCCTTTCCGTGATGGAAAGAGCCTTGATATGACACATTCATTGTATCATATCAAGACCAATTTTTACATCACTAAATTTTAGATAGAATACGCCTGCTCAATATACTGATCGAACAGGCGGCGTTTAATTAACCGTTTATTGCCTACCCATAGGACAAAACGGCAGTTTTCATGACTGGAAAGATCACGCAGC
>Ga0137306_103524_pt1 | contig 11528 bp, 10 predicted proteins | sample Inofroosms_March_FD_97187 | JGI IMG/M metagenome (GOLD analysis project Ga0137306, IMG submission 97187) | Mouse cecal microbial communities from Vienna, Austria - N-Acetylneuraminic and N-Acetylglucosamine D2O microcosms_March | ecosystem: Host-associated > Mammals > Digestive system > Large... | reverse complement strand
AATGAAAACAAATCGGCAAATAGGAAAGCGTTGTTGCCATGATCGCTCTCATTACAGGCTTTTGACTGGAAGAAAATATGGTCTCCAACTCGGCAAAAAATGTTGCAACCACTTCTTCCAAATCCTCCCGGGTGACATGACCCTGCCTTTGATTTTCTTCTAGATCGGCAAAAGTGCTTGTAGACATCAACCGATCCACCCGGGAAACTAACGGATCGGTCTCTTCCTCCTGGTGGAAGGAAAGTTGTTGATACTTTTCAAAATATTCCTCCTGAACTCCCTCCAAATTTGGCAAATGTTCAAAAATGTCCTGCGGAATTTTTCGGCTTCCTTTTCCATACTGTCCCCAAAGCCCTCTCAAAATAGCAAAAGCAGAGGCTTCCTTTTCCACATCTCTCATAGCCTCTGGGCCAGTCAAGCACAAAAGATACAGATCATTCACCATTTCCCCCAGATGATTATAGTATTCTGTCAAATTCAGCAATAGTTCTCCGGCCTCTTTCACCTGTCTACTTGTTTTATCATAGCTCTCTTTTGTCAAATCCTTAAAGGATAGATCCCTCAGATCATCCAAAATTCCATTAAGCTTCCCATAACTGCTATCGTATCGCTGGGAAAATTCAATCAGACTGCCACATCTTAAAAGATACATCACTTCTTCCAGTCCTGTATAATCCGCTCCCAAATAAGTCGTCAAAGCATCATGAACCATACTGAAATATTTTTGTCTGGTAAAGCGGATTGGTAATTGTCGGAGAATCTCATGAATTCGCTGGTTCTGAAGCGTGGAATCCTTTGCAGAAGCCAAATAACGCATCACATTTCCCACTAATGTTTCTATTTCCATCTCTGTCCCCGACAATCCATTTACAAAACGTCGTTCAATTCGGTTTAAAACATATTCATAAATCTGGACGGCATCCGAATAGGCCACCACCGTCTCCATCTCCTGTCGAATCTCTCTGCGAAAATCTTCTATTTTCTCCAGGACTTTTGCATATTCCCCATCCAAGTGCCAGCCAAGCAATTCCATATAACGCCGGTCTAACTCTTCTTGCTTGCCTGTCCCTTGCTCGTACTCCAATGGCAGCTCACCAAAATACAAATACGTATTCAAAGCCAGCCGGGCTATGGCATAACCATAAACTACGGAGGCTATCTTTTTCCAGTTGCGCATCATCCTGCCTTCCCCCTATCGATAATTTTCCAAAATCGACCGGCGCAACAGATCCAGCGCCCGTACTACTGCCATTTCTCGCACTTTCTCACGATTTCCTTTAAACTGGTACTTTTTCACAGTAACCTTCTCTTTCATATAAGTGGCAATATAGACCAGACCAACCGGTTTCTCCTCTGTGCCGCCCTCCGGACCTGCAATTCCTGTCACTGCCACACAAACATCACAATCAGCAGCAAATACTCCCCCGATGGCCATCTCCCGTGCTGTCTCTGGACTGACTGCCCCATACTTTTTAAGCGTACTCTTGCTGACATCCAGATACTTTCTTTTTGCCTTATTTGCATAGGTAATAAATCCTTCCCGAAAAACCTCAGAAGCTCCCGGTACATTGACTAACCGGCCTGCCAACAGTCCACCTGTACAAGATTCTGCCGTAGTCACAGTCAATTCATATTTTTGCAATAATTTTACCACAGCCATTTCCAGAGTTTCTTCCTCCCGGGCAGAATATACACTGTCACGAAAACGGCTTTTAATCTCTTTTACTACTGGTTTCACCATCCGTTTGGCTTCTTCTTCGCTTTTCGCACGGGCCGTTACCCGCAAATGTACTTCTCCGGTCTTGGCATAGGTAGCAATGGTAGGATTCGTCTGTCCATCAATCAAATCCAAAATCTCTGCTTCTACCTGACTTTCCCCCACACCACAAATTTTTATCATTTGAGAGCGAAGCACCTCTGGTTGTTTCTTTTTCAAATAAGGAGATACCTGTTCTTGAAACAAGGGAATCAATTCTGACGGTGGGCCTGGCAACAAAACAACCGTTTTTCCTTCCTTTTCCAAAATTAACCCTGGCGCTGTGCCATTCAGATTATCCAGCACAATTGCTCCTTCCGGAACTTGCGCCTGTTTCCAGTTATTGTCTGGAATCTTCTTAAAAATACCATTTTTCAGGTAATCCTCAATGCGTTTGCGGGTATGAGAATCTTCTCTCAATGGCATTTCCATCACTTCGGCACACACTTCTTTCGTCAGATCATCTTCCGTGGGTCCCAAACCGCCAGTCAAAATCACCACATCCGAACGCCTCAATGCTGTCTGTACTACTTCCGCCAGCCTTTCCCAGTTATCTCCCACCACTACCTGATGATACATGGACAATCCCAAACTCGCACACTGTTCCGCCAGATATTGTGTGTTGGTATTGACAATATTTCCTAACAATAGCTCTGTTCCTACAGAAACCAGTTCTACAACCATCCCTACATCCTTCCTTCCGTAAGCACCTTATGATTTTTCATAATGTAATCTACCAATGAAACGATGGTCAAAATCAGTGCAATCCAGGTACAAGCTTCGGTTAAAAGCCACAACACAGGCAACTTCACAATCATCAAAATCACAGCAATCATCTGAAATGTCGTCTTAAACTTTCCCCAATAACTAGCAGCTATGACAATCCCCTGCTCTGCGGCCACCAAGCGAAAGCCACTAATGATAAATTCCCGGCTGACAATCAGAATCACCATCCAAGCTGGCAACTGCCCTAACTCCACCAGACAGATCAGGGCAGAACATACCAAAAGCTTATCTGCCAACGGATCCATAAACTTTCCGAAATTTGTCACCAGATTATATTTTCTGGCTATTTTTCCGTCCAGCATATCCGTCAGACTAGCCACGATAAAAATTGCTGCTGCCAGGTATCGGAACAGGATCCTCTCACCGTCAAATATCATCAATGACAATACAAAAAACGGGATCAGAATCACTCGCAATACTGTAAGTTTATTCGGCAAATTCATCATATACCTCCCCTATCAAATCGTACTCTGCTGCGCCGGTCACCCGTACCCGTACAAAATCACCAGACATAAAAAGCTCCTCGCTGTTTACAAACAAATATCCGTCCACACCTGGCGCATCCATGTAAGTTCTGGCTACATAGGCTGGCTCATCTGCCACCTTTCCCTCAATCATAACTTCTAAAATCCGGCCTACCATAGCTTCTGATTTTTCAAAAGCAATCTCTTGCTGCAGCTCCATGATTTGTTCCCGTCTGAGCTCTTTGATCTCCTCCGGAACCTGATCGGCAAAACCGGCCGCCGGCGTATCTTCTTCCGCCGAATAAGCGAACACTCCCAATCTTTCAAATTCCAGCTCATTTACAAAAGTCAACAGCTCTTCGTGATCCTCTTTGGTCTCTCCCGGAAAGCCGGAGATCATCGTCGTGCGCAATGCAATGTCTGGAATTTCCCGTCTCAGTTTCTCCACAATCCTGCGGATCCCGACTTGGTCGGTTTGCCGTCCCATCCGGCGCAGAATGTTATCACTGGCATGTTGAATCGGAATATCAAGATAATGGCACACTTTTTCTTCTTTTTTGATCGTTTCTATCAATTCGTCCGTAATCTCTTCCGGATAACAATACTGAATCCGGATCCAATAGATACCGGAAATCTCCGCCAGCTGATGAAGAAGCTCTGGCAATGCCTTTTTTCCATATAAGTCTAAGCCATACTGCGTTGTCTCCTGTGCTACCAAAATCAACTCCCGTACCCCTTTTTCCGCTAGCCGCCTTGCCTCTGTCACCAGACGTTCCATGGGAACACTGCGGTAACTGCCTCGCAGACTGGGAATAATACAATAGGTGCAATGCTTATCACACCCCTCGGCAATTTTTAAAAATGCATAATGTCCGCCAGTTGTCAGAATCCTCTCGGTTCCTGATTCTGGCAATCGGTTCAGCACTTCCATACATACCGGTTTCTCCTGTGATGTGGAAAGCTCTTTTTGACGCTTGTCTGCCTGAGCTAGGACTTCACGGATCCGATCATACGATGCTGTACCTAAAATCCCATCCACTTCTGGTATTTCTTTCAGTATCTCCTTCCGATAGCGCTGTGCCAAGCATCCAGCCACTAGCAGGATCCGGCATTTTCCCTCCTCTTTGAGTTGTGCCATTTCCAGAATGGTATTAATACTTTCTTCCTTGGCATCACCAATAAAACAACAAGTATTGATAATCACCACCTCTGCTTCTTGCTCATCATCGGTAAAAGTATGGCCATCCTGACTCAAAAGACCTAACATATTCTCGGTATCTACCAGGTTCTTATCACACCCAAGTGATATCATCAATATCTTCATAAATTGACTCCTTACACCAGCCCATAAGTCAAATATCCATACAACCCCATCGTGTTTGACTTATCACTCGCGGAAATGAAGAAAAGCCATCTCTGTCACATTTCTCTGAGACGGCCTCCTTCCGGTTATTCTTCTTTTTCTTCGTCGTTTTCTTTTTGTGTTTTTTCTTCTGCTTCTTCTTCCAAATCCCCGATTATCTTTACTCTGCCGTCATAAATCTCCTGAATTGCTTCTGACAACGGTTTTTTTCCCGCATCGCCTGACATCGGATCCGTCTCCTCAATCAATTGACGAGCCCTCTTGGCTGAAGCCAAAACAATGGAATAACGGCTTTGCACTACCGGCTGTTCCCCCGGTTCTACCCCGCTATTCACTACATTAATCAAATCTGCATAGGATGGATGTAACATAAGATCTCCTTTCCCAATCGGTTCTTTCCCATTACTTTTCTAAATGCCAATTATTCAATATTTTGAATTTGCTCACGTATCTTTTCAATCTCAGTTTTCAGTGTGATCGCTTTATCGGTAATCTCTAAATCTCCGGATTTACTTAAAATCGTATTGGCTTCCCGGTTCATCTCCTGCGCAATGAAATCCAGCTTTCGGCCTACACTTCCGCCGGCATTCAGCTCCTTCCGGGTAGCTTCCATATGGCTGCGAAGACGCACAATCTCTTCATCCACACAGATCTTATCCGCATAGATCGTCACCTCTGCCACAATCCGGCTCTCATCGATCAGACTGTTCTCTAAAAGCTCTTTTACTTTATCCTCCAACCGGGAACGATATTCTGTCAGTACAGACGGAAAACGCGCTTCAATAAAATCCACCAGACTTTCCATATAGTCCAGTTTTCCCAGCAGATCTGCTTTCAGCTGCTCCCCCTCCTGAATTCGGGAATCCACAAACTTTTTTGCTGCCTCTTCGACTGCCTTTGCAAGTAACTTCCATATCTGCTCCTCATTCTCCGGCACCTGTTCCATAGATAGCACCTCCGGCATCTGAGCCAACATCGACACTTTTACATCGTTATCGATACCAAACTGCCGCTGCATCTTCACAAAATAATCCATATATTCGGAGGCCAGCGTGCCATTATACTTCAGGCATAACTTCTCTTCTGTATAATCCTCATAGCTGATAAAGATATCGACCTTCCCACGCTGGATGTAATTCTTTAAAAGACTGCGGATCCCGGCCTCAAAATAATTGAATTTTTTAGGCATCTTAATGCTTAGATCCAGATACCGGTGATTCACAGCTTTCATTTCTGCTGTTATTTTGTGTTCCGGCGTGATAGCCTCAAAACGGCCAAAACCGGTCATACTTCTTATCATCTGAATTATATACTCCTTTTATTTATAATAAGTGTTTCGTTTCTCATTATAATTCATCTGGAAAAACAAGTCAACTAAAACACCCCAAAAGAACGTGTTTTCTGTTATAAACATTATCAAAAGAGCCCGTTCTTTGCATTTGGTTGAGCATACAGGAAATCAGAAAAACATCTGCCATTTTCTTGAAATCCTGATTCGCAAATGATATACTTTTTACAAGGCAAAAATTGGGGAGGATTGTATCATGAAACATAAAACATACGACAATAGCCAGATTATCAACGGAATTGCTCTGGGCTTTTCTCTTTTTTTCCTGATTTCTTCACTGGCAGCAGCGATTTATACAAGAGAATGGGGGCATGTTTTTCTAAACTGGTATCAGATTATGATCTCACCCTGTCCTCTGGTTACGGATTACCTGGAAATCGGCGGTCTATCCAGCGCCATGCTCAATGCAGGTGCCTGCGGGATGGCCTGTTTTTTGTTCATGTATTTTTTGAAAGGAGAATCCCGGGCCAATACTATGGCCGGATATTTTCTGGTAATTGCTCACTGCTTCTATGGTCTGAATTTTTTTAACATGTGGCCCTGTTTTCTGGCCCCATTTCTTTACCTGCGCCAAAAAAAGCTGGATTTTAAAAGCAATCTCCATGTCTGCATGTTTGCCACCTCTTTCAGCCCTTTCGTCAGCGAGTTGTTGTTTCGTTATACCCAGCGCAGCAGCTTTATCTTTGGACGGGTACAAATGAACTCCTCGGGTATTCTTCTGACCTTGCTTTTCAGCCTGATGATTGGTTTTGTCATCCCGGCCATTCTCCCTGGCGCCCATGCCTGGCACAAAGGCTACAATCTCTACAATGGTGGTCTAGCTTTTGGGCTGTTTGGCTTTTTTTTGTTCAATTTCCTGTTTCGTACCATGGGACTCTCTCCTCATCAACCCATCTCCCATATCAATCCGATCTATGAAGCATTCGGACGATCCTATCGTCTTTATGCCAATCTATTTTTTATAATTTTATTTGCCGTATGCATTCTGGCTGGTTACTTTCTCAATGGCAAATGTTTTCATGGTTATGCTCAATTAATGCGGGATACCGGACATGCCAGTGATTTTTCTGATAAGTATGGAATGCCCATCTGTCTGATAAACATTGGCTGTGAAGGTTTTTTGTTTCTTTTATATATTAATCTGGCCATTTTGTTTACCGAAGGAGTCGGATTTACCGGGCCTACCATCGGTGTGGTCCTGGCCTCTTTGACTTTCACTGCCATGGGACAACATCCGAAAAATGTCTGGCCAATTCTAATTGGCTATCAGATCCTGTATTTTCTCACCATGTACCTCTGTTTCATTGACGGAAGACAGCTCTCCTGGTCTTTGTCCACCCAGGCTTATATCAATGGGGTCGCTTTTGCCACCGGACTCTGTCCTATTGTCGGTCGTTATGGCATTCGCGCCGGTATCCTGGCTGGATTTATGTGTGCTTCGATGTGCACGGCCACCAGTGCTCTCCATGGTGGCTTTGTTCTCTATAACGGCGGTTTGACCACTGGTATCACGGCTTTGATTCTGTTACCGATTCTCGAACATTATTTGCCCCAGACCCGTGAAGAGATCAAATCCCAATCAGCCAATCTTCAGGCCATGATTGCGCTGGTGGATGATCTTACCCTGGAAATCCGCCATGCTCACAACGAAATTAATTTCGGAGAATTTGAGACTCCGGCACCCGCCTTTCCCCCAAAAGAAAATTCCACTTCTTATGAGGAGGACTATACCGATTGAATTCCTTATATCCGAAGTCCTTTCGGATAATGATTTTTCACAATTCCTCCTGCTGCTTTTCCCCAGCCCAACGGGTATTCGCCAATGCAGATAAGCATCCATCCTTTTTGACCGGCTTCTGCTGACAACGTTTTCCCAGCCAAATATTCTTCTGTTTCTGCACTGTCAGTTTCCAGGCAACGCCTTCTTTTTACCAGATTAGAATCCACCGCCAATGCCAGAGCATGAGCGGGTTCAAAGCGGTTCTTTTTCAGAGTCCCCATATGAAGCCCCGGTCTCAGCACTCGCAGACCGGTCAATTCCGGCATTGCCTCCGGAACCAGATATAGCTGTTCTCCAAACAATATCAGCCTGTCCTTCCACCCTTCTGGCAAAACAGATTCCCCTAAGACAAAAGTATCCTGCAGAAATTCTTGTAAAAGCAGCCACCCGGCTTTCTCTTTCCCGCTTTTTTTCTTTTCTCTTTTCCGATCCGCCACTTTTTTGTTTCCTGCTTTTTTGTTTGCTGTTTTTTCCAGCAATGCCAGAAAATGACCTTCGCCTTCTACCCGGTGAGGCCAGATCCGAAACATGGCATCCTCGCTAAAATAGCTGTCGTCAATTTTTTCTGTTCTACTGGCAGATAATCCCGGCAACCGGTGTTCTGCTGGCAGTTTCACCAGCGAAAACTCGGGATGCCGTTCCAAAAATCGGGCGATTTGTTCTTCATCCTCTTCTGGGGAAAAAGTACAGGTAGAATATACCATCCGGCCACCTGGCCGCAAAAGTCTAGCTCCATTATCCAAAATTTCCCGCTGTCTTTTTACACACAGTTGTACATTATCTTCACTCCACTCTATCCTTGCCTGCTCATCCTTGCGGAACATTCCTTCTCCGGAACAAGGCGCATCGATCACAATCCGGTCAAAAAATTCTGGCAAATATTCTGCTAGATGTCCGGAAGCTTCATTCATCACTATCCCATTATGGATTCCCATTCGCTCTACATTTCGGGATAGAATCTTTGCCCGTGCCGGGTGGATCTCGTTGCTAACCAGCAAACCTTCTCCCATTAGACGATCAGCAATATGCGTCGTCTTTCCTCCCGGAGCGGCACACAGATCCAGAATCTTCTCTCCCGGCTGCGGATCCAAAAGTTCCACCACTGCCATAGCACTTGGCTCCTGAATATAATACACGCCGGCTTCATGTAATGGATGTCGACCCGGTCTTGTATCTGTTTGATAATAAAATCCTCCCCGGCACCAGGGAACCGGTCGTAAACCGAATCGTTCCCTGTTCTGTTCATACAACTGTTCTATCTCCCCTTTTCGGGTATTCAGACGCAGCCCCTGCACCTTCTCTGCCTCATAACTTTGCAGAAATGCCTCATACTCTTCTCCTAGAAGTTTTTTCATTTTCCTTAAAAATACCTCTGGCAATGCTGCAGAAGTAGCTTCTTCTCTCATTTTCCCTCCACCCTATCTGCCAAACAAAGTTCCCAAAATTCCTCTGCCGATACTCGCTCCCAAATTTCCGCCTAATTTCTTGCCAAAACTTCCGCCCACAGATTTACCGATCTCGTTGCCAATCTCTCTGCCAATCGTACCAGCGGCTGATTTTGCGGCTCCGGTTATCACCCGTTTTCTAGCCCTCTCTGCCGCCTCCTGCTCTTTTTTCGCTGCTTTTTCCTGTCTCTGTTTTTCTTTTTCCTCCTCTCTTTCCCTCTTTTCTTGTGTCTTTTTGGCCTGCAACTCCTCTTGTTGACGCTGGCGTAAGGCTTCCTCTTCCTTCCCTTTTCTTTGAAAAAACTCATAAGCAGAATCCCGGTCAATCATGGTTTCATATTTCGCATACAAATGGTGGTTTCGAATTTCCACCTTTCGTTCTTCCTCATCGATCGAACTCATCTGACTCTGAGGTGGCAAGATTTTTCCCCGCTCCACCATGGCAGGAATCCCATCCTCCTGTAAAAAAGATACCAAGGCTTCACCAATCCCTAATTGCTCCAACACCTCTTTGGTATCAAACTCCGGATTCACCCGAAAAGAATTGGCCGCCGCACGAATTGCCTTTTGTTCTGCTGGGGTATATGCATGAAGTGCATGTTGAATTTTGTTGCCTAACTGTCCAAGCACCCCATCCGGAATATCCCCTGGACTTTGCGTGATAAAGTAAATGCCCACTCCCTTAGAACGAATCAGCTTCACCACCTGCTCAATTTTCTGCAGCAATGCTTTTGGAGTCCCCTTAAACAAAAGATGTGCTTCATCAAAGAAAAATATCATCTTAGGTTTTTCACAATCTCCGACCTCCGGCAGTACCTCAAACAACTCAGATAGCATCCATAACATAAAGGTCGAATACATCATGGGATTATGAATTAAGCTTTCACTGTGCAAAATGTGGATCATCCCTCTATTCTGAGAATTGTTATGAAACCAATCGTGAATATCCAAAGCAGGTTCCCCAAAAAATTGATCCGCTCCCTGCTCTTCTAATGCCAACAATCCACGCAGAATACTATTTATACTCTGACGAGGCAGATTGCCATACCGGATCCCATATTCTTTGTTATTTTCTCCCACATGGTTCAGCATCGCACACAAATCTTTTGTGTCTAACAATAATAAATCCTCATCATCTGCAATTCGAAACACAATGGTCAGAATATCCTCCTGCGTAGCTGTCAGATCCAAAAGCCTTGCCAGCAATGTAGGGCCCATCTCACTGATCGTCGTCCTTAATGGCAAACCTTTTTTGGCAAAAATATCCCAGAAACATACCGGATATTTTTGATAAATAAAATCTTCTGTAGGAACTTTTGTTTCTGCAAGTCTTTTTTTCACCCCTTCTGTCGCCACTCCCGGCTGGCACATTCCTGCCAAATCCCCTTTTACATCAGCCAGGAACACAGGTACTCCCGCATCACTAAAAGACTCGGCCAAAACTTTTAATGTAACTGTCTTCCCTGTGCCCGTAGCACCGGCAATCAAACCATGACGATTTGCCATCTGAGGAAGAATTTCCAGCCGCTTTTCCTTGCTTGTTGCCACCCAGAGCCGATTCTCGTAAAACATCCTTCTCCTCCTGTTATACGTTTTATATTTAAAAAGCCACGCATCCTTATGGATCCGTGGCCTCCGAATTCAAATATCCTTTTGCATTTTTTGTTTGCCACTGTTTATAACGATAGTTTTAGAACAGAGCAATCTTATTGTTACCTTCGGAATCATCACCGTTTACTACATAGTAAGCCGCATTCTCTTCCGGTTTTACATAAACATCAACCGTCTTGATTTCGATTCCTTTATGAGCTGCTTTGTATGCCTTTACCGCCGCAGCAACTACATCCTTCATTACCACCTCATTGGCACCATATTGAATCACAACGGATTCTTTTGGCTCTTCCTTTTTCGCTGCTGGCTTCTTTGCGGCCGTTTTTTCTTCTGTTTTAGAAAGAATTTCCTTTTCTTCCGTTTTGGCAGACGCTTTCTTTACTGGTGCCGCTTTTTTTACTGCCGACTTCTTTGCCGCCTCTGCTACTGTGGATTCTTCCTTGACTTCCACTATCGCTTCTGGTTTTTTCTTTATTGCCATTTTTCCTCCTCAACTTCAACCACAATAATTATTTTTATCCAAATATGATGTCTTTTCCCAAGTTGCTTATGGCATTATAAATCGATTTTAACCGTTTGTCAATCCTTACAACAATAACTCTGCCAGAAATACCGCTATACAAGCCCCAATCGACACACGAAACAGATTTCCATCTACCCAAGCAAGGATCACTGCCGCACAAAAACCAGCCAGGCCAGAAAAGAAAGATGCAGTAGCGGAAAGAATTGCCGGAAATGTCATCACTGACAGGCTCACATACGGAACATAATAAAGAAAAGAACGAATAAAAGGGCTGCGGATTTCTTTGCGCAGCAAAACCAGCGGTAAAGCCCGTACCAAATAGATCGTTCCCGCCATCACTAAAAGCGCCAAATTTACATTAGGTTTCATCCTGTGATTCCTCCTTTTTCTCCCCGACAGGAAATAAGATGGCAGCGGCTCCTGCCACCAGAATCGTCAATACTATGATCGGC
>Ga0137306_103522_pt1 | contig 11532 bp, 9 predicted proteins | sample Inofroosms_March_FD_97187 | JGI IMG/M metagenome (GOLD analysis project Ga0137306, IMG submission 97187) | Mouse cecal microbial communities from Vienna, Austria - N-Acetylneuraminic and N-Acetylglucosamine D2O microcosms_March | ecosystem: Host-associated > Mammals > Digestive system > Large... | reverse complement strand
TTGCACCGATGTTACAGACAATAGCCGTAGTCACACAGTCTCCTAAGTAGATACCTACCAGAACCGCATAAATCTCCCCGAAAGTCAGTTGGCCAGAGGTAGAAAATGCTTGTAAGATACCGACCGTTGCCGAGGAACTCTGCAGCACAAAGGCAACGCTTGCTCCGGAAAGATAGGCTAAGAGAGGATTTTCTCCCAAACGAGAGAAAAGCTGTTCCACAATGCCGCTGTCAGACAAAACACTGACGGCGTCAGCCATATTCATGAGGCCGGAAAACAAGATACCGAAACCAACGATGATATGTCCTATTTTACCGGAATCACGGGATTTTATTCCCATAATAATGATAATGCCAAGGATCAGAGCCAGAGGCGCTAGGGTAGATGGTTTTAAAAACTGTAGAAACCAGGTTCCGGAGGAGTCGATATCCAGAAGACGGATGATTTGGCCGGTGATGGTAGTGCCTACATTAGCACCGATAATAATTCCCAGAGACTGATGCAGAGAAATGCCTTGAGAGGAGTGCCCGTGATCCGCTCCATTGCTTTTTTCAAAGTGCCGGAGGAGCTGGCTTTCAGGCCGTCTCCCATCATACGCATGCCGTAAAGAAACATAGCCAGTCCGCCGAAAAGGGTTATGATGTTAAAAATATTCATGTTTATCACCTGTGAAATTGTGTATTAGGAAAGAATGTGCTTCCCTGCGATAGATAGGTTTCTGTAAAAAGCTTTACTTGGGATTTTACTAAAGTTTGACAGAAATTGCTATAGTTTTTTTGATTTTTGGTGAGTTTTCCCGCTTTTTTGATGCTTAAGTTTTAATGGTCATTCGTGCCTGAGATTTTTTGTCTGGTGGGAAGGACGAGGGAATCTGTCTTTCCAGAACCATATTGTATTTATGAAAAATAGGAATTTTTCTACTCTTTTTGTCACCATTTATTGTATAATAATTGAGTAGTGATAGATAAAGTTACCAAAGGAAAGAGAAGGAGAAGGTATTTATGGAAAGCAAAACTCTATTTCAGCCCATTTCGATTGGTCCCATGACCGTGAAAAACCGGTTTGTGATGCCGCCTATGGCGAATAATCTGGCGAACACGGATGGCTCTCTGAGTGAGAAATCAAGAGCTTATTATGAAGCCAGAGCAAAGGGGGGCTTCGGGCTGATTACGATTGAGGCGACCGTAGTCGATCCCACCGCAAAGGGCGGGCTACGGAAGTCCTGCCTGTTTGCAGATTCGGTAATCCCCAGCTTTGCCGCAGTGGCCAAAGCGTGCCATGCTTATGGGGCGAAAGTTTCGGTACAGCTTCAGCACGCCGGGCCTGAGGGGAATGCCAAGGCCGCTGGTGCACCTCTGAAATCGGCAAGTGCGATTCCCGCCGCTTGTGGCCGAGATATTCCTTTAGAAATCACCACAAAGGAAATCTATGATCTGATTGAGCGATATGGGGATGCGGCGCTCCGGGCAAAAAAAGCTGGGATTGATGCGGTGGAAGTTCATTGTGCCCATGGTTATCTGCTCAGCAGTTTTCTCTCTTTGCGGACCAACAAACGAGTGGATGAATTTGGGGGAAGCTTTGAGAACCGGCTCCGGATCGTCAAGCTGATTGTCGAAAACATTCGGAAGAAAGCGGAAGGTATGGCTGTTCTTTGCCGGATTAACTGTCAGGATGAGATGCCTGGCGGTTTGACGGTTCAGGATTCGGCCGCCATTGCCGCGTATCTGGAAGAGATCGGGGTGGATGGTCTTCACGTTTCCCGGGCAGTTCATATCAAGGATGAGTATATGTGGGCGCCCACCTGCATTCATGGCGGTTTTAATGCGGATTACGTGACGGAAATCAAACGGGCGGTTCAGATTCCGGTGATGATTGTAGGCCGTTTTACCGATCCGTATTATCCAGAGCTTTTGGTCAGGGAAGGCAGAGCCGATCTGATCGTATACGGCCGTCAAAGCATAGCCGATCCCGAGCTGGTGAATAAAATTCAGGAGGGAAGGATGGAGGAAGTCACTCCGTGTATTGCCTGTCTGCAGGGATGCGTGGCCAATATGTATCAGGGAAAGCCGATCACTTGTCTGGCCAATCCGCTGATTGGCCGGGAGGCAGAATTGATTCCGGCAGAGAAGCCGAAAAAAGTGGCAGTGATTGGCGGCGGTGTCGGCGGTCTGATGGCGGCGAGGATTTGTGCCTTGCGGGGACATCAGGTGGAACTGTATGAGGCATCTGGTAAGCTGGGCGGCAATATGAGACTGGCGGCTTACCCGCCGGGGAAGGGTGATATCGCCAGTATGGTAAGAAGTTTTATCGTACAATGTGAGAAGGCGGGAGTACAGATTCATTATCATACAAAGATGACAGAAGAAAAACTGAAAGATATCCAAGTGGATGCCCTGATTCTGGCGACAGGAGCACAACCTTTGCTGCCTTCTATCCCGGGAATCCAGGACGCGGGTGTGGTGACGGCCGGTGATGTGCTCGAAGGAAAAGTGGCCTGTGGGCGGAGAGTATTGATAATCGGCGGCGGCATGGTAGGTTGTGAAACGGCAGATTTTCTGGGAGAACTGCTACATGAGACAACGATTGTGGAGCTTAAGGATACCATAGGAGCCGACATGATTGCAGAACATCGCAAATTCGTCCTGCGGGGACTCAAGGAGCATCATACGCAGTGTGTCACCGGAGCAAAAGTCACCTGTTTCTATGAGGATGGCGTGGACTATACCAGGCAGGATGGAGGAAAGGAAAGTTTGCGGGGCTTTGATACGGTGGTTTTGGCTCTTGGATACCAGGGCTATGATCCGCTCAGCCAGGCGGCAAAGGCAGTTTGTAGCGAAGTCTATGTGATTGGGGATGCCGTTCATGCTCGTCGGGCTTTAGAGGCTACGAAGGAGGCGTTTGACGCGGCTATCCAGATATCGTGAGATCTAACAAATATTCCACTGCGTGTAAAAGTCCATCCTGATCCAGCGAATCTGTGACAAAATCAGCAGCTGCCTTTACCTGCTCATTGCCATTTCCCATGGCAATGCCGATGCCGGCATAGCGAATCATGGGAATATCGTTGTATCCGTCTCCAATGGCGGCGATCTCGTCGCGGGAATATCCGTAATGTTCGATTACTTTTTGGATTCCCCGTTGCTTGGAACCGCCTTTTGGGGTGATGTCAAAAGCGCCGCCGTCGTGCCAGCGGGTAATGTCACACAGAGGAAGACGGGCGCTAAGAACATCTGGAGTCAGATCGTCAGAAAAGGGACTCATCTGATAAACCGGATGGGAAAGGCCCCGTTCCATGTGAGGTTCCACAGGCGGAATCGCCGTGCCGATCTGGGCTTGCATCTTTTCCAGCTGAGAGGTTATATGGCTGACATACAAGGCATTTCTTTCCATAAAAAGCAGAGAGAAGCCAAGTTCCTTATGCAAAGCAAGCATGGCCTGTATCTGAGATACCGGGATAGGGTTTTCATAGAGTGGAGAAAAGCGCTCATCGAGACAGAGACTGCCGTTTAACAGCACGTAGCCGTCAAAAGTGAGTCCGTCCAGAAGGTTCTCCTCCTGAATTTCCAAAAGATGTCTTCCCGTGGCAATCAGACAGCGGATCCCGTGATTCTTGGCCAAATGAATGGCCAGACGAGTCCCGGGACGGATTCCCTTTTCGGTGAAGTCTCTCAAAGTTCCGTCAATATCAAAAAAGATGGCTTTTATCATAAGGAGCTCCTTTCTGTTGTTTGCTGGAGAAGCGACTGGTTTTGGACTCGTTTTTGTATCTGTTCCAGAAAAGATTTTGGTTCCAGTACTTTTACCACCGGACCAAAGGAGAGCACCTGAATGAGCAGTTCGGTCTCCCAGCGCTTGTCATAGTAGATAGTGCAGCGATAGACACCTCTTTTCTTCAGGCGTTCTACTTTTTTCTGATAGCAGGAGAAGTGAAGCATCGTTCGCTCCAGGGCGTTTCGTTCGGTAGTAATCTCCAGCACGAGTGGTTTTTCACACAGGGTACGATCGAAAAAACGTTCTATATCAACACCGGCGGGATATATCCTGTCGGTGTTTTTGATGGACAGGATTCTGGCTACATTCAAAACGTCTATCCGTTTTCTGCCGGTTTTGCCAAAAGTCATGCTATAGAGGCGAAATTTGCCGTCTCGCTGCCCATATTCCAGACGGCACGGCAGCCAGGTATGATTGAGAATCTTTCCTTTTTGAGAAAGATAAGATATTGACAAAAAGCGCTGTTCACAGATGGCGTGTAAAAGAAGCAGCAGATGTTCCCGATACATGACAGAGGTAAATGGATCCGGATCTCCATATTGATCGAAAAGGAAGAAATCCGCTGTGCGGTAGAGAGGAGCGACATCAGAGAGCGCTTCTGTCAGCTCTTTTAGTTGGGAATCTGTGAAAAACAGCCAAAACCGGGAATCGGACATCAGTGCCTTCAACCAGGATTTTTGGAGATTGGTGAGAGACTGGGGAAAAGGAGAACGTTTTAGAACCGAGACATAGGTATCAGAAACCAGGTCGTCCGGTTGGAAAAAGGGCCATTCTCCCTCAATTAGCCGTGGAACAATGGAAAGAACGCTTTCGTCATAGCCGTATTGACGGGCCAATTTTTCCATCTGGCGGCGGGTGAGCGGATGGTGAGCGGCTTCATGAAGAATCCTGGCAATCACCTGATAATAGCAAGTATAAAGTTCGGAAAACAAAGAAAATTCATGGATGTTCATGTTGGGAAGTTTCTCCTGTAGTAAAATAATACTCCTGCATTTTTTGCATATCCTCCCAAAATCTTTTTTCTATGGCAGGATTGGAACAATGGAAGGAATGGATTCTTCCAGTAAAACTTTTAGCCCACGGCAGAAGTTCTGTAGCGTCCGCACAGAGACGAGTATATTCATACAGCCCAGGTTTTAGTTGCTTTAAAAAACCGCCTCGGCCTTCTCGCTGCAGGCGAGTGAGAATAAAAGCTTCTTCTTTTTCATCCAAAACGATTTGCATGGTGACGGTTTCAGCCCTGATTTTTGGTTGATCGCCAAAAGATACGCCCCAGACAAGAGGCAGAGAGTGCTGAAAGGATTCCATGTGGTTGTCGTAGTGCATGTCGGGTTTGTGCAGATCGACATTTTGAATGGAGTCAAGACGGAAAGTAGACAGGCGACGGGAACTTTCCTGCCAGGCGCAGAGGTATCTCCGGCCAGTCTGCGTGCTGGTGAGAATTTTTAAAGGGGTGACAGCCGTGGTATTGACGTGATGTCTTTTCGTGCTTTTAACCGTAATGAGAATCTGATATTTTTGTTCCATGGCGCGCAAAATAGGAAGAAGAATTTCATCCTCCAAGGTGTGAATCAGATAATCGCTGCGGAAACGGAAGAAATCGTTGTTTTTATTCCAAAAATCCAGGATGGTACTGCCAAGGAAACCAAAGGGGGCAGCACCCTGAAAAAAGCTGACGGCAAGCCACAAAGCCGGGAACAAGTTGGGATGCGTGTGAGGGAGGGGCTTTATGCCGCCATAAAGGTACTGTTTTCCCTCCTTTTTTTTAAGGATTAATCCTTCCTTTTCATAAAAGGCCAGTTTGCGGCGAATGGTCTGTGTGTCAAACAGGCAGTGATAATATTTTTGAATTTCATCGGCAATGGTTTCTAAGTTGCGGAGCTGGCCATCGGCGAGAAGATCGGACAAGAAAAAACGCAGGCAAACATCATTGGCAGTGAAGGTCTTGGATTTCCAGGACTGATATAGAGGATTGATTGCCATTCGACTGGAATCTAGGGTAAGAAAAACCGATTTTTTGTGGCCGTTCTGGTCAGTACGTATGTAGTCGGAGAACCAACTTTCTATGCGACGGCGGTGATTATCATAGGTTCGGCCACTTTTTTCATAAAAATCATCACGAGTTTTGAAGCCATAGACGTAGAAATCACGGACGTAAGAGCGTATTTTGTCAAATTGTCTAATGAGTTCTTTGTATTCGGACATGGATGTTTTCCTCCCTGGTTTCAGTATACAAAAAAGCCATTCGAAAGACAACAAAAACTTCGCAGCATTTTTGAAATGATAATATTTTCCTTCTGTGGTAGGATAATGACACCGAAAAGGTGATGATTCCGGCTGACAGTTGTGGCATTTGGACCAGACGGTGCCGTTTGCGATGCAGTGCGGTATGCCGCCGGAAGCATGAAAGGGACGCTCAGTTAGGGACTGAAGATTGTCAAATGACTTTGATTTACGCGGGTTCGAATCCTGCCGGTGAAAACCGTTGCTTAGTGGTAAAGCGATCAAACGACACCTGTCACGTGTCTCTTAAGAGGAGGAAGACTTAGCATTCACCAGCATGTTCTGATTTCGGCTAGAAAGAAGGATATGCGGCAGAGAGCCTGCCTGTACCGTCGGAAACGGCAAAATTGGATGATATCCCATGCCCCGGATGCGGGAAGCGGGAGATTCTTGCCAACTGTTGTGCGGTAGCAAACTGTGAGCAGAAGGAATCTGTTTCTTGCAAACGGGGAGCCGGATAGCAAACGGTTTTGTCAGACCGGGCGGTCCGCAGAGCTTTCTGTGGTGAATTCTAGGTTGGAATCACCAATTGGCAAAGAAAAGTTAGAAGGAGGAAAAAATGAAAGTTCAGATTCATCAGAATCAATGCGGATTTTTGTTAAAAGACGGATGCTTTAGAAAAACGCTTGTCAGCGGAACCTATCATTATATGAAGGCTTTGGGCTATGAGGTTGTAATAGAGGATATGGAAGGAAGCGTGGCATTTGACAAAGTGCCAAAAGAAATTTTGTTAGAGCAGGATAAGACATTTGGTGAGAAAGTGCTTTCTGTCATGGTTCCTGAGGGCCATATCGGGATTTTGAAGGAGAACGGGGTGGTGATACAGATTCTTCCGGAGGCAAAGTATCTGTATTGGAATGTGTGGAATCACTACAGTGTGGAGCTTTTAGACATGAGAGAGCCGGAGGCGGCAAATACGGTCAATAAGGCTTATTTGTCACGAATTCCTTTAAAATATTACAAAAAGATCGAGATTCAGCCAGGAGAACTGGGAATTTTGTATTACGATAACCAAGTGATAAAAGAGTTAGGAGCAGGAACTTACTATTATTGGGTGTATTCCAGGGATGTGTTGTGCAGGATTGTAGATTTGAAGGTAAAGCCGCTGGAGATTTCCGGACAGGAGATTCTGACAGCAGACCGGATCGGTGTGCGGATCAATTTAATGTGTACATACAAGGTGGTGGAGCCAAGAATCATGATCGAGACCATTAAGAATCTGGAGAATCAGGTATATGCTTGTGTACAGTTGGCGATTCGCGAATATATTGGAAAATATCGATTGGATGAGCTCTTGCAACAGAAGGAGGAGATCTCCCAGTTCATTTTCAGGCGGCTGAAAGAGGTGGAGAAAGACTATTGCATTGAGTTTGGCAGCGCAGGGATCAAGGACATTATCCTGCCAGGAGAGATTCGCGATATCATGAATACCGTGCTGGTGGCAGAGAAGAGGGCTCAGGCCAATGTGATTACCAGAAGAGAGGAAGTGGCTTCCACCCGGTCGCTGCTCAATACGGCGAAGCTGATGGATGAGAATCAGACGTTATATAAGTTAAAGGAAATGGAGTGTCTGGAGAGGATCTGTGCCCAGGTGGGAAATATTCAAGTAGGAGGAGGTGCGCTGCTAGAGCAGCTGCAGGCGCTGGTGAGATGACAGGCGTCTGCAGCAATCAGAGAGATTGCCCACGATGAGCGTTCAGAGGTTCTGGACAAACTGTCATAATCATAGGTCAATCAAATTTTTAATCATCAAGAGAGCATAAGCTCTCTTTTTTTCGTCTAACAGATTCCAGGAATCGAGGAGTTGTATTTGCGAAAGCGTTAGATCGGGATATTTCTCTGATTCCGAAAAAAATTGAGCCAAAGAGATACCAAGAGCATCGCAAATACGCTGAATCGTTTCTAAGGATAGGGAAGACTGTTGACGTGCCATTTTAGAAAATGCAGACTGGGAAATTCCTGTAATCTGAGAAAGGCGGTATTTGCTTATATTGCGTTGTTTACATAGTTCATCAATACGTTCCATAATATTCATCGGCTAATCGATCACTCCATTTCTGCTGCAATATTTTCCGAAATTACAGATTGCAATAGCTTTATTGTAGATGGAAAAGGAATATGATATTAGTTGTCAAATAAAAAAGTAAAATGCTTTCTTATATTATAATCATCGAGGGATAGTTTTATAATATTGAAAGGTTTCATTTGGAAAGTTTCCCTACAAAATTGCTTTATAGAAAGTAGTTTACTTTCTTAAAAGAAAGTGATATAATTTCTAAAATGTTATGTCGAATCAGGGGAGGCAGTATGATAAAGAAAAAGATGATACTTGCGGATTATGATGAACGATATTTAAAAGAGCTTGCTTATTTTTTTATGGAGCGGGTTCCGCAACTGGAGCTGGTTACTTTTACCAAGAAAGAAAAAATGTATCAATATCTGGAACAGGGGAATGTCATTGATATTTTGGTAGTTGATGAAATGCTTGCAGTTGACAAATTGAAAGATCTGACTCCGGATGTGACAAGAATCGCCATGTCAATGAGTATGTCGGGAATCGATGGATTTGAAGTAATAAAAAAATACCAGAAAATGGAGAATCTGTCAGATACTATTTTGCTCAAATATGCAGAAGAAAAAGGAACGTTGGAGACGGTTAAAGGAGAAAACGACACGAAGATTGCCGCCTTTTTTAATCCGGCAGGAGGGACGGGCAAGACCGTTTTGTCTTTAGCGCTGGCGACGGCAGGCGTGATGGCAGGGCTGCGTGTTTTGTACCTGAATCTGGAAGAAATTGATTCAGTAAACGATGTTTTAGGCAAAACAGAAGGGACTCTTTCTGACGTATTCCTCGCATTAAAAACAAAAGGTATGAACGCAGGAATCAAACTGAAAGGAAGCGCCGACATAGAGTCATCGGCTGGATTTTATTATGTATCCGGGGTAGAAAGTATCTCCGAGTATGAAGAAATCAATGACAAAGATTTACAGAAACTGCTTTGGGCGATAGCAGAACTGGCTATTTATGATCTGGTTATCGTAGATCAGGCGTCTGGATTTACAGAAAAGACGAAAGTGATATTAAAGGAAGCAGATATCATATTGGCGCCGGTTATCGCAGAAGAAGGAAATATGGCGAAATGGCAGCGGCTGTTGAGAGAAAGCAGTTTACATGATTCTTATGATGGATTTTTTGAAAAAATGCAGGTGATTTTAAATAAAGCAGGAGCACAAGGGAGTGGAAATGAGCTGTTTTTGAACGAGATTTGCAGCAGAATTCCCTGCTGTGTTAGCATTCCACAAACTGCTGTTTTAGCAAAAAAAAGTAGTATTCTGCATGCTGGAGATTTGATTTTGCAAATAATGAGACCAGTACTTCAGGCCGTGGTAGGAAGGGAAATCAATGATTGAAAATATGCAGGAATACATCAAACAGATTCGGGAAAAGGTATCCGACCGTCTGGATCTGACGCGGAACGTGGAGGATGACGAAATCCGGGAGGTAATCGCCAATATTGTGATGGAAGAATCCCGGAGGCAATACTTGTCTCTGTCAGAAAAGAGAGAAGTGATGGAAGGGGTTTTCAATTCCATGAGAGGGCTGGATGTACTTCAGCCCTTGGTTGATGATCCTTCGGTCACTGAGATTATGATCAACGGGCCACATCATGTATTTATCGAGCAGGCGGGACGTCTGTACCGGAAAAATGTCAGTTTTGAAACCAATGAGAAGTTGGAAAATGTAATTTTAAATATTGTATCAAAGGTCAATCGGACGGTTAACGAGGCAAACCCGATTGTGGACGCTCGTCTTTTGGACGGGTCTCGCGTGAATGTGGTGCTGCCCCCGATTGCCTTAGACGGGCCGACGGTGACAATCCGTAAATTTCCCGAAGATCCCATGACGGTTCAGAAACTGATTGCCTATGGCTCGATTACTCCGGAAGTGGCAGAATTGCTGGAACGCATGGTAAAGGCAAAATACAATATTTTTATTAGCGGCGGAACGGGGTCCGGAAAGACGACTTTTTTGAATGCGATATCCAACTTTATACCAAGAGATGAGCGGGTGATCACGATCGAGGATTCCGCGGAGCTCCAGATTAAAGGGGTGGACAACCTGGTACGTTTAGAGACGAGAAATGCGAATATGGAGGGAAAGGGAGAGGTGACGATCCGGGATTTGATTCGTTCCTCGCTGCGTATGAGGCCGGAGCGGATCAAGAATATATATGGAGCAACCGCCCCTATAATCCCTTATTTTCGGTCTTTATTACAGGGTTTATATAATTCCTGTAGGAAAGCCTCTGTTTAAAGGCTTTTTAAATGCAAAAGACAAGTAACCTGAGTCACTTGCCTTTTTGCGGTGAAGTTGGAGCCATTATAAATGGTCTGGTAAATTAAGATTATATGCTTCTTCTAATTGTGATTTTAGCTTTTTGATTTCTTCTAAAGCCTCTTCATATTTGTCTTTGTATTTATTTTCAGAAACAATGTCATTTTTTATTTTATCCAGAGCTTTTTTTAAATCCCTATTTTCTCTTTTGAGAATTTGAATATAAGTATCGGCTGAATCTTTACTTCTGTTTTTGCAATATCCAGTAGGAGTTATGTATTTATCAGCCAATTCTTTCATATCTGGGTGCTTGGAAAAGTAAGTTCTGCTTACACCTGCTTCCCTACAAAGGTCAGCAAGAGTAAATTCTCCTTCTTTTCTTAGCTTGTTGATGGCTTTCTTCACATCATCAGCTTTTTTCTGTTTAACGGCTTCATTATGCTTTTTAACGCCAGCCATTTTTTTCTCTTTAGCTGTCATTTTTCTTATCCCCTTTCTCTAATTTTGAAATAATCTTTTCCAGAGCTTCTTTTTCCTTTAAAGCCTTTTTGAGCATCATAGTATAATCATTAGCCTCGGCTATCTTAATAGTTGCTTCAATCTCCAATAACTGTATTTGATAAGCATTGAGAAACTGAAAACTTGGAATGAACATGGAGCAGTTAAAACATGCATTTGCTTTTGCACATGGAGTAGTTAGTGGATTTTTGCCACAATATCCATTACAAAGAGCAACAGATTTTTCTGGAATTATTTCTGCCATATCTTTTCCTTTTCCAATATTACGAATAAGCATTTCATCTTTTTCTAATCGTGGTCTTAATTGTTCTTTGACAACATCAGTAGTAACAGTTGCATAGTGACTTAATGAGCTTAATGTTGTTTGCCCTAATAATTGTGCAGCAATATCAACACTTGTGCCTTCGCTGATGAGATTCGTAGCAACAGTAGCTCTAAATCTATGAGTGGTAACGTGGAGTATCTTTCCATCCCTGCCTAAAACATTGTTTTTAACAAGTACCTTATTGATGTTCTCATTTATTGTTCCAATATTGACAGGTGTATTTTTATCCGTAACAAAAACATATTTCACTTTTTCTTCTCCAAATCGCTTTTTATTTCGCTCAATTTCTGCAAGCATA
>Ga0137306_103521_pt1 | contig 11534 bp, 10 predicted proteins | sample Inofroosms_March_FD_97187 | JGI IMG/M metagenome (GOLD analysis project Ga0137306, IMG submission 97187) | Mouse cecal microbial communities from Vienna, Austria - N-Acetylneuraminic and N-Acetylglucosamine D2O microcosms_March | ecosystem: Host-associated > Mammals > Digestive system > Large... | reverse complement strand
ATCGTCTATAAATCCCTGCTGAAGAAAGCCGGCGTGGAGGTCATCAGCGTCTCCGAGCCGCTGCCGGACGGCATCATGGGCGGCCTGATCGAGCGCATTCTGGAATGGATGGATGAATACTACTCCATCCGTCTTTCCGGAGAGGTCATGCGCGGCATGACGGAGAAGGCCTTAAGAGGCGGATATCAGGCCAATCCACCGCTTGGCTATGATCGCAAAAAGAACCAGACTCCGACCGTTAATGAGGCGGAGGCGGTCATTGTGCGCATGATTTTTCACATGTTCACCGAAGAACACCTGAGCATGACGGCGATTGCCAAGAAACTGAACCTGGGAAAATATCCAACCAAGCGCGGCGCCCGCTGGAATGTCACACATCTTAGGTATCTGCTGGGCAATCCCTTCTACATTGGCAAGGTCCGCTGGAACTATGTCACCCATACGGAAGGAAAACGCATGAACGATTCCTCTGAATGGATCATCGCCGACGGCGTCCACGAGCCGCTGATCGACGAGGAGACGTTCCGGAAGGCGGCAGAACTCCTGCAGCAGTCCGCCCGTATCGGCTGGGTTCATGGCCATATGCCGGCCAAGCACTGGATCAGCGGGATATTGAAGTGCGCCGCCTGCGGCGGGCCCATGACCTACTCTTCCGAGACCAAACGCAACAAAGCCGCTTACCGCTGTCACAACCACATCGCCGGCACCTGCCCGGTGACGAACCGGATTCTGGTTTCAAAGCTGGAGCCGGCCATTCTGGAGGGCCTGGAATCTTTTATGAACATGGGAGAATTCGGATATATCCGGAAGATCACACAGGAGATTCCGGCGGACATGGTCTCCGTCCTGAAGGAACATCTGGCCGATCTTCAGAAAAAGGAGAAGCGCATCCGAAAAGCCTACATGGACGGCATCGACACGCTGGAAGAATACCGGGAAAGCCGACAGGCCATCAACCGGCAGAAGGAAGAACTGACCGCCCGTCTGGAAGCCGCAGACAATCCCTCTTCCGCCATCACTGAGCAGGATAAAATCCGGATGGCCGGAAATATCCAGGATGTGCTCCACATCCTCCGATCCGAAGACGCAGACATGATTGCCAAAGCAAATGCCATCCGCCGGATCTGTGAAAAGATTACGTTTGACAAAGAAAAAGATCAGCTCCAATTCTATTTTATTATGTGACTTGGAATATCAGCCTTGAAACAAGGCAGTACTATTGAATATACGGATTACACGAATTCATAATCGCATGTGTAAAATCCTGTCCCCCATGTCCTCCGGCTTTATGGCACCGGATTCTTCTGTCTTCCACGATTTTAAATCCCGGACAGGAAAACTGATCACTTAAAGAAGAGGTTCCTGACAGTAACGCTGCAGAAGATGTAAATACTTTAAATGTTGATCCCGGCTCATACGTATCATTGACACACTGATTTCTCCACATCCTGTTCAGTGCATCCTGCTTTTCCTGTTCTGTCATCCCCTCTGTACTTTCCCCTGTATTCAATGTAAACGGATCATTCAAATTAAATTCCGGGACATTCACGCATGCGTAAATCTCTCCATTCTGTGGATTCATAATCAAAACAGAGACATAATCCGCTCCCTTTGCTTCCATCACTTTCAACGCTTCCTGTTGCGCATACGACTGGATATTGTAATCCAGACTGACCACCAGATCATTCCCTGGAACCGATTCAACCCTCTCCTCCTTTGCATTTTCGATTTCTACTCCTCTTGCATCGGTCAGCGTCAGTATGGTCCCCTGAATTCCTTCCAGGTATTCGTCATATTTTACTTCCAGTCCAATAATTCCCTGATTATCACTTCCTGTAAATCCAAGTACTTTAGACGCCAGTTCATCAAACGGATAATACCGTTTAAAATCCTCATCCACTTTTACACCTGGATATTGGTAAGAACGGATCGCATCCCCTACTTCTTTGTCCACATTGGATTTAATCCGTTCAATGGAACTTACTTTTTCCACACGCGTTCTTACCACATCTTCCGGAAGATTCAGTTCTTTGCATATCATTTGGATCACTGCCTCCGGATCTTTTATTTGACTGTGAATAACAGAGATTGTGCATACCGTACGATTGTCGGCCAGCACCGTACCTGTACGATCGATAATCCGTCCGCGTGCCGCTTTGATGCTGCGTTCTCTCTCATGCAGATCCTGCGCAAGTTCCTGATAATAATCCGATTCAAACACCATCAGGTATACAAGTCTCCCCATAAGAACCAGCATCATGAACAGGCAGCCTGCAAAAACAATCACCGTTTTCTTTTTATGGAATGTTTTACAATACAAAAAAATACCTCATAAGAATCCTTATTTCTATCTTATGAGGTATCATTTCTCCTTATTCTGTCGGATTGTCATCCTCCTGCTCTGCTGTCGCCTCCGCCGGTTTTACATCAAGCAGATTGTCATTCACCGGCGCATCTCCCATGGAAGGATCTTCCGGATCTACTGTTTCCGGATCCGGCATCTGCACTGTTTCCCCAGTCTGTGGATCCACAACGGTCCCCTCCGGTATCGTCTCTTCCGGATCTTCTTCCGGCTGCCCTTCCTCCTCTGCGGCGGCGGCCTGCTCGGCTTCAACTTCCTCTCTCATATCCTCCGGTATCTCTTCTGTCGGGTAAATATTCAGATACGGAAGCGCTTCCTTCATAATATTTTTCCACAGTTCCTGTGCAAAAGAACTGCTGTACTGTTTTTCCGCATTTGGACGGTCAACAATCACATACAACAGCACTTCCGGATGATCCGCAGGTGCAAATCCCATAAAAGAAACCAGATAGTTTATTTTATCTCTCGGAATCATTTCTGCAGTTCCGGTTTTCCCACCCAAAGCATAGCCTGCAATCCGTGCTGTCTTGGCCGTAGCACCGTTCCCGTTCGCATCCGGCTCTCCGTACATGGTATTGTACAGATATCTTCTAAGTAACGCAGACGTTTTCGAAGAAACAGGAGTTCGAAGAAGCACAGAGTCCACATTTTCCACGGTGCCGCCATTGCTGTCCATGATTTTTTTTACCACATGCGGCTTATAATAATATCCTCCGTTAATACATGCCGAGAATGCGGATGCCATCTGAATCATTGTCACATTAAAATTCTGTCCAAAAGAATTGGTTGCCAGATCAGTTGAACGCATAACCAGATTTTCACTGGGCGCATTCTCATTCGCGTAATAAATCAGACTGTCTGTACGCGCTTCACCTGGCAGGTCAATATTGGTACGAAGCCCAAGATTGAACATATTCTGATATCTGGAAAAATTACTTTCTCCCAGTTTTTCAGCAATCTGCATCAACGCATCATTGCAGGAAAGCACAATGGAACCTTCCAGTGTGATCACTCCATGTCCGGCTTTTTTTGCACACCAGATATCCGTTCCCGCCACATTCTTTTTGCCGTCGCACAGGAATGTATCTCCATCATGAACCGTCCCCGTCTCCAACGCCGCTGCAACAGTAATCGGTTTTGCTGTAGAGCCCGGCTCATAGGTATCGCTGATACAGTAATTTCGCCATAATTCATTTAAAGCATTCAGTCTTTCCTCTTCCGAAAGATTCTCTGCTTCTTCAGCCGTGTATAATCCGTTGGCAACAACATCATACGGGTTATTCAGATCATATTTACGGTTGCTTGCCATGGCAAGAATTTCTCCGTTATTCGGGTCCATCATAATAGCAGCTGTTGTATAACTGCCATCCCCTTCCCGATATGCATCTCTGTATTTTTCCTGAAAATCCGCAATTGCTTTCTCTACAATTTCCTGAAGCGTAATATCTATAGTGGACATTACACTGTCTCCATCTGTGGCTGCCCGAACGGTTTTCTCCCGTTCCAGATCTTCGTTCAGATAATTATAGCTTCTGCCGTCCTCTCCGTTCAACACTTCTGAATACTGCTGTTCAATTCCGTACTGTCCTACATTCCCGGCTACCGTATAGCCAATCACATTACAGGCAAGTGTATTATAAGGATAACGGCGTATATAAGAATCCTCCAGCCACACCCCCATAATTTTACTGCCATCCTCCCCCATGGCTTCTTCAAACTCCGACACCTGATCTTTCGTAAGCTGTTTTTCCAGAACAACATAATGGCTGGTCTTTTTTTCTTCCATAATACGGTTCAGTTCTGTACGGTCCTGCTCAAAATATGTCACCAATGCCTCAAGTGTAGGCTCAACACAATCTTTTTCCGGCAGATCGCTTTGATTCTCCAGTAAAACAGCCGGATCAAGAATCAGGTTATAAACTTTTTCACTCGTCGCAAGAATGGTCCCGTTCCGATCATATATATCTCCTCTTTTGTACGGAAGCAGGATACTGTTGGTATCCTGCTGTGCCAGTACCTTCCTTGTGTACTGTTCTCCGCTGACACGGATAATATATACCAGCCAGCTGAAAATTCCAATTAAAATCAGCACTATTACAACAAATAATAGTGCTAACTTTCGTTTCATCTTCAGAGTAATTCTTTTTTTCCTTGATTGTCTTGTCCGCCTTCTGCTTCCTGCCACTTCATACTCCTGCCTGCACTATCTTCCAAAAATACGGTCGATCAGAGGAACTTCCTCATCCGGAATCTCCGCATTCTGTCTTACATAATCTCTGGTTCCTCCATCATACAGGACAACCTGGTCTTCCTCCGCATACACCATTCCCAGTTCATTGATGGCAACTTCCTTGATATAATCCAGATCCACAGCCGTCATAATTCTTGTATAATCATCATCATTTTCTTTTCGTAAATTTTCCAGCTCCGTCTCCAGTGCGGCAATATTTTTAATCCTGCTGGTCGTCTCCGCCTGCAGCTGCAGATAATTCACACAGGACCACAAAACCATAACTGCTGCAGCGGTCAAAAATACGGTATAAAAAATATTTACGTACTGCACGCGCCCTTTTTCTGCCTGTCTGTTTCCGACACGTCTCCTGGTGCCCTGTCTCTTCGGCGGATGTTCCAGAGGCTGGATCTTTCTTACCGTATTGCCCTCTATATATCCTCTTCTTCTCCTGTCCAAAGCCATCTTAACCAACTCCCCTCATTGATATCTCCTATATACGTTCAAAAACCCGAAGTTTCGCGCTTTTTGAACGGCTGTTCTCTTCCAGCTCTTTATCCGTTGGAATAATTGGCTTTCTGGTCACAACTCTCCCTTTTGAAATTGCTCCACATACACACACCGGAAAATGACTCGGACACGTGCAGGGATTCTCATTTTTTCGAAAACTGTTCTTTACAATCCGGTCCTCCAGCGAATGAAATGTAATAATACAGAGCCGTCCCCCCGGTTTTAACAGATCAATCATATCATCCAGAGAGCTTCTCAGCACTTCCAGTTCCTGGTTCAGTTCAATCCGAATTGCCTGAAAAGTCTGTTTCGCCGGATGTCCTTTCTGCATCCGTATCTTCATCGGTATCGCCGCCTTAATGATCTCCACCAGTTCTCCCGTAGTTTCTATCTCTTTTTTCTTTCGTGCCTGTACAATATGTTTTGCTATATTTTTGGCAAACTTATCTTCGCCATAATCACGTAGGATGTGGTACAGTTCCTGTTCCCCATAATAATTGACAATATCCCGGGCTGTTTTCTCCTGTCTCTGATCCATCCTCATATCCAGTGGGGCATCTTCCCTGTAAGTAAAGCCTCTTCCGGCCTCATCCAGCTGATAAGAAGACACTCCCAGATCAAGAATAATACCATCCACCTTCTCTGTATTCCGGCATTTCAGTTCTTCCTTCATCCTGCAGTAATTACTTCTTATAATCACTGCACGACTGCCGTATTCTTCCAGTCTCTCTCCGGCTGCCTGTATGGCAGCCGCATCCTGATCAAATCCGTAGAGCTTTCCCTGATCTGACAGTCTTTTGCATATTTCACAGGCATGTCCACCTCCGCCCAGCGTCCCATCCACATACAGTCCATCCGGACGAACGCAAAGCTGGTCAATCGTTTCCCGAAGCAGAACCGAGTAATGCCTGAATTCCATAAATCCTCCTTTATTCCCTCCCGCTCAGATAATTCAAATGACCGGCAATCGCATCCATATCACTGAAATCTGCATTCTCTTTCCAACGTTCTTCATTCCAGATCTCAATATGATCCAGCATCCCTGCAAGAAGCACGTCTTTATCAATGCCGGCAAATTCCCGAAGCGTCACCGGAAGAAGGATGCGTCCCTGCCTGTCCAGTTCACAGGTCGAGGCGCCCGCTATGAGAAACCGCGTGAAAAGTCTGGCATTCTTATCCGTGAGCGGCAGCTTTTTCAACTCCTCCACATAAGATTTCCAGTTATCCATGGGATACACGAAGAGACAGCCATCCAATCCTCTTGTGACAACAAACTCCGCACCCAGCAGATCACGAAATCTGGAAGGAATGATCAGCCTGCCTTTGGGATCTACCGTATGTCTGTATTCACCCATGAACATCGATATCCACCCGCCTTCGCTCCGGTCCCCCACTTTCCATCATTTAAGAACCACTAACAACCACTTTCCACCACCTACTTGTCTATCATACCCCCAAATCCAGAAAAATGCAATACTGTTTCTTAAGTATTTCTTTTGTTTTACAATACCTCCCTGTCCGAACTGTTACCTGATTTTTCATCAAAACACTGTAAATTTCAGGTAAAAATACACAAAAAAACAGAGCCTCTGCACCATTGCATAGTACATCAGCCCTGTTTTTTCCTATGAAGTTGTCATTTTATGCATCTTTTCTGATACATTCTGTTGTCCGCCTGGTCTCGTATATATCAAGCAACCGATCCATCTTCTGCGCCTCATCCAGAAGCGCTGTCAGATTCTCTGTCTGCTCTGCCATACGATTCAGTCTTCTTCGCTGTACTTCAATCGCTCTCTTGATATCCATCTTTCAGTCCAACGTCCTCCCCGCTCATATTCCTTTTTCTACCCCGAAAGATCATGAATAGGGAAAAAACAATCAGCACGCCTGCCAGCAACTGGGACACCGGTATCCCAGTATTCCCAATCTGAAGCTGGTCAGTCCGAAGACCTTCAATCCAGATCCGTCCCAGACCATATCCCAAAAGATACATAAGGAACAGCTCACCATGAAAACGTTTCTTCGTGCGATACCAGTACAGGAAACAGATGACGCCAAGGTTCCATAATGATTCATAGAGGAACGTGGGGTGCACCTGTATAAACTGCTCTCCGCCAATAACCTGTACATGTGCCCACATCTCGTCCGTAATCTCGTGAGCACGTACTGCGCTTACCGGAAGCTGCATGGCAAAAAATCCGTCCGTATAGCCGCCGAAAGCCTCTCTGTTAAAGAAATTCCCCCAGCGCCCCAGAATCTGTCCTGCCACAAGCCCTATGCATGCTGTGTCTACCATCACAAGGAACGACTGTTTTTTTACCCTGCAGTATACGTAGACAGTGGCTACCGCACCGATAATCGAACCATAGATCGCAATGCCGCCCTGCCGCAGATTAAAAATGCTGAGCAGGTTATCTTTGTAATTATCCCATGAGAAAATCACATAATATGCCCTTGCACAGATGATGGAAAATATAATTGCATAAACCACCAGATCCGTATAGACATCCGGATTCTGTCCGGTCCTCTTTGCCTCTCTTTCTGCCAGATACAGTCCAAGCAGAATAGACGTCCCCATAATAATTCCGTAATAGGCAATCTCGAACCCGAAAACAGATATGGATTTTCCCACATGATCCAGGTAGATACCCAGATGTGGAAAGTTAATTGCTGTATTCATCGATGAAAATCCTTTCCAGTAAGTAAACTGCCCGGTACAGTCTACCCTTATATTTTATTGCTTTTTATGACATTTTTCAACTAAAGATTGTCGACAGATTTCGACAAAAAATACGACTGTGTCCACAATAAAACATCTACACATTAAACAGAAATTCCACAACATCTCCGTCTTTCATGACATAATCCTTCCCTTCGCTCCCCACCAGTCCTTTTGCTTTGGCCGCAGAAACAGAACCGCAGTTCAGAAGATCCTGATACGGAATCACTTCCGCACGGATAAAACCCCTCTCAAAATCAGAATGAATCCTTCCTGCAGCCTGAGGCGCTTTGGTTCCGGCTTTGATGGTCCATGCCCGGGTTTCTTTTTCACCCGCAGTCAAAAAGCTTAACAGGCCCAGCAGACGATAACTTGCCTGAATCAGTTTATCCAGTCCGGATCTGGTGATCCCAAGATCCTCCAGAAACATTTTTTTCTCATCTTCTTCCAGCTCGGCGATCTCCTGCTCGATCTGCGCACAGATCACAAACACTTCGCTGTGCTCTGCAGCGGCAAATTCCCGTACAGCCCGGACATGCACATTGCTTTCTCCGTCATCTGCGAGATCTTCTTCCGCTGCATTAGCAGCAAAAATAACCGGCTTATAAGTCAGGAGATTACAGGACTGCAGACATGCCTGCTCTTCTTCATCTTCTATTTCACTAAAGGTTTTCGCCGTTTTTCCTTCCTCCAGATGAGCCTTTACTTTCTGAAGAAGCGCCATCTCCTTTGCCAGAGTTTTATCATTTCTGGCACCTTTGGATGTCCTGGCAATCCTGCGTTCCAGAATCTCAATATCCGAAAAAATCAATTCCAGATTGATTGTTTCAATATCTCGAAGCGGCTCCACGCCGCCGTCCACATGAATCACATTACTGTCTTCAAAGCAGCGCACCACATGTACAATTGCATCAACTTCACGAATATTGGCGAGAAACTGATTGCCAAGTCCTTCTCCTTTCGAAGCGCCTTTCACAAGACCTGCAATATCCACAAACTCAATCACAGCCGGAGTTATTTTTGCAGAATTGTACAAAGCAGCCAGTTTTTCCAGCCGTTCATCCGGCACCGCAACCACTCCCACATTGGGATCAATCGTGCAAAATGGATAATTGGCTGATTCGGCCCCCGCTTTCGTCAGGGAATTAAACAGTGTACTTTTGCCCACATTCGGCAGACCTACGATTCCTAATTTCATAATCTTATTCTCCTCTTTTTGTTTCTTTCGTTCAAAACGCTTCCGGTATGGATTTATGAAAAAATGTGCCGGATATCATTCAAAAGAACGACAATCATGAGCCCCATCAGCAATACAAAACCAAGGAAATGCACCATACTCTCCTTTTCCTGAGGCAGCGCCTTTCCCCGAACCGCTTCGATCAGCAAAAACACCAGGCGGCCTCCATCCAGTGCCGGTATGGGCAGAAGATTCATCACTCCCAGGTTAACGGACAACAGGATCGACATGATAATCATATTCAGCATCACATAATACCATCCGTCCGAACGGGATTCTTCATAAGTATCACCAATGGTATTTACAATACCCACAGGCCCGGACACATCATCCAGTCCCACGCGTCCCCGATACAGCTGTTTTAAACTTTCCAGCGTCGCTTTCAGCCAGTATCTGAGTTCGGCGAAACTGTATCCAACCGTCTGAAACACATTTCCTCTGGTACGCAGGCCTGTCTTTTCAAAACCATACCGATAATATCCGCTCTCATCCTTTACCGGCACAAGAAGCGCCGTATGCTCTTCTTCGTCCCTGCGCCAGGTAACTTCTGCGCTCTGTCCCTGATAAAGACTGTTAAAAAGACTGATCTCCCGATATACATACGTACGGCTTCCACCTATACGCACAATCTCATCTCCGTCCCGTATTCCTGCTTCCGCCGCAGGATATCCCGGCGTCACATCAACGGTGGTGTCATCATACCCGATACTGGATACAATAACGACAGACAGTACAAAAGCCAGCAGAAAATTAAAGACAGGTCCCGCCAGCACCACAGCAATCCTTGCCCACACAGATTTACTGCCAAAAGAGCCCTCTTCGTCGCTTTCTTCTTCTTCTCCCACCATCATGCAGGAGCCTCCAAACGGCAGAAGCTTCAGAGAATAACGAGTGCCTCCCCATACATGGCTCATAAGCCTCGGACCCATACCAACCGAAAATTCTGTAACCGTGATCCCATTGCATTTGGCCAGCAGAAAATGTCCTGACTCGTGAACGATCACAAGAATGCTGAAAATCAGCAGTGCCAATACAATACTCATTTTATCACCTGCTCTCCATTACACATTCTGAATATCCTTCAGCGAAGCATCCCTTCTATTCTGTCATACGTTTCTCTCTCTGTCTCAAGAATTTCCTCAACCGAGGGACTCTCCAGCACATTATGCGCCCGCATGCAGCTTTCAATAAGTTCCGGAATATCCAGAAAACCGATTTTTCGGTTCAAAAAAAGCGCAACTGCCCGTTCATTCGCCGCATTATATACAGTCGGAAGACTTCCTCCTGCCGCTGCTGCTTCAAAAGCAAGGCGCAGACCAGGAAAATTCTCCATATCCGGCTTTTCAAACGTAATCTCGGAAAGATTCCAGAAATCCAACCTGTCTCCCGGCAGATATCTGCGATCCGGATAATACAGTGCATATTGGATCGGCAGCTTCATATCCGGTGTTCCCAGCTGTGCGATCACTGCCCCGTCCACAAATTCCACCATAGAATGAATGATGCTTTTTGGCTGAATTACTATCTGAATATTCTCCGGTTCTACTCCAAACAGCCATCCCGCCTCCATCATCTCGAGTCCCTTATTGACCATCGTTGCCGAATCAATGGTGATTTTATGCCCCATGGACCAGTTTGGATGTTTCAGAGCATCTTCCACCCGGACACTTTTTAATTCTTCTTTCTTTTTTCCTCGAAAAGGCCCGCCCGAAGCAGTTAATAATATCTTATGCAGCTGCCCTCTGTTTTCTCCATTCAAACACTGAAAAATTGCACTGTGTTCACTGTCTACCGGCAGAATCCGAACCCCGCATGCTTTTGCCAGCGGCATAATGATATGTCCTGCCGTAACCAGTGTTTCTTTGTTCGCCAGTGCAATATCTTTTCCTGCCTTCATAGCCGCAATGGTAGGCCGAATACCGATCATTCCCACAACTGCTGTCACCAGAAGCTCTGAATCCGGCTGTTCTGCCACTTCCAGAAGCCCTTCCATTCCAGATACAATCCGGACATCCAGATCCGCCACGCAGGATTTCAGCTCTTTCGCCTTTTCCTCCGTCCACACAGCCACCAAAGTCGGATGAAATTCCCGGATCTGTGCCTCCAGAAGCTGTATATTCGATCCGGCGGCCAGAGCCGTAACCGCAAAATCCTTATTGGATCTGATCACTTCCAGCGTTTGTGTTCCTATGGAACCGGTGGAACCAAGTATCGCTATCTTCCTCATATTTCTCTCCTGACTTATCTTATTAACATTACAGCCAGAATATAAATCATCGGCGCCGTCACAATCACACTGTCAAACCGGTCCAGAATCCCTCCGTGCCCGGGAATCAGTTTTCCATAGTCCTTGATCCCGTGCTGACGCTTCACAGCAGATGCCGCCAGATCACCTGCCTGGGAGGCGGCTGCGCCCAGTGCGCAGATCACCGCGTATACAACTGCAGATGATTCTGTAAGCGCCGCATATCCGGCC
>Ga0137306_103520_pt1 | contig 11535 bp, 13 predicted proteins | sample Inofroosms_March_FD_97187 | JGI IMG/M metagenome (GOLD analysis project Ga0137306, IMG submission 97187) | Mouse cecal microbial communities from Vienna, Austria - N-Acetylneuraminic and N-Acetylglucosamine D2O microcosms_March | ecosystem: Host-associated > Mammals > Digestive system > Large... | reverse complement strand
CCAAGCGGGATGGAGATTCCTATCTGACCGCAGGCGGCAGAGTGCTGGGTGTGACCTGTACCGCGCCGGACGGGGAACAGGCGGTCAGGGCGGCTTATGCTGCCGCAGAGAATATCTCCTTTGAGGGGATGCATCTGCGCCGGGACATCGGTGCGAAAAACCGCTGACCTTCAAAAGCTGGTTGACGGGCCCGGTAAATTATGCTAGAATGCAAAAGGCCCGGAGGGGTCTAAAAACAAAAAATGGCTTTGTTGCGCAACCGATGAAATGGCAGGGAACCACAGGACGCGGGACGAAACCTGTATCCGGATCAGGGGAGCCGCGTACGCGCGGCACCCGGTCGGGTATGCAGGGTTTGCCTCGGCAAACTGCCAGAGTAAGAAAGGGTTGTATGCAATGGATCTGGTCAAAAAGTTTTTCAAACGCTACCTGATCGACGCGATGAGCGCTATGGCACTCGGGCTGTTCTCTTCGCTCATCATCGGTCTGGTGATCTCTCAGCTTGCCAAGCTGCCGGGATTGGGTTTCCTGTCGGTGCTCACCGAGGTGTTGTCCGCTTCCTCGCCGGTGGTCGGCGCGGCGATCGGTACCGCGGTGGCCTGGGGGCTTGGCTCCAAACCGCTGGTCACCTTCTCCTGTGTGGCCTGTGGTGCGATTGGTTACGCGGCAGGCGGGCCGGTTGGCGCGTACATAGCGGCGGTGGCTGGGAGTGAAATCGGTTCGCTGGTCGCCGGGAAAACCGGGGTGGATATCATCCTCACTCCGATTGTCACGATCGTTTCAGGTGGCCTGATCGGTGATTTTACAGGTGCGTATGTCCAGGATTTCATGAGTTTTCTCGGCGGGATCATCAATACCGCGACCGAGCTGTCTCCGATCCCTATGGGAATTATCGTTTCAGTGGTGGTCGGCATGGCGCTCACTGCGCCGATCTCCTCGGCTGCTCTCTGCATCATGCTTGATCTGAGCGGGATTGCTGCCGGTGCGGCGACTGTTGGCTGCTGCGCACAGATGGTCGGCTTTGCGGTGATGGGCTTCAAAGAAAATGGCTGGGGCGGGCTTGTGAGCGTCGGAGTCGGCACCTCAATGCTTCAGTTCTCAAACATCATGCGCCGTCCGATGCTGTGGGTCCCTCCAACGCTGGCAGGCGCAATCCTCGGCCCTATCTCGACCCGAGTGCTCGGGATGACCAACACCGCTTCAGGCGCAGGAATGGGCACTAGCGGGCTGGTTGGACAGTTTGGAACGGTCGCTGCGATGGGTGCAGACACGGCATTTCCGATCCTGTTGGCGGAAATGGCGGTCATGCAGGTGATCCTGCCTGCGGTTTTGACGATGGTGTTCTACCATTTCTTCCTCCGGATGGGCTGGATCAAAAGCGGCGATCTTAAAATGAAGGTTGGCTAAAAGGATCCTCTCTGCATAAACTGTGTGGGGAGGTGGTGCATATGGAGACAGGCTCGGCAGGCGTGGTAGGGGCGGCGGGTGCAGGAGCGCTCGACAGCACGAGCGCGACAGGAACCGCGAGTACGGTAGGAAGTCTCGGCCCGATTAAGGGGCAGAAGGGCGCGGCCGCAACGGCAAGAGGGCTTTCCAACGAGGCTCCGCAGCCGAAAAGCGGGCAGGGAGCGCAGTTTATTTATGTCGCTGCGACAGTAGCAAACATCCTCTGCGATAACCTGACCCAGACGCAGATCAACCTGCTTGCGAACTTTCTTTCGGTGGTGACCACCTGTGTCTACGCAATTCTGACAGTGGAAAATCCGACCGATATTATAGAAGCATAGGCAAACGGAACATAGTGTGTTATACTGAATGTGCCGGTGGGGACTGCCGGCACATTTTTCGTTTTTGAAAGCGCTGTTATGTGCAGCGCTCCCTTGATTATAAAAATTTTACAAATGTGCAGTAAAAGGGAGCCAGCGGGCCACTATATAAGTGAACCGCTTGGCAGGAGAATGGTGGTATAAGATGGTTGTTGACATAAATGCGGTGAGGCAGGCGCGCCTTGGGGATAAGGACAGCTTTGCAAAGGTCTACCAGCAGATTGCGGAGGACCTCTATCGCGTTGCGCTCTATTCGCTGGGCAATTCCCATGATGCACAGGATGTGGTAAGCGAAACATTCATCGAAGCATATAAGGGGATTAGAAAGCTGCGGGACGAGAACAGCTTTAAACCATGGATTATGCGAATCCTGTCGATCCGGTGCAAGCGGAAGATTGGGCAGTACATAAACGGGCGCAATCAGCTGGACATTGACGATTTCCTCGACCTTTCAGAAGAGGGGGACGGGGTGGAAGCGCAGTCTACCCAGAAGATCGCGCTCCTGCATGCGCTGGAAACCCTCAATGCACAGGAACGGCAGATTGTCGCGCTTGCGGTGGTGCAGGGATATACCGTACGGGAAACCGCCCAAATCCTCGGTGCGCCTCAGGGAACGGTTAGCTCCAAGCTGCACCGCACTTTGAAGAAGCTGCGCGCCCAGTTGGAAAGCTAGGCAGGACAGAAAGGAGTGAATGCGTGTGAATGTGGCAAAAGAAAAAGAATTGCAGGAAAATCTGGAATTTTTGCGCGGGCGGTTTGATGCCCTCAACCAGGATATCAAGCTCCCCCATTCGCTTCAGCCGGACAGGATGCGCTATCAACTGGAATATCTCGATCTGAAAGAGGAAAAACCGCGGAGATACCGGTATTGGAGAGCGCTTGTCGGGGTTGCTGCCTGTTTTGTAGTGGTTCTGGGGTCGGTCAGAGTGATGAATGGTATGGAAAAAAGTTCGGAGGCACTGATCGGGCAGGAGGAGAAGGCTAGTTTGCAGAACGCTGCGGTAGCTTTTCCTGAGGATATGCCTGAACCTTTAGACGCTGGGTTTGGAGGAGTGCCAGAGGCGCAGTCGTTTTCCATCGGGGATGATACCCTGACAGAGTTGAAAGAGGATGCGCCCGCAGGGGGGGCCAACCTGGTGATAGAACCATCGGCCGGTATACCAGCCAGCTATGAACCGGAGCCAAAGATGGGACGGTCGCTGGAAGGGAGTGCGGAGGGCGACATAGGAGAGAACACGGGTGAGGACTATGCCCCCAAGATGGCAGCTCCCGATTACCGGCCGCTGGAATCGTTGGAACAGGCGCGGGAGCAGCTGCCTTGGGGGAACTGGCTACCCAAATCCGCACCGGAGGGGACCTACTATTCGGGCGGCGGCATAGATACCTATACGCTTTCAGTCAGTTTTTTCAGTCAGGATTACACAAAAGAACTGCGGGTTTCGGTCCAGGATTATACCGAGGAACGGTCGGCCTATCTTGCAGATCCTGACAAGCCGGAGACATTCGACCTGCGGCTGTATGAAATCCCGTATGCGGACTCAATCCCAGAGGCGTATTTCTATACAACGAACAACCCAATTTTCCGGGCGGAAGAGGTTACCCAGCAGATATTAGAGGCGCGGCTGCTCCCGTCCGATGAGCCGGGGGATGAAAAGCAGTATCATGGAAACGTGGGTATCCTCTATCAGGATGGTTTTGTGGTTGAGTATGGCTCGATCAATGTTTCCCCGGAGGAGCTTTACCAGATCATTATTGAAACGATGACATCTGCTCAGACAGCATCGCCTGTTGGCGGTTGACCTGTAGAGAGCAGTCTTTTGAAATCACTTACAAAAAATACAGAGACGGACAGCCATTATCGGCTGTCCGTCTCTGTTTATGTTGGCACTTTGGCTCTCTTTCTGCCGTTCGGTTCCACAGCATTTTTTAGGTTTTTTAGCAAAATTCCTTATTGACTTTTTTCGAAAAAGGATTATAATAAACGCATGAACAATCATTCATATGAAAGGATGTGAATATGATATGTCGGAAACCAGCAGTGCGGAACGATGTGAACTGATGCACGTGCACCAGGAGATTGTGGATAAGGTCAATCAGCAGATGCCCGAGGACGAGATTTTGTTTGATCTGGCCGAGCTGTTCAAAATTTTCGGGGATTCCACCCGGATCAAGATTCTCTATCTGTTGTTTGAATCGGAGATGTGCGTCTGTGATATCGCTCAACTGCTCAATATGACACAGTCAGCGATCTCTCACCAGCTTCAGGTGCTCAAAAAGAGCAAACTGGTTAAATACCGGCGGGACGGCAAGACCGTGTTCTACTCTCTGGCGGATGGGCATGTACGCACGATCATCGACCAGGGGATGGAGCATGTTGCAGAATAAGGAAAAAAATAATTCAATTATTATGGAGGGGTATTCTGATGAAAAAGCATTTTAAAATGGTGGATCTCGACTGTGCAAACTGCGCCGCCAAGATGGAGGCTGCGATCAAAAAAATCAACGGTGTAAACGATGCAGCTGTCAGCTTTATGGCACAGAAGCTCACTGTTGATGCGGACGACAGCCGCTTTGACGAGATCATGCAGGAGATTGTGCGGGTCTGCAAACGGGTAGAACCCGATTGTGCCATCAAATTGTAACCGGTATCCGGTTAGGAAGGGGATATACCGATGAGCAGGAAGCAAAAAAAGATGCTGACGCGGATTCTGGTCAGCGCGGTTCTGTTCGCGCTTTCGTTTCTGCTCCCGTTGAGCGGGGTATTCCGGCTGTTCTATTTTATTACGGTTTATGCAGTGGTTGGCTGGGATGTTCTTTGGAGAGCAGCGCGCAACATCGCACATGGGCAGGTCTTTGACGAGAATTTTCTGATGGCGCTTGCTACGATCGGTGCATTTGTGCTCGGCGAGTTTCCCGAAGCGGTGGAGGTCATGCTCTTCTACCAGATCGGCGAGCTTTTCCAGAGCTATGCGGTCGGGAAATCCCGCCAGTCGATCACCGCATTGATGGATATCCGGCCTGACTACGCCAACATCGAGCGGGACGGTGCACTCGAACAGGTCGATCCGGATGAAGTTGCGGTGGGGGACATCATTGTCATTAAGGCGGGAGAGAAAATCCCGCTTGATGGCGTGATCATCGAAGGCAGTTCCTCACTGGATACGGCGGCGCTGACCGGAGAATCCCTTCCACGCGAGGTCGCTGCGGGGGATGATGTAATCAGCGGCTGTATCAATCAGAGCGGTTTGCTGCGGGTGCGTGTCAGCAAGGAATTCGGGGAGTCTACCGTATCAAAAATTCTCGATCTGGTAGAAAATTCGAGCAGCAAAAAAGCCCGCGCAGAGAACTTTATTACCAAGTTCGCCCGTTATTATACCCCTGTCGTCGTAATTGGTGCGGTTCTGCTCGCCCTGCTTCCTCCGCTTCTGCTCGGCGGTTCCTGGAATACCTGGATTGAACGTGCACTGATCTTCCTTGTCATCTCCTGCCCCTGTGCACTGGTGATCTCGATCCCACTCAGCTTTTTCGGCGGAATCGGAGGCGCTTCCAAAGCTGGGATTCTGGTCAAAGGCAGCAATTATCTGGAAGCGCTCTCTGAAACCGAAATTGTCGTTTTTGACAAGACCGGGACCCTTACCAAAGGGGTATTCCAAGTTACAGCTGTGCACCCTGATACGCTGCCAGAGAGCCGGCTGCTGGAGCTTGCGGCGCTTGCCGAGAGCTTTTCCGACCATCCGATCTCGCGTTCTTTGCGTCAGGCGTACGGCAAACCGATCGACAGCAGCCGGGTCTCTGATGTGGAGGAACTTTCGGGGCATGGGGTGCAAGCGCGGGTTGATGGGCTTCTGATCTGTGCCGGAAACGGGAAACTGATGGACCGAACCGGTGTGCAGTGGCATGACTGCCATCTGACCGGTACAGTGGTGCACATTGCGGTAGATGGCTGCTATGGCGGACATATCGTGATTTCCGATACGGTCAAGCCTGATGCGGCCGGAGCGATCGCTGCACTGAAACAAATGGGAATCCGTCAGACAGTCATGCTGACCGGTGATGCAAGGGCGGTCGCCGAGCAGACCGCCGGACAACTCGGACTTGATTCGTTCCATGCCGGCCTGCTTCCCGCAGATAAGGTAGCGCGGGTGGAGGAACTGCTGGAACAGAAGTCCGCCAAGGGAAAGCTGGCGTTTGTTGGTGATGGGATCAATGATGCCCCAGTCCTTTCCCGGGCAGATATCGGGATCGCGATGGGGGGATTGGGGTCTGATGCCGCAATCGAGGCTGCCGACATTGTTTTAATGGATGACCAGCCCTCCAAGATCGCCTCTGCAATGCGGATTTCTAAAAAGACCCTGCGAATTGTCAAGCAGAACATCGTCTTTTCGCTGGGCGTCAAGGGATTGATCCTCCTGCTCGGTGCAGTGGGTCTTGCCAGTATGCAGGCGGCGATCTTTGCGGATGTAGGTGTTATGATACTCGCGGTACTCAATGCCTCTCGTGCTTTAAAAACAGAGGCCGCATGATTCGAAGTTGCGCTTGCAATCAGTTCTTAGCGTAAATCGCAGATAGAAAGGGCATCCGCAGAAAGCGGATGCCCTTTTAACTCTTTGAAGAGACGGAGAAATTAGTACCATGCACGACAGTGGCCGCCATGGTGCCCGCCGTAATAGGGGGCTGCGGACGTTGACGGTACCCCAAAATAAGTGCCGCAATGGGTACAGGAACCATTTTCCTGGTTGTGATGACAGTAGGAGACACCATTATGGGTGTGGACACCCGACAGAGCGCAACCTTCCACGGCGCATAGTTGTGCACCGCAATCATTGCCGCAGTAGTCACAAATACCGCTTTGCTGGCTGTGACGGCAACAGGAGATACCATCATGTGTGTGGATGCCGGACAGGGTGCAGTCTGCAACCGCGCAGGTGGGATAGACCGTCCGCTGCTGTACTGCAACAGCGCGGCGATGCCCATGCGCCGAAGCGGGTACAGTGACGGCAGAGAGCACAAGGACACTCGCAAGACCTGTTAAAAGACATTTTTTCAGGCTCATAAAAAAACTCCTTCCTGAAAATAAGACCGCTTTGATTTCCGAACCTGCAAAAAAATCATGCAAAGCCTAAAAAACTTTACATGATTTTTATGGTGGACCCGAAGGGGATCGAACCCTCGACCTTACGGATGCGAACCGTACGCGCTCCCAGCTGCGCTACGGGCCCATATTTTGGTGATCCATCGGAGACTCGAACTCCGGACACCCTGATTAAAAGTCAGGTGCTCTGCCAGCTGAGCTAATGGATCATGCTGACGAAGTGATTCACAACGCTTGATTATTATAGCAAAGAAAGATGGAGTTGTCAACCTAAAAAGGGAAAAAATTTATGAAATTTGTAAAATAATTTGAGAAGCAGGATTTTCGTGGAAGAACACCCATACGCACTCCTTTTTCAGATGGATGCCGCAGCTCTTTGCTCCCCTTTAAAAATGCATCAGAATATCGGAATCTCCCCCTCATAGTTTTGCGCTTTCTCCAAAAGGGGACCTTTTACGCCCATTGTGAAAGCAATGTCGCTGCTTCGGATGGACAGGAGAGCGTTTCCTGGCGCCAGTTCCAGAAAATCCATCATGTTTTTGGACAGGGCGATTTTTCCATCGTTTGTAATGGTGGTCCAGCAGTAGGAACGCCCTTTGTATCTCAAGAATACGCCGGGTGCCGCAGTATAATGCAGCAGATCCGGGTTCTCGGTCAAAATGTGGCCGAGCTTGGACGGCTCCAACAGTCCTTTCCGGGTGACGCAGAATCCGCCTGTGACCTTGCTTCCCGTAAACAGATACACCCTGCCTTCCGTCGTGATTTGATATTCCTGAATGGCTTGGGCAGGGATTTGGACGGCACCATCCGGTTGTATGACTGACTTTCCAAAAATAAATTTACCGCCCTTGTTCATCTGCGGCATATCAATCACCTCGTTATTCAGTATATTCCAGATCGGAGGGGGTGTCCTTCAGGCGGAGGGTGGCCAGCAGAGGGTAATGGTCGGACGGATACAACCCGTTAATCGGATCGGTTACAATCTGGGAATCAATAATCGCGAATTCATCGGAAACGAAGATATAATCGATCGGGCAGGCGCCCTTCCGGATTTTCCCACTGAAATTGTGCAGCGTATTCGAAAGGCAGGAGGGATCAAACCGGGTGTACACATCAGTAAGGTGCAAGCCGCTCCGATCAGCAGCGTAGTTGCGCAGGAACTGAACCGGTTTGCTGCTGGGCTTGCAGTTGAAATCCCCCATCAGGATGGTCGGCAGAGGGCACTGCTGCTGGTATTTCTCCATATAGTCGAGGATGACCTGCACCCCAAGCAGCCGCGCGATCCCGCAGATATGGTCGAGATGGGTATTAAACACCCGGATCGACCGATCGAGTCGTTTAATGTAAACTTCTGCGACCGTACAGATCCGCGGGAATACCGCATAGTAAGCGCGGCTGAGTTTTTCAGGGCTTTTGGAAAGCCAGAAGGTTTTAATCAGGCTGACTTTGGCTTCCTGATTTTTAATGATAATATCGCTGTGCTCGTCGTCTTTGGGCTTGAGGCCGCGGAACCGCCCAAACCCGAGGATGCTGTAATCGACATCCAGCAGGCGGCCGACATCCTCGCGCATATTGGGCAGAAGCTCCTGCACACCGATGATGGTAGCGCCGCTTTCCCGGATAAACTGCGCTGCAAGCGCGCGGCGTTCCCCCCATTTGTGGGTGTGGTTGAGCGGGATGCCGAAATCCCTCTTGAGGTTGAAGGAGATTACCCGGATCAGATCACTGTCACTCATCACAGATCACCCGTATTTCTTTGATATTCCTGCTTGATCTGGCCGATTGTTCTGCCGCCAATCCCGATGTTCTGGTCAGGAAGTTCCTCAATTACAGCCATGAAAAATTCAGGCGGAACCTCCATGATTTCGGAAGCCACCTGCGTGAGACGTTTGATGAGCAGTTCCTTCTGCTCTGCGGTTAAACTGCCACCGGTCACTTTGATATACGGCATGACGCCTCCTCCTTTTTTCAAACAATCTCTAGTATACGAAACAGATTCTTAAAGAAAGGACCTTTGCTTATCCCGATTCTTTTCAAGTGTTTCAATTATAGCACTGGTTGGATGAATTTTCAACGATTCAGCGGGTAAAAAAACGGATTGGAAGACAGGATTGCAAACTGGCGCAGAAGATGGTACAATAAATTACCAGCATATCATGATTCATCAGGGTTCAGACAAAACCAGCAAAGATAGAGGATGGGGGTTACAGATGAGAATTTTTGACAGTCATGTGCATTCCAGCAATTCACCCGATGCGGAAAGCTCGGTGATGCTCCTGTGTGAACAGGCCGTAGCGGCAGGGCTTTCCGGATTCTGCGTCACCGATCACTGCGAGCTGGAGGAGTACGAATCCGGGCAGTTCGCGGAGCGGATTTCACAGTCAATCTTCGATGTGGGCAAGGCGGCCAAGGTATTTCAGGGCCGTCTGACATTGCATACCGGGGTCGAGATTTCGGGGGTGCATCACCGTCCCGAGCTTGCGCGTCAGGTGGCAGGCCGCCCATTCGATATGATCCTGCTTTCAGTTCACAATGATGAGGACGGGACGGACATCTTTTACCATCCGTTCGACCGATGGACACCGCAGGAGATCGACCGCTATCTGACCTATTATTTCACATCGCTGCTCCGGTCGATGCAGCTGGGAGAATTTGACGTAGTGGCGCATTTGACCTATCCAATCCGATACATCACCGGCAGGCATAAGATCCCGGTCGATCTCGGGCGATACAGCGACCTGACGGATGCAATCCTTCGGCTTGCCGCACAGGAGGGCAAAGGGCTGGAGATCAATACTTCCGGCCTCTCCGGGCCGCTTGCGGATACAATGCCGCCAGCGCCGTATATCCGGCGGTTTCGGGAACTGGGTGGGGAGTTTGTGACGATTGGCTCGGACTCCCACCAGATACATACGCTGGGCGCCGGGTTTGACCAGGCCAGACAGATTCTGGCGGATGCGGGCTTTGGGAGTTATACCTTCTACCGGGAGCGCCATCCGCTGTTGATCCAGATTGAGGAAAAAGGAGTTGTGAACGTATGAAAGAGATTGATATCATCAAATTGTTAAAGCTAGTTGCGGATGATGCGCAGCTTTCCCATGAGCAGCTTGCAGTGATGCTTGGCGTCACTGTGCGGGAAATTTCCGACACGATCGCCGGACTGGAGCAGAAGGGGATCATCCGGGGCTACAAAGCGCTGATCGACTGGGATAAGACCGGACATAATCTCGTTTCTGCGCGGATCGAGATCAAGGTGACTCCGAAGGCAACGATGGGGTTTGAGGAGATCGCCTACACCATCTCGCAGTTTCCAGAGGTCGAGACCTGCTACCTGATGAGCGGCGGCTATGACCTTGCGCTGACGATCAGCGGCAAAACGTTCAAGGACATTGCCCTGTTTGTGGCGCACCGGCTGGCTCCGCTGGATGCGGTACAGTCGACCAGTACCCATTTTATCCTGAAAAAATACAAGGAGCGCGGCCTGCTGATGGCAGACGCCCCTCGGGATGAACGGGAGGTAACTTCCCAGTGATGGATTATGATAAGCTGTTGAGCAGATCGGCCGCCGCCCTCAAACCATCTGGTATCCGCAGATTTTTCGACATCGCGGCGGAGATGGATGATGTGATCTCCCTTGGCGTTGGGGAGCCGGATTTTAAAACCCCGTGGGAGATCCGCCGCGCAGGGATCGAGAGCCTGGAGAAGGGGCACACCTTTTACACCGCAAACGCGGGCTTGATCACGCTGCGTACAGAGATCTGCAACTATCTCAAACGCCGTTTTACCCTTTCCTATGACCCCAAAACCGATGTCTTTGCCACCGTCGGCGGGAGCGAGGCGATCGACCTGTGCATCCGGGCTACGATCAATCCCGGCGAAGGGGAAGAGGTGCTGATTCCCGAACCATGCTTTGTCTGTTATGACCCGCTTACCCGGATGGCAGGCGGGGTCCCGGTGCCGATCGCGACCCGTGTTGAGGATGATTTCCGTCTGACCGCTGCACAGCTTCGGGAGCATTTAACCCCCAAAACCAAACTGCTGATCCTGCCGTTCCCCAACAATCCGACCGGCGCGGTCATGCGGCGGAACCATCTGGAGGAGATCGCGGAGGTACTGCGCGGAACCGATGTCCTCGTGCTTTCGGATGAGATTTATGCCGAGCTGACCTATGGATCGGAACGGCACGTCTCGATTGCCGAGCTGGACGGGATGCGGGAACGTACCATTCTGGTCAACGGTTTTTCCAAAGCTTACGCCATGACCGGTTGGCGTCTTGGCTATGCAGCCGGCCCTGCGCCGATCATCCGGCAGATGATCAAGCTGCATCAGTTTGCGATCATGTGCTCCCCGACAACCAGCCAGTATGCAGCGGTCGAGGCATTGAAGAACTGCGATGAAGCGATCGAGGCGATGCGCAGCGAGTATGATATGCGCCGGCGTCTGGTGGTTGACGGGTTCAACCGGATCGGGTTGAGCTGTTTTGAGCCGGAGGGTGCATTCTACGTCTTTCCAAGCATCCGGTCGACCGGCATGACCAGCAACGAATTCTGCATGAAGCTGCTCGAAAAGGAACGGGTGGCAGTCGTTCCAGGGGATGCGCTCGGCGCAAGCGGTGAA
>Ga0137306_103515_pt1 | contig 11548 bp, 9 predicted proteins | sample Inofroosms_March_FD_97187 | JGI IMG/M metagenome (GOLD analysis project Ga0137306, IMG submission 97187) | Mouse cecal microbial communities from Vienna, Austria - N-Acetylneuraminic and N-Acetylglucosamine D2O microcosms_March | ecosystem: Host-associated > Mammals > Digestive system > Large... | reverse complement strand
AAAAGGAAGCGTAAAAACATGAAGATCACAGATATCAAAACGCATATGATGAAGGTGCCGTTAATCCGGCCGTTTCACATCTCTCTGGGTGTGATCACCCATGCCGTCAGCTGTCTTGTGGAGATCGAGACGGACGAAGGCGTCACCGGCTACGGAGAGGGTTCTCCCGGTCCCTTGATCACCGGGGAAAATCTGGAAGGAACCGTGGAGACGATCCGGGTTCTGCGGGAAAGCCTGACCGGCATGGACCCCAGAGACCTGGAAGCCGTCTACACGGTGATGAACCGGGCCGTAGCCCATGCCGGCACGGCCAAGGCCGCCATTGACATTGCCTGCCATGACATTCTGGGAAAGGCCAGCGGCCTCCCTCTGTACCGGCTGCTGGGCGGCTGCTCCAATGAGCTGGAAACGGACATGACCGTTGGGCTGGACGAGCCCCAGACGATGGCCGATCTGGCGAAGGCCCATGTGGAAAACGGATTTGGCATTATCAAAACCAAGGTAGGCGCCGGCATCGAACAGGATCTGGCACGGGTGAAAGCCATCCGCCAGGCCGTGGGCGACGACGTGAAAATCCGCCTGGACGCCAACCAGGGCTGGCACGCCAAGGAGGCCGTGGAGCTGATCAAACGGCTCAATGAATACGACATCGAGCTGGTGGAGCAGCCCGTACCCCGCTTTGACTTTGAGGGACTGAAATATGTCACCGCCTACAGCCCGGTGCCGATTATGGCTGACGAGAGCTGCTGGGACGCCAAAGACGCCCTGAAGCTGGTCTCCGAGCGGGCCGTAGACCTGATTAACATCAAGCTGATGAAATGCGGCGGCCTTTACGAGGCAAAAAAGATTGTGAACATCGCCGAAGCCGCAGGCGTCGAGTGTATGCTGGGCTGCATGGCCGAGGAAAGCGGCATCGCCATCAACGCCTCCGCCGCCCTGGGCGCCGCCCTGAGCAATATCACACGGGCAGACCTGGACGCCAGCTTCTCACTGAAGGAGCTGCCCTTTACCGGCGGTTTCACCATCCGGGATACCAGATATCTGGTGCTGCCGGAAGAACCGGGACTGGGGATCAGCGAGTTAAAATTTTAGGACTGCAGCGGAACTGTATACAGCGGAAGTCCGTATGGGCCCCGGAAGGATTTACGGACGCAGTATGCGGCTGGAAATTCTTCCGGATCCAGGGGGCTCAGAAGGACTGCAGCGGAACTGTAATAGGAGGCTATATTGCAATGAATTATTTAACGCCGGATAATATCGGGGCGTTGGAAGCATTGATTGCGCAGATCATGAACGAAAGCGAGGCCCGCGGCATAGCCGTGGGCTTCACCGACGCTTCCGGCGCCATTTTATACGAAAAATACTTTGGATATCGGGATGCGGAAAAGAAACTGCCCATTGACCGGGATACCATCTTCGGCATGGCTTCAGTCTCCAAATCCTTCACGGCCCTGGCCATTATGCAGATGCAGGCAGACGGCCTTCTCTCCGTGAATGACCCGATCAAGGATTACATCCCGGAATTTACAAACAAAAACCAGAAGGAGCCGGTGCGGATCTGGCACCTGTTATGCCACAGCGGCGGCTTCTTCCCGCTCCCCCGGATCGTGGTGGACAAAACCGCGAAAGAGATGGGCATCGCCGATTCCCTGGAGAATCCCCTGATTTACCGGGAGGATTTCGCCGACGAGGGCATCCGCCGGGTAGCCGAACGGCTGGACAGCCAGACCGTCTTCGTGGGGAGGCCGGGGCAGCGGCTAAGCTACTGCAACGACGGCTTCGGCCTGCTGTCCGATATCGTGCGCCGCCATTCCGGTTACGGCTCCTTCGCCGCATACCTGGACAAACGGATTCTGAAACCACTGGGCATGAACCGGAGCAACATCGGTTTCCTGCAGAATACGCTGGATGAAAATGCCGCCATCCTTTATTCTAAGGAAAGAGACGACAAAGAATGGCGCTGCGACCGGGATTATGAAAACAATGCTTTTGTCCTCCACGGCGGCGGCGCGCTGAAATCCACGATGGGAGACATGCTGAAATATGCCGCCATGTATCTAAACGAAGGCTTTTCCGCCGACGGAACCAGGATCATCGACCGCTATTCCATCGAGGAGATGTGCAGGCCCCGGCAGGTGATGAAGCCGGGCATCTATTATGGATACGGACTGGAAACCAGACAGTTAGGGGATATGACCGTCATCGAGCACGGCGGCAGCCTGCCCGGCGTCTCCTCGAACTTCTCCTTCTGCCCTCAGACGGGCATAGGCATCATTGTTCTGTGCAATACGATGGACGTGCCTGTCTATGCCATCGCGGAGACGGCTATGCGCATCTGCTGCGGGCTTTCTCCTGAAGAAGAACGGATCGCCCACCATCCCAGACAGTGGACGGCAGAAGAAGCAAAACAGCTGGCAGGAAGCTACGTATCCGGCGAAGGCGACGCATTCACCCTGACGCCGGAAGAGGACGGTTCTCTGTCCATGGTCTGCAATGGCAAAAAGGAAAATTTGAAATCCATCTACCCCTGGCAGGGCGTAGTCCGGAAAAAATACACGGACGCCTACCTGACCGCCGTCAGGGACGAGGAAGGAAACGTATTCGCCGCCCAGTATGGGAGCAGGGTGTTTCCGAAGGTTACGGTTTCATAACAGAAAGGGCGCTCAGGAGAAAACAGGTTTCTCCGAAGCGCCCTTTTTTGTTACTGCCCGCGGAAATAAGCATATCTATATCAATGAAACTATATCTTTTAAAAAATTGCATTAACATCCATATCATTTTCCTTATCAAGAATGATGTCTTTTGCCTGCTTTGGTAATTTAGGATCGTTTAACACAGCCCAAATTGCTATATGTGTATCTATCAGTACTCTCATAAATCATTTACCCCAAACATTTCCGCGATTTCATCATTACATGCGTCAATGTCATAGTCTGGGTCAATTAGATCCTGTCCTTCTAAACTGCCGATTCTGCCCATATCATTTCTAATTACCTCCGGTCTATCATTATTGCTTTCCCCGCACAGCCTCCGAACCCCTGACACAAACTGCCGAAAGCTTACGGAAGCATTATTCTCCACATCCATATGTACCGCAATCCGCCTTGCCCCGTCTAATTGCTGATGGGCAGGAAACAGCTTCCTCAATTCTTCTTTCGGATTGCCCAACTGATCCGGCATCCGAAATTTTCGTTTTGCCGCCAAAGCTCTCACATCCCGTCCGTAGGCAAGAGATACCGCGTTCAAATCGCCCAGATACCATGCTTCCAGTTCTCTGCATGCGATTCTGATCAGAGCCTCCCTGCCGGATGGCTCTGCCAGACCCTTCAGAAATTCTTTGATTTTAACGCAATCCCCGCTGTCCTGGTCCTGAACAATCACAAATTTCACATCCGGCTGCCTCCAGGCTTTCAATTTGCGGGGAATCGACTCCTGCAGGTCACTTTTCCCGCTGTGAGGAATCGTTTTAAAACAGACATCGGCGGGCAATATTTTCGGCAGAATTATATCCAATACTTCTTTCATCGAGCGTTCTTCCAACAAAAAAATAATTGTCATCCTTTTACCTCTTCAACCAGAAGCTCCTGCCTCCACAATTGTCCCAGCAAATCTCCCGCCTCATATAAATCACGAATCAATTGGCTTTCCGAGGCTTTATAAATTTTTGTATACCCATCCTCTTTCACCATGCAATACAGTTCCTCTAGCCGAACCGCATTTAAAAAGTCCGGGGAATGGGTAGAAATAAATACCTGGCCTCCATCCTCGGAATAGAGCCGGAATTCCTCGGCTAATTCAAACAACAGCTGAGGATAAAGCTGATTCTCCGGTTCCTCCACACACAAAAGCGCATGCTTCTCCGGATCCTTCAGAAGAATTAAATAAGTAAACATCTTAATGGTTCCGTCGGAAACAAACCTGGAAACAAAAGGATCTTTAAAATTGCCGTCCTGAAACCGCAGAACAACTCTCCCATCCTCCGTTTCCTGTGCCTCTACCTTTGAAACCCCCGGCACTCTCTTCTCCATAGAATCCAAAATTTCCCGAAAGATATCCCTGTGATTGTCATACAGATATTTCGCCACCAGCGCCAAATTGTCCCCCGTTGTGGAAATCCGCTCACTATATCCGGCATCTTTAACCCCTCTGGCATCTTCCACATGAAAATCCGATACATACCAGTCCTCTATCAGCCTGCGCAGCTGCGATACCGCAATAAATTCTTTGAATTGTCCCAGTCCTTTAATCGCCAGAATATCCGGAGAGTCAAGCTTTTGGGGACTGCGCTCCGCCAGCCGGACATCCTCATACTTGATCAGCTCCCCATCCGCGGCTACTCCCTCGCCAAAAGAAAACTCCAGTACTTTCCACGGAGCCCCTGTCTGACCTCTCCTGAATTTCATAACTTCTTTCTTTATAGCCGGCTTCCGATCCTGTGCCAGACAAATCACCAGCTGATAAGTAATCAGCGGTTCTCCCTCCGACGGCCGGAATTTTATCTCAAATTCAATATCCCCGCTCTGCCCTCGGGAAATTACTTCCTGAAACCCTCCTCGTTTTGCCAGGGCAGCACGCACATTGGACTGCAAAGAATCATGAAGAAATCCGAAAACATCAAAAAATGTCGTCTTCCCCACCCCGTTCATACCAAGAAAAACGGCCATATTCGGAATATTTTCAACCAGTACGTTTTGAAACACTCTGTAATTATGAATTCTGATGGATTCAATTTTCATAGGCTACCTCATAGGAATCTGTGATCACATAAACTTTGCCATAAACGATACCGTTTATATTATGCTGGCAATATGATTGCCTTTTATTCTCTTTATCGTCTATTATACGCAAGAGTCGGTTCTCCTGCAATCATATTTTACCACAATAGTTTCCCGCTTATCCAATCCGCCAATTCAGCCGATATATCTTATATAGACCGCAACAACTGGCAGCCCGCTCATGCCTGTGAACACACCACATGGAGACCCGACCCGCTCGGGCAAAAGAGCGGCCTAAGCCGTGGTCACTTGGCTCGTTGTCCGCAGGAATCAAGAGGTAATTAAAATGTCAAACATCAAAGAAACGGCCGCCCGTCCCGAAGTGTCGCCCCTGGCTGGAAAAGATGCCCAGCTGGCAAAACAGCAGATCGAAATGGAGGCCGGGCAAGCCGTGCTCCGGGAAACCGCAAAAACATTCAAAGCGCAAAAAGAACAGATAGAGCAAAATCAGACCTCCGCAGCCGACGACCAAAAGGAAGCTGAAGCCCCAAAGGACACCTCGGAAATCTCCGAGATCCACCACTGGCCGGGGGCAGACAAAACTGCCGCCGCGGATGCGGCCTCCAAATGGTGCCTGGAACTGGATACAAAAAACTGGGATGCCCTTCTTGCATGGACCCCCACGCCCGGCGCGGAGCTGTCCGAACAGGTGCAGGAGCTGTCAAAGCTGTATCTTGCCCTGCTGGAATCCATCCTGAAATATACGGAGGGAGAATGGCAGGCCATTCAGCTGGAGCAGCTGGACACGCTGCTGGCGGAAAAGCTGCAGCTTTTGATGGACGCGAATCTGGACGAAGTGACCCGGCTTCTGGAACAGACCGGGCAGGATACCGCGTTAGACGGCATCAAATCCAGCATGTATCAGCAGACCACCGGACAGTCTATCTCCGCCCGGGCGGTCAATGCCCTTTTTACACGGGCAAGGCGGTTTGGCATGGGCCGCGGATTTGATTTTATCGGAAACACTTCCGCGCGCGGCGCACAGGGCAGAAACGCTTCCGGGGCCAGAGCCGGTTCTTCCTCCACCGCCTGGTTCTCTTCCCGGTCCTCCTCCGCCTCTCTGTCTTCCAAAGAAGGCCGGATTTACAACCGGGCCGGAGAAAGTAACCGGCACTTTTCCCAGGCCAGCGCAGCCAGCCAGAAAAACTGGAAGGCCCAGATCCGGCAGCGGACCGAGGTCATCAACCAGGCCCGAAAAGGCATCGCGGGAAACAGCCTGTCCCGGGGCGCTTCCGTCTCCTACACCGGAAAGGAGCTGGCGCGGGCCAACCGGTTCGCCGCCCATATCAACGGCAGCGGCAACCTGTTTCGAAATCCGAAGATCAGCGCCCGAAACGCGGAAGTAACCGGGCTGCTGGCAGCTGTCATGTCTATCAAAGGCCGCGTATTTGCCGGAGCAGGAAAAGAAAACGCCATCGCCCTTCCGATCCAGAATGCCATCGACAAAATCATCGATCAGTATCTGCGGCAGAAGGACGCTTCCAGAGTCTATTATTACACGATTTCCGCCTATGAAAAACAAAAAGATCCCGGGCAGGCCATGAAAGAGGGCCAGGCTTATGCCTATCAGCAGTTTAAAGAAAAAAAGGAGAATCCCGCCTGGCAGAAATCTCCTCATTATTCCAGACAGGCCGGCTTCTTCCAGTCTCTGTTAAAAGGCCAGAGTCCGGAAAAAGAACTGGCTTTCGGTTTCAATATTCTGCAAAAAGACTGGCGAAGCTTTCTGGACACTCTGGCAAAAAGCGGCGCCTTCTCCTACCGGTCGGAGCCGGAGCGCTACAGTCCATGGGGCGCCACCGCCGGCTTTGGGAAAGCCCGGACAGACAGCAGCGAAAGCATCGGAAAACTCCTGCTCATCGGAACAGCCGTACTGATCGGGCTGGGGGTGCTGTATCTCTGGGTGCTTTAAAAAGATTCAAACATTTTATTTATCAGTCAGCACAATATACCGCAATCGCCCGGTACGCAAACTCCGCCGTGCCTTCGCCGCCGGCCTTGTCGATATTCTCCGTCATGCTGCCGCCCCCGGCGTACATCCGGCCAAGGGACAACAGAATCTTTTCCGAGCAGGCGTAAAAATGCTCCGTGATATAATCCTGCAGCTTTTTCACCTGCTCCTGGGCCGCCTGGCCCGCGGGTTCTGTTTCCCGCATACTGCCGAATTCTTTGAAAATCTCCATCATTCCCACAGAAATCCGGTTATTTTCCTCCGCTGTCCGTCCTTTTGATTTCACTTCAAACTCCCTGTACTCCGGCGTCTGTCCCCAGGACGCCTTTGCCTGTCTGGCATATTCGTCCAGCTTCTTTGTGTCAAACGCCTCAAAACTCAGATTTTTTATTCCTGTCATCTTAATTCCCCGGGCTAAATCAATCAGATTTTCCAGATGCTCCTTTTTCATCTCAAGCAGGGTGATCTGCTGATCAAGGGCTTTGTTCCGGTCAAAATTCGAGCTGTCCAGAATCTCTTTGATTTCTTTCAGAGGAAACTGCAGCTCCTTAAACAGCAAAATACATTGCAGCCGTTCCAGATCCCCGTCGTCATACAACCGATACCCCGCCTCCGTAACCCTGGCAGGATGAAACAGCCCGATCCGGTCATAGTGATGGAGGGCGCGTATACTCACCCCTGACAGCCTGCTCACCTCATGGACGGTCATCATGATTGCCCATCTCCTTCCTCTCCTGTTGTTTGAAATCTATGAAAGCAAAAATATTTTATGAAATCTGCCATAAGCCAGGCAGCATCATCGCCGGCGCGCTTTCATGATTTTATCATATACTATGACGTAAGGTCAGAGTCAAGAGGGAAAATGAAAAATTATTTAAAACAGAAATGTTTCTACACAAGAATCTATTTCCATAAAAAACTGTTTCCATATAAAAACTGTTTCCGCACAAAGTCTGTTTCCGCACAAAAAGGGCTGTCTGTTTCCTGACAGCCCCTTCCGGTTTAACATATGATTGAATCTTAACAGAAGCAGGCACCGGACAGGTTTACTTTTTCCAGTTAAACTTCCTTTTCCTGAACACAAAGGCGCCTCCCAGAGCACCTCCGCCAAGCACGCTCAGGGTGGAGATAATCATTCCGGTACGGTCTTTTCCTGATCCGCTGACATCCTCCGGCTCTGTTTCTCCGTCTGACATCTGTGGAAGTTCACTTTTATCATTCCCAGATAATTCCTCCGATGCCGGTTCGCTTTCTTCCTGATCCTGCAGCAGGCTTTCCGTCTCTGCGGCAGACTCATTTTCGTCGTCAGAAGACCGTTCATTTCCGTCTCTTTCAGATAGCGCATCCGATACCGGATCGGCTCTCTCCGACCTTGCGGCAACGGCCATCCTCCCTGTACCGGCAGATCCGCTTCCGCCGGCGGGATACGTCCCGGAACCGTTAAGCCGGATTCCCGAAGCAAGAGGCTCCTGCTGCTGTAAATCCCCGTATCGGACATCCGAATCTCCGGACAGATCATTCCCGCCCGTACTGTCAGGTTCGCCCGAACCGTCAACATGATCGTTCGAATCGCCGCCGTTATCGCCTGCGCCGCCGGCGTTATTGTTCGAGCCGCCGCCACTATTGTTCGAACCGCCGGTGTTATTATTCGAGCCGCCGCCATGATTGCCTGAACCGCCAGCATTATTGTTCGAACCGTCAGAAGATCCCGCGGCGGGGATAGGCTCGGTCTGACGATAGCCGCAAACCCCGCAGTCCCGATGCCTGCTGCCGTCCTGGGAAGCTGTCGCGTTTATGTCGATCACCCAGCCGTCATAGCTGTGCGCTCCGTAACCGGCTTTCTCACGATTATCGGTTATGGAGCAGCCAACGCCGCACTCATGCCAGTGACCCGCCCCGTCGCTGTTCCATGTTTCGGACCAGCTGTGTTTGTGCGCAGGAGCGCCATCGTCAGGCCCAGTCGGATCTTTTCCGTCCTCATCAGGCCAGAAATCACCCGGATCATCGGGGTCCTGAGCGAAGGGGTTGTCAAATACGGCGTTGAAAGTCACCGTTGTTCCCGTAGACATCAACGACCCTTCTAAATATGGATTCATCATGGCTTTCCATTCCGCCTCGGTACCGCCAAAGTATATCCTTTTCAGAGTATCACAGCCGGTAAACGGCTCTGCTCCAATCTTCGTTACGCTTGCCGGAATATATAACACAGGCAGCGAAATACAGGACGCAAACATACCACTGCTGATACAATCCGCCATCTGAGGCAGCGTCACACTTGTCAAATTCCAACACTGTGAAAACAGATTGTCGCCCAACGCTACCTTCTCACCGCCCGGCATAAATCTAACGCGTATCATTTTTTCACAGCTCATAAACGCTCCTGAGCCCACCGACGTAATACTTGCCGGAAAATCAATATAAGCCAGACTCGTACAGCCCTGGAAAGCTTCATTTTCGATTGTTTTTACTCCCTCGGAAACGGTTGCGGAAGTAAGATTCTTGCAGTCATGGAAAGCGTTATCTCCGATCACTTCAACCGTACCGGGAATCGTCACGGAAATCAATTGAGATCCATAAAAAGCATTCCGGCCAATCCTCGTTATACCGTCAGGAATATATATGCTGAGCGCGCTGCTCTGATAAAACGCATAATCCCCTATGCCCGTCACACCGTTCTCAATAACGACCGTACTGACATCAGGTTTACTCCATGGCGGAAGCTGTGCCGCGGAGTAATCCGGAATCGCTCCGCTGCCGGAGATAGTCAGGGTCCCTGCTTTTGTCAGCGACCAGCTTAGATTTCCCTCCGTTCCGCCTTCAACCACTTTGTCAGCCTCCGATTCATCCGAAGGAACATACGCTTTCGGATAGCGCGTAATCACATAGCTTGCGGTTAAAACTTCCGTTTCGCTGATCGCGCGTCCCCAGTGAACGGACTTGTTGTGATTCCCCTCGGCAACAATCACCCCTCCGGCGCTCTTTTGCAGCACAATCACACTGTGACTGCCGCCGTTTACCCGAAGGATATCGCCGACCTTCACATCCGCGAACGTAAAGCTGCCTCTTTCGATTACTCTTGCGGGCAGACTGCCAAAGGCCGCGTCACTGAGAATAAAAGCGAAGGCCGCGCAGCCTACGCCGCGGTTTGCCCCATAAACCTTTCCGCCGTTCCAGACATAGGAATCGCCAAGGTTCCCCTGACTTCCGTAGGGCGTAAAATTTGTCCATGTCATTCCTTCCGGATATTTGTCCTTTAAGGCGATCATGGCCTGATAGGCCTCCTGGTATGTGGGGACAGCGCCTGACACTGTTCTGGCAGGCCGGTTCGCCGGCTTAAAATAGCCGCATTCGGTACATACGCCGTCATCGCCGTAATTGTGCTCCCCATACCCATTTTTCTCGCTGCTGACAGTCACAGGACAGTCTCTGGCCTCGCACTCATGCCAGTGAAAGCTTTCATCACAGCCCCAGTCCGCAGACCAGCTGTGCTCATGAACGTCAGACGCAGCGTCTTCGGGCGAAATACTGCCAGGATCTTCCGCGTCGGCAGGCGGTTCATCATTTGAATTTCCAAGTGAATTCTCCGATACGGTCTCTGTTTCGGTATCCGCCATCACAGTGGACCGAACATCCGGTCCGTCCGGTTCGGTCGCCGCTGCCGTCAGCACGGCCGAAAACAGCATCGTGAAAATCACCGCCAGCGAAATCAGCCCTTTTCCTTTCCACTTCCGGTTCATACTTAATCTCCCTCTATTCATTGATCTTCCCCATTTTACACGGCCACCATAACCTTCACATAATCCTCCGTCTTATCCCGAATCATATGAAATCCCTGCTCCAACCCCTCAAGAGCAAAACGATGGGTAATCATATCCGCAGGCGTTATTCTCTTCTTGGCAAGACGCCCCAATACATAATTCCAATCATCCTCTGGCTCATGTAAAAAGGAAGAATTCCAAGTGCCCATCACCGTCAGCTGATTCCTCAAAATCCGCCAGTATACATCCCGGGGAAGCGCCATATCTGAAGCCGGATTGCCTACCAGCATGATTTTCCCGGATGGTGCGGCCGCCCGTACCGCCTGCGCATAGGTCTCATTTTTTCCCACGCACTCAAAAAACAGATCTGCCCCGCAGCCGCCCGTACGCTCCATCAGCCATTCCACCGCATCCTGCCGCCGGCTGTCACAATAATCTTCCTCCGGCAGACCCAGCTTTCCGGCCATCTGCTTTTGCAGCTCCTTATTTCCAATGGCTAAAATTCTTTCCACCCCGGCTTCCTTCAAGAACATGAGCAAAAACAGTCCAATGGTTCCAAGGCCGCATACTACCGCCGTATCCTGTGCCGCCGGCTGAATCCGTCTCATGGCATGGACTGCCACTGCCATCGGCTCCAGCATAGCCGCTTCCTCAAAGGAAACCTCCTCCGGCAGAGCAATTAGATTCTTCGCCGGAACAGCCACATATTCCGCAAAGGCCCCGTTTCTCCTGGAGCCTGTATAGCTGTAATTTCTGCACATTTCATACTGTTTTTTCCGGCAAGGTCCGCAGACGCCGCAGGGAATCAACGGAAAGACGCCGACCCGGCGCCCTCTTAAGCCCTCGTCCACGTCCGCCCCCGTCTCCGCCACAACCCCGGCAAACTCATGTCCCGGAATCAGCGGGTGCACATGCGCGCCTGTCTGGTAAATCCTCGGGATATCCGAACCGCAAATGCCCGCCGCCTTCACCGCGACAAGCACTTCATGCTCCGCCGGTTCTGGTTCGGCGGCCTCATCGTAACATATATTACTAATACCATGTAAAATCCATGCCTTCATTGATCG
>Ga0137306_103513_pt1 | contig 11549 bp, 11 predicted proteins | sample Inofroosms_March_FD_97187 | JGI IMG/M metagenome (GOLD analysis project Ga0137306, IMG submission 97187) | Mouse cecal microbial communities from Vienna, Austria - N-Acetylneuraminic and N-Acetylglucosamine D2O microcosms_March | ecosystem: Host-associated > Mammals > Digestive system > Large... | reverse complement strand
CCGCAATGGAAACACCGCTCTCATAGATTTCCCCGGTCGCCCTGACCTTGAAGGAGAACAGCCCGATCTGGCTGATGCGGTCGCCGTAGTCCCGGAACGCCTGGTACATCCTCGTGTTGCCCATGAACGTCCAAACCATGATCAGCTTTCCTTTGAGTGTATCCATGCAATCCCTCCATAAAATTGGGCGAAAAAAAGCGCCTGTTTCCAGTCGCTTTTCATATACACCTTCTATATTGAATTTTCAAAAAACAGTGCCGTTTGGGTTACTCCCTGTTATTCTCGCCCCAGACACATAACTGATCCAAAACATCCATCAGGGACCGGCCCCTGTCACTCAGGCTGTATTCCACCTTCGGCGGTATCTGTGGGTATTCCTTTCTGATAATAAGCCGGTCCGCCTCCAGTTCTTTCAGATTGCCGCTGAGTGTTTTGTCTGACACATTTTTCAGATACCGTTTTAACTCGTTGAACCTGACAACGCCAAACTCCATCAGGCAGTAAAGGATGACCATTTTGTGCTTGCCGGATATCAGGGACAGCGTATAACTGAATCCCGTATCCCCAAAATTCGCATCGCCAATATAATTCTTTATCATCTTATGCTTTCCTTTAAGATAGTACTTGTATTTTTCCTGTTACCTGCTACAATTATATGCACAGACGCTGGTTCTGTCAATCCCATATAGAAACGAGGTAATCACAATGAGAAAGAAACTCAGCATAACAGAAGGTATCTTCCCGATGCCGGTCTTAATGGTAGCAACCTACAACGAAGACGGCAGCGTGAATGTCATGAACGCTGCCTGGGGCACCATGCAGGAAAGAGGCAATGTCGCCCTCAATCTGACAGAAACGCACAAAACCGTAAAGAACATCAAGGCAAGGGGCGCTTTTACGGTAAGCATCGCTGATGCAGCCCATGTGGTGGAAGCTGACTATTTCGGTGTTGAATCCGGCAACCGGGTTGCAGACAAATTCGAGAATAGCGGCCTGACCGCAAGCAAGGCGGAAACAGTAGACGCCCCTGTCATCAACGAATTCCCTCTCTGTCTTGAATGTGAGTTTATTGAATACCAGGACGGGAAATACGGATGCGGCGTCATCGGCAGAGTGGTAAATGTCACAGCAGACGAGAGTGTCATGGCCGGTGACAAAGTCGATATGTCCCTGGTAAACGCAATCGCCTTTGATCCTTATACACATGGCTACTATAAGGTAACCGAAAGGGTAGGGGAAGCATTCAAAGACGGCCTACAGCTCAAAAAATAATACTAATGCGCCACAGGGGTTCCCAGAAATGGGGGCTCCTGTTTTGTTTCGTAAGCGATGAATAACCTGTCGTTTTTACATTTTCTTAAATCTATGGGATAATCTTGATTAAGAACTGACTGAAAGTGCAGACTTTTTCTCTGACTTGCCCATTCAGGTTTGGAAAGATTGACGATCACCGCCTGGTTTCCCAACGCCTCCGCAATATCAAAATATTCCAGTGTAGGATCGATTACGATAATGTCATCCTCCGTCCCCAAAAAGACCGGCAGCATCTCCGATTTGCTGAAGCATCTCCTCCCCGCTTCATACATGACCGGAAATGGAACTGAAATTGTTCCTCATCCCCTTTCTTACGAAACAGCACGTTCTCCCGGAACTCCTGCATGTTCTTATTCCGGTTATTAATCGTGATTTTAAACGATACGTCAATGGCATTTACGTTTTTGCAGTATTGCTATAGAATCTCCATCTGGTCATCCGAACTCGCCGTAACATAGTTGATATCCTGAAATCGGTATGTCTTGGAAAACCTGCCTTTCATCACTTCTAAAACAAAATTTACTCATGTTCTAATTTCCCGGTATAAAGCTGATAATACATCCCTTTCTTTGCTAGCAGGCTGTCATGATTTCCACGCTCTACAATCCGCCCATGATCCAATACCATAATCACATCCGAGTTTTTGATTGTAGAAAGCCTGTGTGCAATCACAAATACTGTCCTGCCTTTCATAAGCTGATCCATGCCTTCCTGTACGATTTTTTCTGTCTGGGTGTCAATGCTTGAAGTAGCTTCATCCAGAATCAGCACCGGAGGATCAGCCACCGCAACTCTCGCAATCGCCAGGAGCTGGCGCTGTCCTTGGGAGAGGCTGCCGCCGCTGCTCCTCAAAACGGTTTGATACCCTTCTGGCAGTTTCATGATAAAATCATGGGCATTTGCCAGTTTTGCAGCCCTTATTACTTCTTCCTCCGTGGCATCCAGCTTTCCATAACGGATATTATCCATGACTGTTCCCGTAAACAAATGCGTATCCTGCAAAACAATCCCAAGGGAATGACGCAGATCTTCTTTCCTGATCTTATGAATGTTAATCCCGTCATATCGTATTTTCCCATCCTGGATATCATAAAAACGGTTCAGCAGATTGGTAATGGTTGTCTTCCCGGCTCCCGTTGCCCCTACAAATGCCACCTTCTGCCCCGGTTTTGCAAAAATCTCAATGTCATGCAGAACGGTCTTTCCTTCTGAATATCCAAAATCCACATGGTCAAAGACCACATCCCCCTGCATGGGCTGATAAGTAATGGAATCATCCGCTTTGTGGTAATGTTTCCACGCCCAGATCCCTGTCCTGTCTGGAACTTCCATCAAATTTCCCCGTTCATCATAACAGGCATTTACCAGCTTTACATATCCATTATCTTTTTCCGGTTCTTCATCCAACAGCTCAAAAATCCTCTCTGCCCCCGCAATCGCCATAATAATAGAATTTAACTGCTGTGAAAGCTGTGAGATTGGCTGGTTGAAAGAACGTGAAAACTGCAGGAAAGATGCCAGAGTACCAAGCGTCATCTGCCCGCCGAAGATGGACAGGCACGCCCCCACCATTGCAATTACCGCATAGCTGACATATCCCAGATTGCCAAGCACCGGCATTAGGATACTGGCATAACGGTTGGCATTGTTCGCACTGTCACGCAGCTTTCCATTCAAACACTTAAAATCCTGTATGCAGGCATCTTCATGGCAGAATACCTTCACCACTTTCTGACCTTCCATCATTTCCTCTATGTAGCCGTTCAGATTGCCCACATCCGTCTGCTGTTTTACAAAATAAGATCCGCTTTTTGAGGATATGGTCTTTGTCGCAAACACCATACAGATAACCATCACCACTGTAATCAGTGTCAGCGGGCGGCTTAAAACGATCATGGAAAGGAACACACCCACAATCGTAATCACTGCGGACAGCATCTGAGGAATGCTCTGGCTGATCACCTGCCGCAGTGTATCCGTGTCATTGGTGTAGATACTCATGATATCCCCGTGGGATTTCGTATCAAAATAACGGATCGGAAGACGTTCCATGTGGCGGAACAAGTCATCCCTCACGGTCTTCAGCATTCCCTGTGACACATAGATCATGATGAAGTTATAAGCCCATGTACAGAACACGCCAATATAGTAAACTGCTGCCATCACAAGCAATGCCCTAAGAAGCGGCGCCAAGTCAGGCTGTGTTTGGTTCACAAAAGGAAGGATGTAATCATCAATCAGATTCCTCATAAACAAAGTGCCGCCGATATTGGCGGCAGTACTGACCAAAATACATAATGCCACAAGCAGGCACTGCCACTTATATTTTTTCAGAATGTATGCAATCAGACGCTTTAAGGTTGCCCCCATATTTTTCTTATTCCCTGCCTTCATTATTGCCGCCCTCCTTTGTCTGTGACTCATAAATTTCTTTGTAAATCGGGCTGCTTTCCAGCAGTTCTTCGTGTGTGCCTACAGCCTCCATCCTTCCATTGTCAAATACCAGAATCCTGTCGGCATCCTGGATGGATGAAATTCTCTGGGCTATGATAATCTTTGTGGTGTCCGGTATCTTCTCCCGGAATGCCCTGCGGATCAGCGCATCTGTCTTGGTATCCACAGCACTCGTGGAATCATCCAGAATCAATATCTTTGGTTTCTTCAAAAGCGCCCTGGCAATGCAGAGCCGCTGCTTCTGCCCGCCAGACACATTTGCCCCGCCCCGCTCGATGCGGGTGTCATATCCATCCGGGAAATCCCGGATGAATTCGTCTGCCTGGGCAAGCCGGCAGGCATTTATAATTTCTTCATCCGTCGCGTCTTCTTTCCCCCACCGCAGATTTTCTTTAATCGTCCCAGAAAACAAAACATTTTTCTGAAGAACCATCGCCACATTGTCCCGCAGGCTGGCCATATCATAATCCTTCACAGGAACACCTCCGACCCGCACCTCGCCTCTTGTGACATCATAAAGCCTTGGTATCAATGCGGCAAAAGACGACTTCGCACTCCCGGTGCCGCCGAGTATGCCAATGGTCTCTCCCGGCCTGATATGGATGCTCAGATCACTGATTACTTCTGTTCCCGAATTGGACGGATATGCAAAACCTACCTGTTCAAAATCAATGGAACCATCCACAACCTCCCTGATTGCATGGGGAACATTATATAAATCCGGTTCTTCCGTCAAAACCTCTGAAATCCGCTCCCCTGATGCCCTTGACATAATGAGCATCACAAAGGTCATGGATACCATCATCAGACTGATCAGGATATTGATAACGTATGTAAACATACTCATAAGCTGCCCTTCTGTCAGACTCCCCTCAATGATCATTTTTGCGCCCATCCATGAAATCAACAGGATGCAGGAATACATGGAAAACTGCATGACCGGGGAATTTAAGGCAAGCAGTTTTTCCGCGCCCACGAACAGGCTGCGGATTTTTTCGCTTTCTGCTTCAAACCGCCGGGTTTCATAATCCTCCCGTACAAAAGATTTCACTACCCGCATCCCATTCACATTTTCCTGCACCTTTGCATTCAGTTCGTCGTATTCATGAAACACCCTTCTTAAAATCGGGTTTGCCTTTGATGAGATCAGGGCAAGAACGGCTGCCAGAACAATGATCACCACCAGAAAAATCAATGCGAAGCGGGGATGAATCAGAAACGTCATCGCCATAGCGCTGACCAGCATAATCGGCGCCCTCACACAGATGCGGATTGACATCTGAAATGCCTGCTGTACATTCATCACATCTGTCGTCATTCTGGTCACAAGCCCTGCCGTGGAAAACTTGTCTATGTTGGAGAAAGAAAAAGTCTGTATCTTTTCATATATAGCCTGCCTTAGATTCATGGCAAAGCCGGAACTGGCGCTGGAGGCTGTCTTCCCGGACTCCACTCCAAAAAATAGCGCCAGTCCGGCCATCACGATCATCGCCGCTCCAATCAGACAAACCATCTTGAGACTTTGTTCAGACAATCCGTAATCTATGATTGCGGCCATCATGAGTGGGATAATGACCTCCATAACGACTTCCAGAATAACAAACACAGGAGTGAGGATGGCATCTATTCTATAATCTCCAATCTGTTTCAAAAGTGTTTTAAACATAAATGCCTCCTGTTTTCTACTAAAATAATCTTTTATTACCATTCCTTTTTATGAAACCGGATGCATAGCCCTATAAGCATCTTCAATGATAGAAACACACTTCTCAATTCCGAATATACTGCTGTCGAGGCATAAATGGTAATTAAATGAATTTCCCCATTTCTGATCTGTATAATACCGGTAATGGTCTGCCCGCAGCTTATCCCTTCTGGTAATCAAATCTTCTGTATTTCCCTCTGTAAACTGCCCTCTCTCCATACAGTGTTTCTTTTTAAATTTCATATCCGCATGGATAAAGACATTCAAAACATCCTTTCTGTCCCGCAGAATATAATCTGCACACCTTCCTACAATCACACATGGTCCTTTTTCTGCCAGCTCTTTTATGATCTTTGCCTGAGAAAAATAAAGCTGATCCTGTAATGGCTGGTAGTCCTCATAGCTTCCCCGCCCTGCATAAGACAGACGCCTTGCCAGATTGGAGAGCATACTGTTTTCCATATGCTCCCCCTTTTCCTCTACAAACTGTGGATGAAAACCGCTTTCCTTAGCGGTCATTTCTATGATCTCCTTATCATAGAACGGAACATCCAGCCTCTTTGCCAGCTCATTTCCAATACTGTGTCCACCGCTTCCACACTGTCTGCTGATTGTAATAATCTTTCCCTGCATAAATACCTCCTAAATTTTTTTCCAGTATAATTTCAACATAATCAAAGTCGTTATAAAAGCCAGCACGTCTGCCAGCGGGCCTGCCCACAACGCACCTTCTACTCCTAATGCCCGCGGCAGTAAGATTGTTGCAGGAAGAAGGTACACAATCTGCCTGGACAGAGAAAGAACCGTTGCCTGTGTAGGTTTGCCGATTGACTGGAAGAAAACACCCGTTGCCATCTGCAGCCCGTTGATCGGACACGCCAGAAGGAAAATACGAAAACATTTCACCGCAAACTCATTATACAGTTCTGATTCTGAACCAAACAGCCGGACAATGCTCATAGGCGCAAACTGGAATACCAGAAATGCCAGGATTAAAACGATTGTAGATACTGTCAGGATAATACGGTATGCCTGCTTCACCCTTTCCTTCTGCCCGCTTCCATAATTGTACCCAAAGATAGGCTGCGCCCCGGTCGCCAGTCCAAGCAGGACAGCGGAAACAATCTGGTTTACTTTCATGGTAATGCCGATTGTTGTCAGCGGGATCTCTGCCCCATATTTCGATTCTGCTCCATAGGACACCAGTATATTATTTGTAACAGCCATGACAAGCACAATAGCAATCTGTGTGATAAAACTGGATATACCAAGGCTGCTGACCTTTGCCATAACCTTCCCAGAGATACGAAAGCACTCCTTATCCAGCCGGATACTTTTGAATTTCCAAATGTAAGCAAAATACAAAAAAGCATTCAATATCTGCCCCGCAATCGTTGCCCAGGCCGCTCCCTTTACGCCCCAATGGAATACAAAAATAAAAATCGGATCAAGGATAATGTTGGTAATACATCCTACAAGCAATCCTGCCATGCTGTATTTCGGGCTGCCATCCGCACGGATCATCCCCGCCATACCGGAATCAATGGAAGAAAACAGAATCCCATAGGAAATGATCCGTCCATAATCCATTGCATACGGCAGGATATCTTCTGTCGCGCCAAATAAAACACATAAAGGCTCCAAAAACAGGTTAAACAAGGCGCAGAGAACAACGCCTACAATTACCATGACAGATATGGAACACCCCACGCCTCTGGCCGCTGATTTTTCGTCTCCTTCGCCAAGTTTCAGGCTCAGGTATGCCGCAGCGCCATCGCCAATCAGCAGGCTTAATGCAATAGCGATCACCGTCATCGGCATCACAACATTTGTAGCGCCGTTCCCAAGATACCCTACCCCCTGCCCGATAAAAATCTGGTCAACGATGTTATACAGTGCGTTGACCACCATAGAAATGATGCTTGGAACAGCAAACGTAAGTACCAGTTTCCCAATCCGTTCTGTACCAAGTGAATTTGTTTTTGTTACTGTTGTATCCATTTTTACCTCCTAACTCAAAATGCATGATGAAAGCACACAAAACCTATCCGTACCTGTTTCCCCTTTCCGTCAATTCCATATTTTCCTGCATTTTTTCAGCACATCAGAGAAAATCCTTAGTTCTTCTTCCCCAATTCCTGCTGTCAGTCTTTTTTCCAACAGGCTTTTACAATCTATACAGCAAGCCCGTTTTTCAAATTCACATCACAAGGGAACTGATTCACAATACGAACCAATTCTCTCAGTTTATCCGCCGAAGGAATATCAATAAAATAACTCTCATTTCATTCCCCCTTCCTTTCATCAGGCAGGACAGCTCCACCGCTTCGCCGCCTGTCAGGATTGCAATATCCTTCAGCATTTCTTTTCTGCTGTCGCCATATCCAGGCGCTTTTACCGCAGCTACCTTTAAGGTTCCCCCCAGCTTATTCACGATCAGTGTTGTAAGTGCTTCCCCTTCCACGTCATCCGCAATGATTAAAAGGTTGCTCCCTGACTGTGCTGTCTGCTCCAAAACAGGAAGTAAATCCTGAATATTGGAAATCTTTTTGTCCGTGATCAGGATATATGGATTTTCCATATTCACAGTCATTTTTTCCTTGTCGTCACACATATACGAAGATACATATCCTTTGTCAAACTGCATTCCTTCTACCACGTCAATTTCCGTTTTCATGGTTTTGGACTCTTCAATGGTGAGTAACGCCGTTCTCGCTGACCTTTTCAATGGCATCCGCGATCATTTCGCCGACCTCTTCATTCCCTGCGGAAATGGCCGCCACTTTTGCAATCTGCTCTTTCCCGGTGACTGGTCTGCTCATATCCTCAATCGCACGGACAGCCGCCTCTTTTGCTTTTTTCATTCCTTTCCGAAGTATGATTGGATTTACCCCGGCAGCAATATTTTTCAGTCCCTCCCGGACAAGTGCCTGTGTCAGCACTGTCGCCCAATGGTTTTAATTTCATGCCTGTTACCTGCCTTTCTATTTGTTGTTAGCACTCTCTTTGTATGACTGCTAGCCTTTGCAATACCTATTAAAACACAACCGCTCTTGAAAGTGAAGTGAAAATATGGTATTATCAATGACAAAAATGCAATAATCGAGGTGAAACCTATGAATACAGACCAGTTAACGAGCTTTATCCAGGTTGCCGAAAACCTGAATTTTGCGAGAGCTGCTGAAATTTTAAAGATTACCCAGTCAGCCGTTTCCCGGCAGATCCATTCGCTAGAAGATGAACTGGGGACAAAACTTCTCCACCGCACCACCAGGACAGTCACCCTTACCCCTGCCGGGATCAGTTTTCTGGAAGATGCAAAAAATATTATGGGCAGGCTAAAGATTGCTGAACAGAAACTACAGCGCCACCAAAGCACGAATATACAGGTGCTGACCATCGGATGCCATAACGAGGCAAGCCTGGACCTGCTCTGCAAAATACTGAACTCCTGCCGGAAACAAATGCCTGAGCTTTATCCATTTTTAAAGGTGATCCCCCACAGGTCTATCTTAAATCTTTTTTACCAGGATGAACTGGACCTGCTGTTCGGATTTCAGGATGATATTCCGATAAAAAACGACACGATCTACAAAGAATTATTCCGGATACCGCTATGCTGTATCGTTCCCGCCACACACCCTTATGCTGCCAGGTCTGAACTTGCAAAAGAGGAATTATATCTGGAGAATATCGTTGTCTGCAATTCCTATGCGATACCTTCCAGTGCCGCAGAAATGCAAAACCAGATTTCACAGCATATCTTGCCGGAATCCACCTATATGTGCGAGAACCTGCAGGTACTTCTCACCCTTGTAAGAGCCGGCTACGGCTGCTCTGTCCTTCCGCAGATGAATTTTGTAAATTCGGATATCTGTTCTATTCCCTTAAAGGACAGCGAGCCTTTATCCTATGGCCTCTTTTTTAAGAAAAGCTCACAAAACCCTCTTCTAAAAAAATTTATTTCTATTGCCGCAAACACCAATGCGATGGATTCATAAATCAGTAATGAAAACCAGATGACTCCTTCGCCAAATATCTACGGCAAAATCAGAATAACCACCGAATCTACAACAATACTCCGCAAGGCACTGATACTTGTAGCCTGTAAAGAACGTTCCGTGGAATAAAGGTAAGCGGAAATCATAACATTGACAGCCATTACAACAGATCCGGCGGCAAACCTGAACTAGTACAGCATTATATACGCAATGCTGTACTAGCTCCCAAAAAGACCGTCATAGAGAAAGACGCTACATAAGTGATGACAGAAAAAGCATATGTTACTTAAGATTGCCGGCACGACATATCTGATTACATTTTTATGCCTGAACGAGTCATTTTGGTTTCCTCCATTTCGATTCAGGCGTGGTTGACGGGTGAATCGAATGGAGGCGGGGACCGGCAGCGCTACACATCAGAAGGTTTCCCTAAAAATCGATAATAAGAAATGCCAGCTTCTCGCAATGAGAAACTGGCGCAACAAAAAAGACCATGATTATGCTGATTTATATGGATTAATAATACTGATAGATAACTATAATATCCCGGAGGAGGGCCTATGCTCTTTTTAATTGATATATATCATAGCTATTACAAATGAATATTGCAGACATGGCGGTATCCTCCTATATACCGCCCCTGCTAATTGCTGAGGGTCATCTGGATGTCTGCTTTTTAGCAAAAAGAAATGGCGGAAAAAGCGGGGCAGCACACGCCACCCCGCCGACCCCATACGCTTATTCCATTGCCCGCATTTGTTCAATCAGGGATTGCTTTTTCTGTCTGCGGACTGTCCATACAGACAAGATCAGCTCCATTCCGAACAATACCAGAATGAACAGACCCATTTCCAAAACCGGGAATTTGTAAGGCACTACCTTTCCGGCAAAAATGGCAATGCTCATTTTTCTGCAAGCAAATATGGAAGCCGGAAGCCCAACGATCAGCGTCGCCAATGTTGCAAAGAGTGCATAGCATAGGCTCTCGCAGATGTTCATTTTACATAGCTGTTTTTGTGTTAGGCCGATGGAACGCAAAACACTGTTTTCCTGTTTTCTGGACATCTGGTTAGAGAGTGTCGTATTGATAAGGTTGATAACACCAAAAAGGAATACCAGCCATGAAAGCACCTCCATACTCCCGAATGCCACCTGATTTTCCAACTTCATATATTCAATCCGTATATTTATTTCATCTAAAGCAAGGTTACTATGGCTGACAACAATATTTTTTAAGCCAGCTTTTACGGTTTCCGCTTTTTTCGGATCGCTTACAATACTCCACGAAAAGTCAAATGAAGTAATTTCCGGGTGCAGTTCATGGAACAATACTTCTGGTGCAAATGCAACAGCCCCATTGATACCTAATTTCCCCTGCCCTGTATATATGCCCGAGCCAAATAGCCCTGATATAGTAACAGGAACGGATGGCTGCCCCTCTCCGAAAGAGATTTCAACCGTCGAACCAACTCCCATATCTTCATAATGATCTACAATCGAGCATGAAATTACGATACTATGAGAATCTGTCGGCATCGTTCCCTCCGTCAATGCAGCCTCAACCGTAGCATAATTCTGGTCGGTCAGCATATCACAGTTTCCAGTGTTCTGATTGATGTCCCCCTTAAAAGTTGTATGAAGCGTTTGTCTGTTTACAATTACATCTGTGACACCATCAATAGATAAAATTTCCTGCTTTAATTCCTCGTTCAGTGGATTTCCCGCTGCCATAAGTTCTTCTTTTGGCACTTCTGATTGTAGATAAATTTTATAATCGCCATCTGGAAAATAAAGTCTTGCCCGCGCTTCCGGGGATCGCGTTAATACAATGGAAGATACCACGAGCAGGATAATTCCACCCAAACTCAAAGACGCTATAATAGAGATTGTCTTTTTGGGGTCACGCTTAAAATTCGCAATTCCCATTGAAGCAGGATTGAGCTTGATGTTCTTTTTCCGGCTGCGGATGTTCTTTTGTACCGAGGTGAAACGGACGGCTTCAATCGGGGAAATCCCTGCCGCAATTTTTACCGGTTTACGGATGGAAACAGATACCATGATCCAACTGCTTATGA
>Ga0137306_103512_pt1 | contig 11551 bp, 9 predicted proteins | sample Inofroosms_March_FD_97187 | JGI IMG/M metagenome (GOLD analysis project Ga0137306, IMG submission 97187) | Mouse cecal microbial communities from Vienna, Austria - N-Acetylneuraminic and N-Acetylglucosamine D2O microcosms_March | ecosystem: Host-associated > Mammals > Digestive system > Large... | reverse complement strand
GAGATCTTCTCAATCACCGGTAATTACACTCAAGACTGGCTGCTCTATGATACCGATTATAGCTGGCGCCTGAACTCCAGCGAATCGGGTAATACCCGTGCCGTCGCTGATATCGGCTCTCACTGGATGGATCTCGCTGAATATGTGACAGGCCAGAAGATCATCGCCGTTAACGCAGACTTCTCAACCATACATGCAACGAGGAAAAAACCAAAAGGGATTGTACTTGCTTACTCTGAGAAAAATACTGATGAGAACGACTATGAAGACGTCAAGATCAACACTGAAGATAATGCAAACATACTCTTTAAATTCAGTAACGGAGCAAAGGGAAGTGCATTTTTCTCTCAGGTTATTGCCGGAAAGTCTGTAGACATCAATCTGCAGATCGGAGGCTACAAAAAATCTGCAGAATGGCACAGTATGAGCTGTAATAATCTGATCATAGGAAAACGAGACGCTTGCAGTGAATTCGTTGAAAAAGGACTTGGAACTGTCCATTCAAGTACGAAGCCATTAATCGCATATCCTTTCGGTCACGCAGAAGGCTTCCCGGATGCTTTTAAGCAAAGTTTCCGTGATATATATCATCATATTGAATATCCAGATAGTTCTCATGAACATGCGGATTTTGATGATGGGCTTCATGAAATGATTCTCTGCCAGAAAATATTTGAAAGCAATCAGAAGCAGGGATGGGTAGATGTTCCTTAAGACCGTTTCTTATATGGGGAGGATGAGGGCTGCCAGGTTTACCGGCAGCCCTCATCCTCCCCATATCTTCATTTGACCACATGTTGCTCCTCGTTATAATCGACTATTACATCACAGGGTATCCATACGCAATACTTTCACCCAGATCTATCCCGAATCCAATTATTACGCCAATTATTACCAGACAATTTACTGTCACTCCTCTCCCAAATGTGCTATACTAACTACAGAAAGGAATTTTTACCGCTATGAATTTGGAACTCTCATACAACCGACAAAATCTCATCTTCGAGAAAGAATACAACCTGAATACCAAACCTTTGGAGATCGATCTGCTTATTATAAAGAAAGAATCGAACTTTCCTATCAAGAATGAGATCGGACATCTCTTCAAAGGGCATAATAGCATTTGAACGCAAAGCTGACGATATCCCCGTATCTATAGTACGGGATTCCAAAGTTAGCACTAAAAAGAAAAATTCGACAGAGATATAGCTGACTCTGTACTCAACGTTATGTACTGTTATGGCTTCTCTCACAACGGCAGCCTCATCTGCGTAACCTGATACGCCCGCTTATACTGACTGATAATATCCTCCATCCGGTACGCAATCCCCCGCTTCTCACACTCCCCCGCAAAATACTCCCACAACCGTTTTGCCTGGGGGCTCCGGCATTCATAATAATTGCCGTACCGTTTCCAGTACTTGTCTGCCAGACCTTTCCCCGGAAACAATTCCTCCAGCTTTGCAAAATACCAATCCCGCTGGTTTCCCCGCAGGGTCATGCCGAAATCCGGATAGATAAACCTGGCTCCGGAGGCTTCTGCACGGCGGATAATCTCCCCGATGTTCTTTGTACTGTCCTCCAAAAAGGGCAGCACCGGCATCAGCAGGATACCGGTATAAAGCCCATTTTTGCTCAGCTTCTCAATCATTCGAAACCTTGCATCCGGCCGGGAAACATGAGGTTCAATCTTCCCGGCCAGATCATCGTCCGCCGTTGTCACCGTCACTTTTAAGAGTACCGGGGAATGCTCCGCTATGCTCTGCAATATGTCGATATCCCGCTCCATCAGCGCGCTCTTCGTTGCGACCGCCGCGCCAAATTCGAAGGCGTCGCACAGCTCCAGGGCATGGCGTGTCAGTTCCAGCTTTTTTTCGAAGGGATTATAAGGGTCACTCATGGCACCTGTACCGACTACGCCGCTTTTCGTCTTACGTCGGAGGTCGTCCCGGATGATCTGCAGCGCGTTTTCCTTGGCCCGCACACGGTCAAAATCGTCGATCTGATAGCAGTCGGATCGGCTGTCACAGTAGATACAGCCGTGACAGCAGCCTTTGTAAATGTTCATATTATAGTCAATCCCGAACCACTGGGACGGGGCTTTCGTCTTTGTTACGATTGTTTTGGCAGGAATGTATTCCATCCGTGCTCCTCCTCATTACAGCCGATCTATAAAGTAATTTTTTCCACCTGTACGGTTGGATGCTCAAAGAGCATCCAACCGTACAGGTGGAATTTTTTACCATCGTATGCGGAAAAACTGCCGGCAGCAGATTTTCTGAAAGCGGGCAATTCCCGTTTCGCCCCGATTTTTCTTATGCACTGATAGCATTTCCTGTGTATAGCTGATAGTATTTTCCCTGCTCCTCGATGAGCTGGTCGTGTGTTCCCCGTTCGATGATCCGTCCCTGTTCCAGCACCATGATGCAGTCCGAATTGCGTACCGTTGACAGCCGATGGGCGATCACAAATGTGGTCCGTCCGCTCATCAGGCGGTCCATGCCTTCCTGGATGATCCGCTCCGTCCTGGTGTCGATGGAACTTGTGGCCTCATCCAGAATCAGCACCGGCGGGTCTGCCACTGCCGCCCTGGCAATGGCAAGAAGCTGCCGCTGTCCCTGGCTTAAGTTCGCCCCGTCCCCGGTGAGCATGGTATCATACCCATTGGGCAGCCTTCGGATAAATCCGTCCGCATTGGCCAGCTTTGCCGCCGCCACAATCTCTTCCTCGGTAGCGTCCAGCTTGCCGAAACGGATATTTTCCTTCACCGTCCCGGTAAACAGATGGGTGTCCTGCAGCACGATCCCCAGGGAACGGCGCAGATCGGCTTTTTTAATCTTGTTGACATTGATGCCGTCGTACCGGATCTTCCCGTCCTGAATGTCGTAAAATCGGTTGATCAGGTTGGTGATGGTGGTCTTGCCTGCCCCGGTGGAACCGACAAAGGCGATCTTCTGTCCCGGCTCTGCAAACAATTTTACATCGTGGAGCACGATCTTCTCATCGTTATATCCAAAATCCACACCGTCAAAGACCACATTTCCCGTAAGCTCCACATAGTCCACGGACTGGTCCGCCTGGTGGACATGCTTCCATGCCCATCTTCCGGTGCGCTCTCTGCTCTCTTTCAGCTCCCCATTTTCCTCGGTCACATTGACCAGGGTCACATAGCCTGCGTCGGCCTCCTCCGGTTCATCCATGAGCTGGAAGATCCTCTCCGCCCCTGCCATAGCCATGACGATGGCATTCAACTGCTGGCTGACCTGGTTGATGGGCATACTGAAGCTCTTGTTGAAGGTCAGAAAACTGGCCAGCCCGCCCAACGTGAAGCCGCCCACCCTGTTGAGGGCTAGGATGCCGCCGACGATGGCGCAGATCACGTAGCTGATATTTCCAAGCTGGGCATTGATGGGGCCGAGGAAATTGGCAAATGTATTGGCCCGGTCCGCGCTTACGAAAAGCCGGTCATTGAGCTTCTTAAACTCCTTCTTGCTCTCCTCCTCATGGCAGAAGACCTTGACCACCTTCTGGCCGTTCATCATTTCCTCAATGAATCCGTTCACCGCCCCTAAGTTCCTCTGCTGTTCCAGAAAATATTTTCCGCTGTTTGCGGCCGACTTCTGAGAACAGAACAGCATCAATCCTACCATGATCAAGGTGACGATGGTCAATGGGATATTCAGGATCACCATGCTGACAAAGACGCTCACCACGGTAAACGCACTGTTGATGATCTGCGGAATGCTCTGGCTGATCATCTGCCGCAGCGTGTCGATATCATTGGTATAAACCGACATGATATCGCCGTGCGCATGGGTGTCAAAATATTTCACCGGAAGCTTCTGCATATGGGCAAACAGTTCATTCCGCATATCCCGGAGGGTACCCTGGGTCACCGTGACCATGATCCGGTTGTACGCATAGGTGGAAACAATCCCCACCCCATAAAATACAGCCACCCTGCCGATGGCATGGGCAAGGGGTGAAAAATCCGGCGAATCCGTCAGCAGAAACGGAGTGATATAATCGTCGATTAGATTTTTTGTAAACATGGTTCCCTGTACATTGGCGATCACGCCCAGGAAAATAAAGATAAATACGAAAATACAATGAATCTTATAGTCCCGGAAAACATAGTTCATCAGCCGTGCCAGAAGTTTTCCCGGGTTCTTTACCTGGGGCTTCATACCTCTGGGGCCTCTGTTCATCGGTCCTGGCATCAGGCTTCACCTCTCTTTCTTTCAATACGTCCCTTTTCGTCCAAAGCTTCCCCGGATCTTTCACGGGCCTTTTCCTCCGAAGCCTCTCCGGATGGTTCATCAAAGTCCCCGCCGCCCTGGGTCTGGGATTCGAAGACTTCCCGGTAAATTTCATTTTGCGCCAGGAGCTCTTCGTGGGTTCCGAAGCCGTCAATCCGGCCTTCCTCCATAACGATGATCCTGTCCGCATCCTGCACACTGGAAATCCTCTGCGCAATAATGAGCTTCGTGGTATCCGGGATCTCTTCCCGGAATGCCCGGCGGATCTTGCCGTCCGTGGCCGTATCCACAGCGCTGGTGCTGTCGTCCAAAATCAAGATCTTCGGTTTTTTCAGCAGGGCGCGGGCGATGCAGAGCCTTTGCTTCTGCCCTCCGGACACGTTGCTTCCGCCTTGTTCAATATGGGTATGATACCCGTCCGGAAATCTCTGGATAAATTCATCCGCACAGGCCAGCCGGCAGGCCGCCTCGCATTCCTCGTCTGCCGCGTCCGGATCGCCCCACCGGAGATTTTCCAAAATACTTCCTGAAAAGAGCACGTTGTTCTGCAGCACCACCGACACCTGGTTCCGCAGCGACTCCATATCATACTCTTTAACATTTCTTCCGCCGACCAGCACTTCCCCGTCCGTCACATCGTACAGGCGGCTCACCAGGTTGACCAGGCTTGTCTTGGCGCTGCCGGTGCCCCCGATGATCCCGATGGTCTCACCGGAGCGGATCTCCAGATTGATGTCCTTGAGAACCGGCTCGGCGCTGTCCTTTTTATAGGCGAAATCCACATGACGGAAGGTGATGCTCCCGTCCTTCACCTCATAGACCGGCTCTGCCGGATTGTCCAGGTCGCTGGTCTCATGAAGCACCTCGGAAATACGCCGGATACTGGCCATACTCATGGAAATCATGACAAATACCATGGACAGCATCATCAGGCTCATTAAAATATTCATACAGTAAGCCAGCAAACTCATCAATTCGCCTGTAGTCAGTGCCGAGCTGACGATCATTTTCGCCCCCAGCCAACTGATCAGGATGATGCAGGTATACACCGTAAACATCATCAGCGGCGCATTTACGATCACGTTGCATTCCGCTTTTACGAAAATATTGTAAATGTTCTGGCTTGCCCGCTGAAATTTACTTGTTTCCTGCTCTTCCCTCACATATGCCTTCACCACCCGGACCGCGGATACATTTTCCTGGACAGAGGCATTTAACTCATCGTACTTTGGAAATGCCTGCTGAAAAAATCCGGTGGCATGGCGGATGATGAAAAACAGGATTACACCCAGGATAATAACTGCCGCCAGATAAATGCTGGAAAGCCTTGCGTTGATATTGAATGCCATAACCATTGCGCAGATCATGCTGGCCGGCGCTCTGGTGAACATCCGCAGGATCATCTGGTACGCGTTCTGCAGATTGGTCACATCTGTGGTCAGACGGGTCACCAGCCCGGCTGTACTGAATTTGTCAATATTTGCAAATGAAAATGTCTGGATGTGGTTGAACATGGATTCCCGCAGATTTTTTGCAAATCCGGCGGAAGCCTTTGCCCCGTACCGCCCGCCTGCCATTCCGGCAAACAGGCCCACCGCGGCAGCAGCCACCATGAGGCCGCCCACCCTGTAAATGTGCCCGATATCTCCCGCGTTAACGCCGTCATCAATGATGGATGCCATCAGAAACGGAATCAGCGTTTCCATCAAAACCTCCAGGAGCATGAACAAAGGTGTCACGATGGACGCTCTCTTATACTCTTTTACTTCGCTTAATAAAGTCCTGATCATTAGGCTCCTCCTTCTTGCTGCTCTTGTTATTGCTCTTATTATTGCTCATGTTATTACTTTTGCTGTTCTATATTTTCCTTGATCCTGCGGATGACCCTGAGAAACGTCTCCGCGTCTTTTTCGTCAATTCCGTCCAGCAGCCCGCAGTTCATCTCCGCGATCATTGCCTCAATGGTCTCATGGGCACGGATTCCCTTTTCCGTCAGAAGCACTTTTTTCAGCCTTGCGTCGCACTCAACAAATTCCCGGCGCACCAGTCCTTTCTTCTCCATGAGCTGTATACTGTTTGTCACCGTGGATCTGCCCACCAGAAAATACTTCTCAATATCCTTCTGGAAAATCTCCTTCGCCCGGTTCTCGTAGAGGAAACGGATGATCCATCCATGGGTCAGCGTCACCTCATCGACACCCTCCGCCTTCACCCGTGCCTCCAGCCTCCGGGACATCATATGCCCCGTCCGTTGAATCTCAAATCCAGCCTGATCGTTGATACTGCATGATTTACACATTCTACTCACCTCCTGGTTTGCAGCGTAATCCTTCTTCGTTGGGATATGGCTGCTGTCTTTTTGATCTGTTCCTTTACAAAATCATGTACTTGCGGTTTCGCTGCACTGATTGGATACGATTTCAATTGTTCACGCTGCTAATTGTTTGATTCAACAATTGTTTGTACCACAAATTGTTCGTATATAAAACATTTTTCACAAAATGTATTTTATCACTTCACTCAAAAAAATGTCAAGACTTTTTTTCAAAACAAAATTCCATAACAAAATCCAGCCAAATTTTATTTTTCTTTTCTAATGGCGGCCAATCTGCATGCGTATGCAAAAACAGCATGTGCCTGATCCCGATCCATCTGTATGATGATTGACCAGGATCAGACACATGCTGTTCTCCCTTGTCTGACCAATTATGCTTCTGTCATTCCTCTTTTTTCCCGGCAGCAAGTATCCTGTCCGCAACCGCCTCATCCGTTTCCTCAGGATATTTCCATATGTAGGCAAGGATTTTTTCAATATACTCCTGATCCAGCCCGGAGGATTCTGAAATCTTGTCTGGTTTCATAGACTTTGACATATTTCGAATAAATTTCATTTCTCCCAGTATCTCACCTTTGATCTTACCTTTTGCTTCTCCCCTTGCTTCTCCACGGCTCTCAATCATCCGCTCTCTTTCATATACCTTCATATACTCTAAAGACACCTCCTTGTCGTACCGGACTGTCTCTACCATTTTGTGGATATCCTCAAGCAGCGCGCTATCCGCATTGTCTCCGCGGGAATCCTCCATATATCGGAGAAGCTTCCGCGCCTCTTCTGACAGTTCCCCCTTTTTTCCCTTTGTATAAAAGAAATAGGTTGCCGCCCCGTCATCGTAATCCATATCCGGCTCCTCTTCACATGTTCTGCGGATCGTGTATAAAATCCGGTTTTTATCAAATGGATCGTAGGGCATAATCATCAAAACAATCACCTGCTTTAGCTTTGAGTAATCGTTCCCCGCTTTCAGACTCCCTCCGTCGATCTTGGAATGATAAAACCTGACCCGCCTGGGTAATGCGCGTTTCAGCTCAACGCTGTCATTTTTGTCCGGTTCTACATCGTAAACGGTCCCTGCCCCTCCGGTCTCTTCAATATACACATCCAGCCTTGTGCCGTGCTGATCCGTATCCGAGCCATAATAGACCTTTTGAGGGACTACATGCAGTCTGTCCATATCCACATTGAGCAGGATTTTCAAAATCCTTCTGCAGAACGCTTCCCCGATTTCCGGATAAGACAATACGCTGCCGAACAAAAAATCGTCCAGTAAATTTAGTTGTTCCAGTTTTCTTTTCATCTTGTCTCCTTTCCATTGTATGACATTGGAGAGAAAATGCAAGTGTTTTCTGACTAAAGATCTCATTGTAAACAAAAGTGCTCTTCCGCTTACTTAGCAGCCACGCCGTCTCTTCCAATGTAATACGAAACATTTATTTCATTGTGACTTCCATATTGGGGATTCCATTGATAAATTTCAGATTTGTATCTTTGAATAAATGGATGAATAAAGATTTTTCCCTGATATGTAGGTGTATTATAGCAGTGATTTAAAGAATGTGTCAAGTAAAAAATGGGCTTGTTCGGGAGCACCCGGCCAGGCAGTTATTGTTCAGCCCCTGACCGGGTGCTCACAGCAGCGGGAAATCATGCGGCAAAGCCCGCACAGCTGGCATTTTTTATAACAAATAGTTGTTGTCCTTGTCGGCTACCTGCAAAGCTGCCAGAATATAGGACGCATACCCCTCGGCAACAAGCGGTTCCTGCTTGCACAGTGCTTCGGCCTCCTCATAGCTCTGGGTCTTAAAAATGACCATGCCGGCAACTCCTGGATACCCCTTAAAGGGGCCGCAAAGCTCGATTTTCCCTTCGGCATCCAGTTTTCTCAGATTCTCTACATGCCTTGTGATTACGGCCTTTGTAACCTTGTTATATGTTTTTGCCTTCTTGATCGTCATTACATACAACCATTTTTCCATATCTTCACCTCCAATTCTGATCCTGTCAGCCCCGAAGCAAATCTGCCATGCAGCCGCTTCTTATACTGCCGGTAAAGTATAGCACATCTAATATGACATATAGCTGTCCTATTGGAAAATAATTCCGGCTGTACGGTGATATATTTCCTGATATTACAGATATTTTTCAGCAATCTTCCGCAGCTTATCCGGTCCTGCCGCAAACCATTTTTCATAGGTGGTATGCTCCGCCTCGACCGCCTGTCCCAGCTCTGTGAAAAATGCGGGCATGTCCCTCTGAAGTACCAGCCCCCACTCTTCGGCAAAGCGTTCCCCGCCTTCCCTGGCCGATCCATTGACATGCAGGGTAAATGCTGGCTCCGCCGTGCCATCCACCCGCTTCACGCCGCCGTGGAATCCCAGTGCGCCGATCTGATGGGTTCCGCAGGAGGAGGTACAGCCGGAAATGTGGATTCTCGGCAGTACTCCGTCCGCAAAATGATATTGTTCCACTTCTTCAAAAATCGACTTCAGCACACCCTGGGAATCCCGAAGTCCGATCTGGCAGATGGTACTTCCAATACAGGCAACAGATGTCTCAAACAGGGTACGCGCGCTGTCTGCCGTGACCGAGAGCACCTTCTCTGCTTCCTCCCCGGTCAGGTTGATGATATAGATCTGCTCATCCGGCCCGATCCGCACTTCTACATCCTCCATGGATTCTATGGCCGCATACAGCTCCGCAAACTTTTCCGTCTCCGGCACACCGCCCACCGGATGGTAGCTGACCGCGTAAAGGCCGTTCTGCTTCTGTGCAATGACACGTCTGCCGGAAAGATGCGTCCCGTCCCCGGATTTTTTCACCGGGTTTTCCTGAACCGAGAGTTTTAAGTCTTCCCCTCTGGCCTTTTCCAGCATTTCCAGATATGCCGCCCGATAGCCCTCTGCTCCCAGAGCTTCCTGCATATAGCGCGTCCTGGCCTTGCCCCGGTTTTCATAGTTGCCGTGTGCAAGGAAAGTATCGACCATTGCCTTGATATAGTACAAAATCTCCGAAGGCTGTACATGTGAAGCTACCTGTACGCCCATCATTGGATTTCTTCCAAGCCCTCCGGCGCTGTATACGTCAAATGTACCATCCTCTCTGGCCGCAAATCCCAGATCCCGGAAGGTCACATGGGTCTCGTTTGCCGGGGAATTGGAAAATCCCACTTTCAGCTTCCTTGGCATCTTTACCGTTTTGATAAAATGCAGCAGATAATCGGAGGCCGCCATGGCATAAGGCATCACGTCAAAGCACTCCCCGGCTTCCACGCCGGACAGCGGCGAAGCCATGACGTTTCTCGGGAAATCCCCTCCGCCGCCTCTTGTAATGATCCCCGCGTCAAATGCTTTTTCCATGATCTGGCACACATCTTTTTCGCTTAAATCGTGGAGCTGGATGGTCTGGCATGTGGTAAAATGTACTTTTTTGATTTTATACTCCTCAATCACGTCTGCTACGAATTTTAACTTTTCCTTTGTCAGCCTTCCGCCCGGCAGACGGAGACGGAGCATACTTGTCTTCCCGTCCCTCTGTGCGTAACTGCCGAAGCCGCCGGAAAATCCTTTGTAATCCTTCTTGCTGACTTCACCTGCATAAAATTTTTTCGTCATTTCACGAAACTCTGTGAGATCGCCTTTAAATTCCTGTAGTAGCTGTTCCATTTACATGTCCTCCTGATCGATATTATTCCACGGCAGGCTTTACCTATATCCACCCTGCGCCGGTTTAAATCCTCATACACATATCATTTGCATATCTTGAATTTTAAATCACATTATACCACCTTTTATTACTCATATGTTTACTTATTTTAGAAAACAGTCATAAAATGTATGCCCAGGGGCATTCCCGCTATCAAAAAAGTTTGGTATTTGATCCGCTTTTCTGTTAATATAAAACATATCATCAAAGTGAGGAGGAACTATAGAAATGGCACTCATTCAAGTAAATTTTCTTTCAAAATCACTGATGCGGACGGTTCCGCTCCATGTCATCCTTCCGGTGGACAAGCTCACATTTCCGGGAATGCCCCAGCGGGAAGAGAAACCCTTTAAGACCCTGTATCTCCTGCACGGCATTTTCGGGAATTATACGGACTGGGTATCCGGCACCAATGTCCAGAGGTGGGCGGAGGAAAAGGATCTGGCCGTGGTCATGCCCTCCGGCGACAACATGTTTTACGTAGATCAGGAAAGCTCCCACAATTACTACGGGGAGCTGATCGGGAAAGAGCTGGTGGAGATCACCCGGAAGATGTTCCCGCTGTCCGACAAAAGGGAGGATACCTTTATTGCCGGACTCTCCATGGGCGGATACGGCGCCATCCGCAATGGCCTGAAATACCACGATACCTTCGGATATATCGCCGGACTGTCCTCTGCCATGCTCATTGACGGACTGGAGGAGCGCACCAACGACACCCCCCTTTTTATAGAAAGAAGGGACTTTGCGGAAAGCTTTTTCGGAGACCTGTCCAAGGTAAAGGACAGCGATAAAGACCCTAAGTGGCTGGTAACGAAGCTGCTGGAAAAGCAGGCAGAACTGCCGAAGATGTATCTGGCCTGCGGCATTGAGGATTCGCTGGTGGAACCAAACCGGAAGTTCCGTGACTGGCTGCTGTCGTCCGGAGTGGATGTAACTTACGAGGAAGGGCCGGGCTCCCACGAATGGGACTTCTGGAACCGGTATATCAAGAAGGTCATTGACTGGCTGCCCCTGGAGGAGGACGCCAAAGCAGGGGTCAGCAGCGGAAATGTGGGGATCTGAGTTCTTTTTTAACGCATAATACATTGTTTCCGCATTTTTTTCTGCCGCAGTATAGAAAAACTGACGCCGACAGCTTTTCTGCATACGATGATATTCAAAGGGCTGCCGGGAAATAGCTGAATTTTCACAGATTATGTGTAAATCCGATTTCCCGGCAGCCCCTTATCATATTCTCAGCGCAGATTCT
>Ga0137306_103511_pt1 | contig 11552 bp, 9 predicted proteins | sample Inofroosms_March_FD_97187 | JGI IMG/M metagenome (GOLD analysis project Ga0137306, IMG submission 97187) | Mouse cecal microbial communities from Vienna, Austria - N-Acetylneuraminic and N-Acetylglucosamine D2O microcosms_March | ecosystem: Host-associated > Mammals > Digestive system > Large... | reverse complement strand
TTACCAGGATCTAGAATTTGGAACCGGAGGATTGCGGGGAGTTCTGGGAGCCGGAAGTAACCGGATGAATATCTATACGGTGCGCAAGGCTACGCAGGGGTTGGCAAATTATATTAATAAAGAACAGTCAAGAAAACGGGGGGTAGCCATTGCTTTTGACTCCCGGCACATGTCAATGGAGTTTGCCAGGGAAGCGGCTCTTTGTCTGGCGGCGAATGGTATAAAAGCATATGTGTTTGATTCGCTACGGCCTACGCCAGAGTTGTCCTTTGCTCTGCGGGAGTTGGGATGTGTTGCGGGGATCGTGGTGACAGCCAGTCATAATCCTCCGGAATATAATGGTTACAAAGTATATTGGGAAGATGGGGCACAAATTACGGCTCCCAGAGATAAAGAAATTATCCGTGAAGTGAATGCTATTGTGGATTATGGTATGGCGAAAACCATGGAACAGAAGGATGCCTTAAGCCAGGGATTATATCAGACTATAGGAACGGAGATTGATGATCGCTATATGGAAGAGCTGAAAAAGCTGGTGATTCATCCAGAGATAGTCCATAAACAAGGCCAGGACATGAAGATCGTCTATACCCCTCTTCATGGAACGGGAAATCTTCCGGTACGGCGAATCTTAAGCGAGTTGGGATTTGAGAAGGTCATGGTGGTGCCGGAACAAGAGTTGCCGAACGGGGATTTTCCCACAGTTAGTTATCCGAATCCGGAGGATAAAAATGCCTTTGCTCTGGCACTGAAGTTGGCAGAACAGACAGATGCGGAGCTGGTTTTAGCCACCGACCCAGATGCCGATCGTCTGGGAATTTATGTAAAAAATCCTGTGACTGGAGAATATGAAGCATTTACCGGAAATATGTCGGGTATGATTATTCTGGAATATATTCTTTCTCAAAAACAAAAATTGGGACAGCTTCCGGAGCATGGAGCGGTGGTGACTACTATTGTGTCCGGAAAAATGTCCAGGGAGATTGCCCAACGGTATGGGGTAGAAAGGATTGAGACATTAACCGGATTTAAATATATTGGGGAACAGATTAAATTCTTTGAGCAAAAGAAGGACCATGAGTTTTTGTTTGGATATGAGGAGAGCTATGGTTGTCTAGTGGGAACGCATGCCCGGGATAAGGATGCGGTGGTGGCAGTGATGAAACTGTGCGAGGCGGCTGCCTATTACCGCTCTCAGGGACTGACACTATGCGATCAGAGGGAACGGTTATTTAAAAAATATGGATATTTTAGCGAAGGTCTTTGTACTGTTACGATGAAAGGCGTGGAAGGCGCCAAGAAGATACGGGATCTTCTGGAGAAAATCCGTCAGAATCCTCCAAAGAGGATTGGAGAATACCAAGTTTGTGCTTTCCGGGATTATGAAAAAGGAAGCATGCTTGATTGTACTACTGGCAAGTGGTCTGAGATTAAATTACCAAAATCCAATGTACTTTATTTTGATTTAGAAGAGGATGCCTGGTGTTGTGTCCGTCCGTCAGGTACAGAACCAAAGGTCAAATATTATATGGGGGTGAAGGGAATAAACCGCGAGGATGCTGCCGGGAAGCTAGAAAGGTTGACGAGCGCAGTGAAAAGTTTATCTTAATGACATTGGTTGTAAAATAAGTCCTCCGCAATTTCCATATCCTATGTGTACGGAAACCGTTCGAACATAGGATATGGAAATTGCGGAGGACTTATTTTGTAACCAATTCACCTTAGCAGCGTTTCTCGTTTCTTTACAAAGGATATTGATTTTGCAACATTTTTTCTACGCTAATTTTTGAAGTTTATCGCTGTGTTTCATAAGGACCTTTTTGATTACGTCAATATCGGACTCTATGGATTCTAGTTCTGCCACTGCTTTTTCGTATTTTTGGGCAGCAGGGACATAATTTTCCGCCAGAAGATTGATCTGGGGACAAATGATATTTTCTATGTTCAGCTTGATATCCCGAATATCCTCTTGTATCGGTTGTAATTCAGACTTAAGCTTTTGGTCTAACAGATCAGATAATGCGGATAATAATTCGTTGTCAACCATAAAATTGTCCCTTTCTGTCGTTTTATCACAACGGTTTATTCAGCAATCTTGCAATTTATTTACAGAATTAATTTTATTTGTTATATTTTACTATATTCAGTCGTTGTTGTCACTATCTGACCAATAAATTGATAATATCCATATTTGGATAATGTTTTTTGATAATATTATATATGGGTGAGAAAGGGGTAATTTATGGAACAGGGATTCGGTAAGGATTTTGTATGGGGAGCGGCTACCGCATCCTATCAGATCGAAGGAGCGGCTAGAGAGGAAGGAAAAGGACTGCATATCTGGGATGTGTTCTGCCAAGAAAAAGGAAGGGTATTTGGCGGCCATACGGGAATTGAAGGCACATGGACTGGCAGTGCAGATGTTGCGGCAACATGCAAAGCAGGAAATTCAAGTGGGTTATGCACCTACCGGTTCTATGAGCTATCCGGCGAGTGAGAGCCCTGAGGACATAGAAGCCGCCAGGAGTCATCTGTTTGCCCTGCCGGAAGATGACAGAAAATGGGCATGGACGGTGAATTTCTGGAGCGACCCTGTGATATTTGGAAATTATCCGGAAGAGGTGTTGAAGCGGTTCGGAAAATATCTGCCAAAGATATCGGCAGCGGAGGAAGCACTGATTGGAGAACCTATTGATTTTTATGGGCAGAATATCTATAATGGGAACCGGGTACGTCAGGGAGCAGAGGGAAAGCCCGAGATTGTTGAGCGGTATGAGGGGTTTCCCAGAACAGCAATTGGCTGGCCGGTGACACCGGAGTGTCTCTACTGGGGACCGAAATTTTTATATGAGCGTTACAAAAAGCCAATCTATATTACGGAAAACGGGCTTTCTTGCCATGATGTTGTGTCTCTGGATGGAAAGGTACATGATCCAAATCGGATCGATTTTATCCAGAGATATCTGGAATGCCTGCGGCAGGCGGTAGCACAAGGAGTAGATGTACGGGGATATTTCCATTGGTCGCTGATGGACAATTTTGAGTGGCATAGCGGATATAGCGAGCGGTTCGGACTGGTTTATGTGGATTACCGCACGGGAGAACGGATATGGAAGGATTCAGCGTACTGGTATCGAGATTATATTCGATCATGACAAAAAAGAGTAGGGAGGAACCTGGATGGATTCAGATAAAATTTATCAAAAGCGGCAAGAGCTGGAACAATATTTTTTGCAGTCAGCCAGTCAAGATCTATGTCTGGCATTTTCTGGAGGTGTGGATTCTAGCCTGCTGCTTAAAATAGCCGTCGATGCCCTTGGAAAAAGAAACGGCAAGGTATATGCGGTGACTTTTGACAGCCGTCTCCATCCCTCCTGCGATCTGGAGATTGCAAAACGGGTGGCAGGAGAGCTGGGAGGAATCCATGAGGTAATTACTGTGAATGAGCTCGAGCAGGAGGAGATTCGCAGTAATCCGGTAAACCGTTGCTATTTATGCAAACGACATTTGTTTCAAAGCCTGAAGAAATTTGCTGCTGACAGAAAGATACCAATGATTGTGGAAGGAACGAATGAAGATGACAGACAGGAATACCGCCCAGGGATTCAGGCTTTGAAGGAATTGGGCATAGTAAGCCCTCTGGCAGAATTGCATATTACAAAGAAACAGGTAAAAGAAATGGCCGCTGTCTGTGGGATTTCTGTGGCTTCACGGCCGTCCACTCCCTGTATGGCAACCAGGATTCCTTATGGACAGAATCTGGACTATGAGATTCTGGCAAAGCTGGCAGAGGGGGAGGCATATCTGAGAACCCGAATTTCCGGCAATGTGCGTCTACGTTTGCATAGAGATGTGATACGGATGGAGGTGGATGAATCAAGGATCTGGGAAGTAATAAAAAGGCGTCGAGAGATTCTGGAACATCTGGAGAGGAGCGGATTTTCTTATGTGACATTGGATTTAAAAGGTTTTCGCTCCGGAAGTATGGATATTTATGTACGGGAAGAAAGCTTGGCAAAGGGCGGGAGTTTTGTGGTGGATGAGAGAACGGCAAAGGAAAGCGATTTTAGGCAAGAGGATGGTAATCGGATCAAGGAGGAACAATAGAAAATGGGATTTTCAGTGAGTGTTGGTGTTTCAGTATTTACCGTGTTTTTTCAGGGGTTGCTTAGCTTCTTTTCCCCTTGTGTGTTGCCTTTGCTACCTTTATATATTGGATATTTGTCAGGGGGAACGGGACAAAAAGGAGAGGATGGACGGATCCATTATCAGCAGAGAAAGGTGATTATCCATACTTTTTGCTTTGTGGCAGGAGTCAGTTTTGCATTCTTTTTGTTAGGGCTTGGCATGACAGCGGCAGGAACCTTTTTTCATTCCGGACAAGAAATATTTTCCCGGGTTGGGGGAGTGCTAGTAATCCTGTTTGGACTACATCAGCTGGGGATTTTTGGAATTTCCGGAATTTTGGGAAAAGAACATCGGTTGCCTTTTCGCATCGATCAGCTGGCGATGTCGCCGCTTACCGCATTGCTGATGGGATTTACTTTTAGTTTTGCCTGGACGCCTTGTGTCGGGCCAGCATTGACGAGTGTATTGTTAATGGCGGCCTCTGCAGGAACAAAGATGGCAGGATTTTTGCTAATTGGAGTATATACGCTTGGTTTTGTGTTACCATTTTTGGCAGTAGGATTTTTTACCACATCTTTGTTGGAACTGTTCCGAAAATATCGAAATGTAGTGCAGTATACCGTGAAAGCGGGAGGCGTGTTGATGATCATGATGGGGCTTTTGATGTTTACTGGCAAGATGAACGACTTAAGCGGATATCTGTCAGGAATCGCCCCAGATCCAGCGGGGCAAGAGCAGACGGTGCCGCCAGAAAGTGACGAGATATCAAAAAAGACAGAAAACGAGAATCCGGAAAAGGAAACGAGTCAGGACCCTTCCGGAGTCAAAGGAGCCTCGCAGGAGAATCCAAAGGATAGCAAAGAGGAAACCGAAGGAACAAAGGGATCAGAGAACGATTCAGAAAATACATTTCCGCCCGCTGCAGATTTTGAGCTTTTGGATCAATATGGGAATACACATACGTTGGAAGACTATAAAGGCAAAACCATTTTTTTGAATTTCTGGGCAACCTGGTGTCCACCCTGCCGAGCGGAAATGCCGGATATTCAGAAATTATATGAAACCTACAGCCAGGAAGGGGAGAATGCTTTGATCGTTCTTGGCGTAGCAGCTCCGGAACTGGGGCAGGAAAAAGACGAGGAGGGGATTCAAGCATTTTTGGAAGAAAACGGATATACCTATCCCGTTTTGATGGATACAACCGGCGAGTTGTTCTATAGTTATGGAATCCAGGCATTCCCTACTACTTTTATGATTGATCGGGACGGCAATGTGTTCGGTTATATCAGTGGTCAATTGACGATGGAGATGATGGAGAGCATCATCTCCCAGACCCTAGAAGGAAAGCGCAAGTAGTTGAAAAAATTATTTTGGTTTTTCTGTGAGATATTTGTTGGCGTCTTTAAAAAAGCTGATAATAATCAAAAGCATAATTATCCCTACCGGAAAGGCGGCAATAATCGAAACCGATTGTAGATTCGCCATAGATTTTTCGGAGAAAATCAGGGCGATGGGCAGCAAAATCAGAAAAACAGCCCAGAATAACTTGATACGCCGATCGGGATCTTGATCATACCGAAGTTCCCGGTAAGAGTAAGAAGCGGCAACCAAGGTAATGGAATCAAATGAGGTGGAATAAAAGGTGATCATGCAAAGCACAAGCAAAATCAATACCAAACCAGATAAAGGCAGCTGTTCTAAGATGGAGATAATGGCGGTATACAATGCATAGTTAGAACCTCCGGCAGAAAGATAGCCACTCAGAGAATCGAGACGCCCATGCATCTGAAGTCCCAGCCCATAGTTTCCTAAAATAATAAAAGAAGTACAAGTGCCAGCTAGACCCCAGAAATAACCGCCCAGGATCGTTTGACGGATGGTTCGTCCTTTGCTGATAGCTCCAATGAAAAACGGTGCTGCCACACACCATACCATCCAGTAGGCCCAATAGAAAATGGTCATTGTTTGGGGAAAGGAAGAGGTGCGCAAAGAGTCCGTCCAAGTGGAGAGCTCGATAAAGTTCTGAGCCAGAAGACCCAGAGAAGTGATACCGGTTTCCACAATAAAGCGGCTTTCTCCACCAAAGAAAAACACATAAGCCAGCAGCAGGAAAAAGAGATAGCTGCAGCAGGCAGCGGAGCGCTGAATTCCTTTCATGCCAAAATAGACGGAACAGGTATAGATACAGCATACCACAACTAAAATAGTAATGGTCAGGGTAGTGGTGGCAGCAATCCCTGTCACGCGACTGATCGCCATGGCCAGAAGAGGGGTGGCCAGGGAGAACGTGGTAGCAGTGCCGGCAAGCAACGCGAATACGGCAATTAAGTCAATCAGTCGTCCGGTCCAGCCATCTACCCGATTGCCAAGTAGAGCTCGGCAGGCTTCGGAATATTTTTGCTTTTGCCGTTTGCGGACATGAAGCATGAAGCCGAACGCTACAGCCAGCACCAGATAAAAACCCCAGGGAATCGGTCCCCAATGGAAAAGGGGATAAGTGGCGGCCCATTCGTGGATGGTCCCCATCTCAGCCACATGGGGATCGGAAGCATAGATCAGCCACTCACAGCAGGAATAAAATAAAATGTCGGCAGCGAGTCCGGCAGTAAACATCATGGAGCCCCAACGGAACGAAGAGTATTGGGGCTTTTTGTCGTCTCCGAGGCGGATATTGCCATATCGGGAGAAGGCAAGATATAAAGAACAGAGAAATACGCCCAACCCGATAATCAGATAGTAACTGCCTAGCTCATCGCCGAGGAAGGTCCGGATAGTTTCCAGAACTTGAGAAGAGCCGTCTGGCGACATAATAAACGACAGGCAGAGCGCAGCAATACAAACAAAAGGAATTAAGGTAGTGAAAAGGTCCAGTTGTGCGAGCAGGGAGCTCTTGGATAATGGTTGATTGCTCATAATACGATCCTCCAGTTATAGGAAATGCCGTTGATTGAAAGAAATAATGTTCAAAAAACATTAAAAAAATAAAATATTGAACAAATAATAGCATGAATGGATAAAAATTGCAAGAGGAAAATAAAAAATATAGGGAAAACTAATTGTGACGATTTTCTGACAATTCTATGAAAGTGCTATCCAAAAATACCGGTCTTTGGTAAAATAACGGTTGTACTAATATGGAGAGAGAGGCAGATCGCTATGAGACAGAAAGGACAAAGGCGCTGGTTTGGCGGGATATTGGTAACCGGGCTTTTTGCAGCAGCAGTGATGAGTGGACCAGGAACGGATTTGACAGCAGGAGAGGGACTTCTGGTAAAAAAGAGTGGTTTTGGAATGACCGAATTTGTGGCGGCAGAAGTAGCACGTCTTCAGTCACCCAATCAGTCAGGAACAGACACCGGCAGTCCGGCACAGGGACAGGCGCCTCCTAGTTCATCTTCCCAGAACCAGGGGAGTAATACGGTAGTTGCAGGGGCAGGAAGCTCTCAGAATACGCCAGGCCCTTCTATGTATGGGAATATTGTAACAGAAGGAGAAAAAGAGGTACATCCTCAAGATGCCATTTTGGGCGGAGCAACCTTGACATTGTTGCGCTCTCAAAGTGACAGTCAGATGCTTTCAGCAATTTTGCAGACAAGCCAGGGCAAGCTGATCGTGGTTGACGGCGGGCTAGGAGCTGACGGAGATTATCTGCGCAGTCAGATTCAGGCTAGAGGCAGTCATGTGGCGGCATGGTTGATCACCCATCCACATGGAGACCATGCAGGGGCACTCTACCGGATTTTGCAGGATGAAGCGGCAGGCGTTCAGTCTGGAATCCAGATTGATGGTATTTATTATTCGTTTGCATCACCGGAGTGGTATACAATAAACGATACCGAGGAACAGACCATGGCTCACGCGATTATCGGAAGTTTTTCTGGTTTGCCAGAGACTATGCTGCATACGGTAGGTCGCGGGCAGACGATTCAGGTAGATGATGTGACGATCCAAGTGATGAATGATCGCTACGAAGCCAGTAGCGACAAGGGAAATAATGCGGGGATTGTGTACAAGCTATGGGTGAATGGGAAATCGATTTTATTTCTAGGCGACATGGCAGAAGAAGGAGGACGTCGTCTGTTGGCAGAGTCCGGTCCAGAAGCGCTGAGATCGGATATCGTTCAGATGGCCCATCATGGACAAAATGGAGTGGATGAGGAATTTTACAAAGCAGTGAATCCCAGTATTTGCCTGTGGCCTACGCCTCAGTGGTTGTGGAACAGTGTAGGTAGCCGGTATCGAACATCTGAGACGAAAGGTTGGATGACACATTTGAATGTACAGAAGCATTACTGTACGAAAGATGGCGATCAGGTAATCTATTAATAGATGTTTAGAAGGTGTTTGAGGAAGAATAACGGTCGATAAAATATCTATCGGATATAGAGGATGCAGCTGTCTGAATAAAAACAATTAGCTTGAGTGAGTTTACTTCATATATAAGTTAATACCCCTATTTCGTTTGTTAAAATGAAGATAAACGGAGGGGATTTACGGCTATGAAAAGTAATATCAGACAGTTGCGAAAACAACGGAATATTTCGCAGAAAATGTTGGGTGAAGAGATTGGTCTTTCTCAACAGGTAATCAGTCGAATGGAACGAGACAGAAGTAAGATTCAAGTAGATGTACTGATTAATTTGGCAGATTATTTTCACGTATCAACGGATTGTATACTTGGATATTGTGCGGATGGAGAGGAAGAGAATCCGATGGAAACCGCATTAAAAATGCAAGCAGCGGCCAGCGAAGTTATTGTGGCAGTTATGGATAATCTGGAAAGGATGGATTATGCAAAGAGACAGCGGCTTTGGCAGGTGCTGGCAGAATTAAAACAATATCTCTAAAGAGGATAGGTTTTTGTTTCATTTGCTTTATTATCGGCAGAAGAAAGAATCCGGTTTACCGGATTCTTTCTTCGTCAGAGACGTTCAGTCCGCTGTGATAGGAATAACTTCCCAGCTCATTCAGCAGCCGAGTTAGATCCGATTCTGGCGAAATATGGGCATGATCAATCGCAGTATTGAGTATGGCATAAACATTGCAGCATTTTAACAGAGACTGACGGAACAGCTCTGGAAAGGAGGCTTTGGAGGCAAGGCGACGATCCCAGGGATTGCACCAGATCTCATGGTCGAGATTCAAACAGGCCCGTGGATTGGACACGTGGTCTGTGACTAGTTTTGTGGATGCCACTGGATTTTTCAGGAAAATATTTTCCACAAAAGCGATGCCATTTCGTTTGCGACCGGAAGGATCTGCAAGAGTGCGACAGCCAAAACGCATGGCAAGGATAGAACGATGAACCATCCGGGGTGATACCTGAAAATTGTTTTGGTAGGTGATAGGATAGTAAGTATCATTAATACATTTGGATAGGAAGCGGGAAATAAACTGAACTTCCATACCATTTAGACAGATGGTGGCTGCCTGGTTAAACTGGGACGGCTTTTTCTTTTTGTATTTTAACAATAGGAGAGCATCGATATCATTTTCCAGGGCAGCATGACGACCGTGTGCCTGTGTGGTGGGAGCCTTGGCATCGTAGCCGATCCTTCCGTAAACATAGGGATGGCAAATGGAATCTCCAATATAATGACAGAGATAGCCACAGAAATAAGATAGGGCCTCGGCGCGTTGCTGACGGGAAGAAATTTCCTGAAGATTGCGTAGATAGCAGATAAAGAAATCTTTAATGTGATGCTCATGCATATAAGAACCCACATTCCGGTAATCCCGATGTCGAAGAATCGGGATGTTATAAAAGAAAATATCAGGTCCTTGGAGGCCGAGCTGGTAGAGCCAGCGATATTTGGCAATGATATATTTGAGCTGATTGTTGGGCAGATCATTGAAAGCTTTCATGCCCAGAATATAGTGAGTGGTAAAACCTGGCATGGCAGCGCCTCTTTTCTTTTTGAATTTTGCATATAATATATTTATCATAACACATATGGAAGAAAATTGCGAGCAGGGATTTTTAGGAGTGAGCATAGAAAGGAAGAGCGGGTACATAGGATAGGATTGAGAAAAAACAAGGCAGGAACAAAATGGGTGGAATTGCAGAAACCTTGCATTTTTTGGTATGGGGACCGTGGACTTTAGTATTGCTTTTGGGAACGGGGTTGTGGTTCACGGTGAAATCGGGTTTTTTTCAGTTTCGAGGGATTGGTTACTGGTGGGGAAATACGGTTGGAAGTTTGTGGGAGACGAGACAGGAACAAGGGAAGAAGGGACAGATTTCTCGTTTTCAATCGGCATGTACAGCGTTGGCGGCTACAATTGGAACCGGTAATATTGTTGGCGTGGCCACAGCTTTGACGGCGGGAGGTCCGGGGGCTTTGTTTTGGATGTGGGTGTCGGCTGGCATTGGTATGATGACTGCTTATGCGGAAACCTATTTGGGTCAACGATATCGCTACCGTCAAAAAAACGGGGAATGGATGTGTGGCCCGATGGTATATATGGAACGGGGAATGGGTTGTTCGATGTTGGGAAGATTGTATGCTTTATTTGCGGTTCTGGCTTCTTTGGGAATGGGGAGCATGGTCCAGTCAAATTCGATGAGTGGAACGTTAAAATTTGGTGTGGGAATTCCTCCAATGGGAAGCGGGATTTTGATTACCATGTTGACTGGATTGGTGATTTTGGGAGGAATCCAGCGTATTTCCCGGGTGGCTGAGCGTTTGATGCCGATTTCAGCAGGGATCTATGTGTTCTTTTCTTTGATCGTGATTCTTTCTGGATGGCAATTGCTACCACAGATTTTTGCAGATATTTTTCGGGACGCATTTTGTCTGGAATCGGTTGGGGGAGGCATTTCGGGATTTTTGCTGAGTCGAAGCGTGCGATATGGAATGTCCCGAGGAGTTTTTTCCAATGAGGCCGGGCTGGGTAGTTTGGCAGTGCTTCACGGGGCAGCGGAAGATACTACACCTGAGCAGCAGGGAATGTGGGCGATGTTTGAAGTGTTTTTTGATACGATTGTCATCTGCACATTGACAGCACTGGTAATATTATGTGTGCAGTATGGAGGATACAAAAGTCGTATGGCTGGCAGTGATGGAGCGGCTCTGACAGCCGGATGTTTTTCGGCCCGTCTAGGAGTCATGGGAGAAATACTGGTATCTGGTGCGATGGTAGTATTTGCCTTTGGAACAATTATTGCCTGGTATTATCTGGGAAAACAGACTTTTTGCTATCTTAAGGGATGGAGAAGCAGAAAAATGGCGGAGCGGGGATATTTGGCGCTATATCTTTTGGCAGTGTTTTGTGGATGTATCTGCAGGTTGGAGACAGTTTGGCTGCTTTCCGATCTTTGGAATGGACTGATGGCGTATCCGAATTTGTTGGCGTTGATATGGTTGTCACATCAGATTTCTTTTCCAGACAGGTTTGGGCTTGACAAGAGGCAGAAAAGTGAA
>Ga0137306_103508_pt1 | contig 11555 bp, 5 predicted proteins | sample Inofroosms_March_FD_97187 | JGI IMG/M metagenome (GOLD analysis project Ga0137306, IMG submission 97187) | Mouse cecal microbial communities from Vienna, Austria - N-Acetylneuraminic and N-Acetylglucosamine D2O microcosms_March | ecosystem: Host-associated > Mammals > Digestive system > Large... | reverse complement strand
GTCCCAACCTGACTTGCGTTTTCCCCATCGGCCTTGCCGATGCCTGTTTCCGCGTGTCTGCTTTCCGTACTTTTATCAGCATCCGTTCCATCATTCCGGTCTCTGTCGGTTCCAGCGCTCTCGCTACCGTTTATTCCAGCATTCTTGCTACTGTCGCTTCCAGTACTCTTGCCTTCGTCTGCCCCAGCCTCCTCGCCAGCTTTTTCCTCCGTACAGATGGGAAGTTCTATCATAGCATCGTTCATGGTAGCGTAACCAAGCAGCCGCTTTTCTTCATCATAGAAATCATATCCTTGCCCATTTTGCACCAGGTAGCAGCCCAGTGGGAAGGGTTCCAGGTGCATCCCATAGTCGGCCAGCGCAGGCTCCCCATAGGGCTGCAGTACAAGGCCGTAGGATAAGAAAAATAGGGTTATCATCAACAATGCCGCCGCCGCGTCCCATTTCTTCCTTCCCTGGTAATGTCTCTCTGCAATCATCTCAAAACGCTGCCGCAGCTTTTCGCCGTCCCCTTCCGCCACCAGGCAGCAAGGCATGCCTGGCACAAGGCCAGCTTCATCCATATGGCTGACAACCTTGAGGATCCCTTCCATATAGTTTCTCTGCTGCCTGGGGGTTAGGGCTTTGCATACCGCTTTATCTGCCTGCATTTCTAAGGCGTGTTCTATTTCTGCGGACAGTTCTCCCAGAAATGGGTTCCACCAGAAACAGGCGTCAATAATACCTGCCAGGCATTTGATCAGGCAATGGCCCCTACGGTAATGCGCCCCTTCGTGCAAGAAAATGCCCAGCAGCTCGTCCTCTGTAAAATCCAGGCTCGGCAGAATGAGCATCGGATGAAGAAAGCCAACCACTGCCGGGGAAGGGATCAATGGATGGACAATCACCGTCGCCTTCTGCAGCCTGCCGCAGGGAATGGCTTTTTGGAAGCTGGCAGATAGGCGGATGCCATCCTCTTTCGGAAGGCTCCGCAGCATGCAACGGAAATGGCAATAGCTTCGGCAATGCATGATCAAGATCCAGGCTGCCCTTGCGCCCCATAAAAGGGCAAGCACGGCTGCCAGGCTTATGCGCAGGCTCCCGAGGGACAGAAACGGCTTGCATAAGAAGCGATAGGCCCAGGCCAATACATGCCTGGATTCCAGCGTCACCGTAAATGGGAATTCCGCAAAAACGAAGACCCGCAGCACGCAGAGCAAAAGCAGCAGAAGAAAAGGGGAAAGGGAAAAGTAATTCAGGAAAGCCATCCTCCTGCGCATCCAGGAGGCCATTTTCGCAAAAAGGCTGACCCAGAACACAGCAATGATCCATGTAAAAACGGTAAATGTCATCGGATCAGCCCCCTTCTTCTTCGTACTTTTCCAGCAGGCTCTTCAGCTCCCGGATCACGGCCTCCTTCTTCTTCGCCTTGGATCCGCTCCCCAGAAGGGCGGAAATCATCGGGCGGCAGCCGCCCCCATCATCCTGGTAATAGCGGTCAAACTGCATGGCCACATAATCATTGGCGGACAGGGCAGGGCGGAACACCCTCCCATAGGCCTTACCCAGCCTCACAATATCTGCTACCTCAATCGCGCCTTTCTTCTCCAGCCCTCGGAGGATACTCTGGATGGAGGACGCAGGCCAGGTACGGTTAGGGATCCGCTCCGCAATCTCAGATGCGCTTAACGGCTCTTCGCTCTCCCACAAAACCTTCATGGATGCTTCCTCCTTGGCAGATAAATAGAAAAAATCAGCCTTCTTTTTTTTCAACTCTCTTACCTCCTCTTAGTGTAGTAGCGTATTTATATTTATGTGTAATTATTCTATACTTTTATAGTTATGCTAATGTGGCTATCAAAGTACGGAATCGTTATATGTTTATTATAGTAGCTATCTCTGATTTATGTCAATATCAAAATTAGTATTTAAAAATAATTTGAAAATAAATTGACATAAATGCAAAAATTATATATTATAATTCTAATAGATTTTATTATTTAAAATCTATTGCAGGAAACAGTAAATCTATTACCTGGAAATACCTTTCCGTTTTAGCAAAAATGCCTTCCGAAAGTGCAGATGCAAAAATGGAGGATTACTCACAGAAATAACATCTCATTTGTAAATATGCACAATAGTTTTCAAAAAATAGTGCAAAAAAACAGACTTTAGAATACAATAAATTGGGATTTTTATATGCAAATTGTACAAAAGACCAAAAAGAGTAAAAATGAAACGGGGAAAGGAATGGTAGTTATGATACAGAATGTGATAGGGAGGACATCAGCGAAAGCGGCAGGATTTTGGAAAAAACGAAAGGAACTTGCCAGGCAATATAAATTTATGGTTAAGCCCTGCCTGCTATTGGCGGCAATTTATACCCTGGCAATCAGCGCCCTGCTGCGCGCCAATTACAATTACCGGGATGACCTCAAGAGGGTAATTTCCGGAAGGAAGGGATGGGAGGATTATGGCAGGTATCTTTCTAATTTCTTATCATCGGTCATCCATGCGGACAGTTACCTGACAGACGTCTCTCCGCTTCCCCAGCTAATTGCTGTCCTGTTTCTCGCGATGTCTGGAATTATCCTATGGCATTCCCTTTCAAAGAAACGGAAAATCTCTGTCTGGGATTTGGCAGCGCTTGTCCCCTTGGGCGTTTCCCCCTATTTTTTGGCATGTATTTCCTATAAATATGATTCTCCTTATATGGCGTTATCCATTTTCATGTCTGTCCTGCCCATTTTATTTATAGAGCGCGGGACGCTAACATATCTGTGTGCCGTAACCCTTGGCACTTTCCTGATGTGCGCTACATACCAGGCATCCAGCGGAATATTTCCCATGCTGGTTCTTTTGCTCTGTATGAGGCTCTGGAACCAAGGGGAAGATATGCAGGCGATCCGAAAGCTTGCTGTAACTTCTGCGGTTGGATATCTTGCTGGCCTGATGATATTTAAGCTATTTTTAATGCCTCCTTCCAACAGGAAGTACGTAGTAACCTCACTCCCGCCATGGGAAAGACTAATCCCGGAAACGGCCACACACCTGGCAAAATATTTTTCGCTTATCTGGGAGGGGTTTAAGCAAGAATGGCTGATCTTAATCCTATGTATGGCAGCTGCGGTGATCGTTGTCATGATCCTTGATTCGAAAAGGAATAAATTTGCGGCGGCCTTCCTGTCTGTCATTACCCTGTCGGCCATGTTACTGCTTTCCTTTGGGGTATATCCAGTTTTATCAAAGCCATTATTTTATGCAAGGGCAATGTATGGATTTGGCGTATTTATCTCCTTGCTCGGGGTCTGCATTTCCACAAGCGATAAAATGTATTGTGGGAAATTGGCGTGCCTCGCGCTGGGCTGGTGCTTTTTTGTATTTTCTTTTACCTATGGCAACGCACTGCAGATCCAGGAAGATTATGCAAAATTCCGGGTGGAGGAGGTGCTGGACGACTTGAAGGATATGGATATCATGACGCCAGAAAATAGCCATGAGAAAATCAGCATACAGTTTTCCGGCGCCATAGGATATGCCCCGGCCATCAAACATATGCCGAAGGATTCGAAAATAATGGATCAGCTGATGCCCCCGCCAATCAGTAAGTTCCGCTACAATGAACTGTATCAATTTTTCTTTTATTACAAGTTAAAACATATACGCAGGAACCTTCCTCAGGATTCTGGCGTGGATTTCAAAACTTACCATCTTCCCGTGCTGAAAGACACGATATTCCATACCATCCGCGGCAAAGATGGCTGCATACTGATTGAACTGAAGTAACCTGTTATTTACTGGATGATGTACTAGCTGGAGGATTTATCTATGATATCGCTGATTATACCTTGTTACAACGAACAGGAATCCCTGCCGATTTTTTATAAAGAAGTAACCTCTGTCGCACGGCGCATGGGATCGGAGTATGAACTATTATTTGTGGATGACGGCTCCAAGGATAGAACGCTTCCTATTTTGAAGGAGCTTGCAGCACAGGATGAACACGTAACGTATTTTTCTTTCTCCAGAAACTTTGGCAAGGAAGCAGCCATGTATGCTGGTTTCTGCAATGCCAAAGGGGATTATGTTGCTGTCATGGATGCGGACATGCAGGATCCGCCTTCCCTATTGCCGCAGATGATAGAAATCCTTGAGGGCGGGGAATATGACAGCGTGGCCACCAGGCGTACCAGCCGCACGGGAGAGCCGCCCATCCGAAGCTGGTTTGCAAAGAGGTTTTACCGTCTGGTTAACAGAATTTCGGATGCAGATATTGTGGACGGGGCAAGGGATTTCCGGCTGATGCGGCGGGAGATGGCAGAGGCTATCGTATCTATGGGCGAATACAATCGGTTTTCTAAGGGGATTTTTGGCTGGATTGGATTCCGAACGTATTGGATGCCCTATGACAATATAGAGCGTGCCGCTGGGGAGACAAAATGGAATTTTTGGAAGCTTTTTAAATATGCCATAGATGGGATTATCAGCTTTTCCCAAGCGCCCTTAAGCATAGCCTCCTGGTTTGGGATGGTGATGACGCTCCTGTCTTTTCTCTTCCTGTTTCTCATTGTAATCCGTAAGGCAGTATTTGGGGATCCGGTTGCCGGCTGGGCTTCCACCATCTGCGTCATTGTTTTTATTGGCGGGATCCAGCTGTTCTGCCTGGGTATTATTGGGCAGTATATTGCAAAGGCCTATTTAGAGACCAAAAAGCGCCCTCATTTCATTATTTCGGAAACAAATGGCGAGGATGTCAGAAAAATAATTTAACAGGAAGCCTTTTTCGCAGATGTGCAATATAATGCCGATGCCTATACTACAACTTCCAAAATGCTCTTTCCCCTGCAGGCTGCTTCCCGTATCCCTGTTTTTCCTCTGTTCCTCGCGAAGCTGAAGCTGAGCAGATAGCCTCTTTGCAGATGATACTGTTCCAAATATCCTGCCAGCTGTTCTTCCCCCTCTGCATGGTATTTTGCCCCGCGCCAGATTTTCAGTTCCACAATATACTGCCTGCCCCGGTAATCAATGACAACGTCTGTCCTCGTTTTATCCCTTGTCTCTGCCTCCACATAGAAATTACCCGAACCATTGATAATCGGCTTTAAATAGAGCAAAAATATTTTCCTCCCATATTCCTCCAGGAACTTCCCATCTTCCTTTTGGTACAAAGCAGTATAATATTCATAAAACTTCCGCATTACCAAATCCATATCCAGGTTACCGTGCCGTATAAACTGGTTTCTATCCGGAATATCCTCGCTTAGAGGCTTTTCCTCAAACAATTCCTCTGATAGGAAATAACTATACAGCTGCATCTCAAAAATACGGTTTGACACAGCCGCTACCCCATTCTTATCCCGGATAAATCCCAGCATCTTGCCAATATTCATCCACTCACTGTACTCATGGTAGGGATATTCGACCCCACGGAACAGGATATTCTGCAGCATCCGGCCTAATTGGGGATGTTCCGCAACCTGTTTGACCATATCATCATAAAGCGTATTGGGCCCACGCACCACGGCCTTTACTGCTTCCTGGAGGCTTTCCCTTGTCCAGGCAGGCTCCCCTTCTTTCACTGCTAGCTGTAGGCCTTCCTCCTTCCATGCAGAAGCCCCCTTCCCTTCATCCATACATTTGCATAAGAAAGACACCAGGAAGGGATATCCTGATGTATAAGCAAAAATCTGCCCTGCCATATCTGCAATATCCATGCCCGTATGTCTGTCTTGCTCATAGGTGCAGAGCATCTTCTCAATATCCCAAACAGAAAAACTCATATCCACCTGAAATTCCGCCGCAATATTCCAGAGGCTGTTATAATGCGCTTCCTTCCCGGGCCGCAGCTTCATCCGCAAGTTCTTGACATCATAAACCCCCGCTAAAATCACGCTTTTAAACGTATCATCCCTCCCCACGCTTCGCCGCAAATATTTTTCCCGCAGCAGCCCCAAAAAATTCAGGAAAACCTGGTTATCTGCCGCCTTGTCCACCTCGTCTACCATAAGGATAACTTCTTTCTCGCTCATTTGGCAGAACCTGGTAATTTTCTCTCCCAAAGCATCCAGCGGAAGCTCCTTAGGTATCGGCTGCCGCCAGAACTCCATCAAGGCATCCGATACGCCCTCATTTGCCGCTAATGCCCTAGCTGCCTTATTCACAATTCCCTGCGCCAGCGTATAGACAGATGCAAAACAGTCCTCTGCCCCTTCAAAGCTAATATCCAGCACCAGATACTCTCCCTTCAAGCGGTTATAAAGTAACTCCAAAGTGGTAGACTTTCCATACTGCCTGGCGCGGTTTATAGTGAAATATTCGCCGTTTACAATATAATCAGCCACGATTTCTTCAATTTTATCCCCAGTATCCACCATATAATGCAGCCCTGGAACGCAAATCCCTGTAATATTAAATTTTTTCTGCTTCACCCACTGCCCTCCTCTGAATTTGGGTAGGAAAACAACGCCCCAGAATCTTCCTGCTTCAGATTCCGGGGCGCTGCTAGTATAACCCACACTAATTAACCATACCTTTCGCTGGCCTAAATTTTCATCCGCTGCGTTGGTCTACGCTCCGTTTCGATCTGCAGGATATCTGTTTATCTGCAAGGCAAATTTTCAACGGGATAGCCGTACACAGAACAAAGGCCTTCCGATATTATAAACAAATGTATCGTCTTTCAACCCATAGCGGAGGAAACGGGAGCGCGTTTCCGTTGCAGCCTCCCCGCTTCCGCAGCGATCGTCATGCCATTCCCTCATATAAACTACCATTCATTTATGATTCCGCATTTACTGGCAAAACTCCGTCCTCTTCTGCCATGCCATAATCGGTGTCTTCTTCGTCATAACCAGACGCTTCCTCTGCGATATCATAATCGGAGCCTTCCCCATCATAATCGGATGCTTCATCGGCCATATCGTAATCTAAGCCTTCTTCGTCAGCTTCGTCATAATCCAGATCCTCGTCATAATCGGCCTCATCATAATCCAGATCCTCGTCTTCATCCGCTTCGTTAAAATCCAGCTCTTTCTCGCCTTCCTCAGACATGTTGTAGCTGAAATCCATCATATCCTCTTCAAAATAGATTTCCTCTGTCTCATCCACATCCGTAGAGAGCTTAATGTCACGGTAACGCTTCATGCCGGTCCCTGCCGGAATCAGCTTGCCGATAATTACATTTTCTTTAAGCCCAATCAGCGGGTCAACCTTGCCCTTGATGGCTGCTTCTGTCAGCACCTTGGTCGTTTCCTGGAAGGAGGCTGCCGAAAGGAAGGAATTGGTAGCCAGGGACGCTTTGGTAATCCCCAGCATCACCTGTTTGCCTTCTGCCGGCTCCAGCCCCTCCTGCTCCAGGCGCTCATTGGTATCCTCATACTCCAGGATATCCACCAATGTCCCTGGCAGGAACTCGGAATCTCCATTGTTCTCAATGCGGATCTTCTTCAGCATCTGGCGCACAATCACTTCGATATGCTTGTCGTTGATATCCACACCCTGGAGGCGGTATACGCGCTGCACCTCTTGGATCATATAATCCTGCACGGCGCGGACGCCTTTTATCTTCAGGATATCGTGAGGGTTAACGCTTCCTTCGGTCAGCTCGTCGCCTGCCTCCAGCATGGCGCCGTCGGCAATCTTAATCCTTGAGCCATAGGGGATCAGGTATGCCTTCATCTCACCGGTTTCATCGTTGGTAACGATTACCTCACGCTTCTTCTTTGTGTCTTTAATCGTAGCCCTGCCGGCAAATTCGGTAATAATGGCAAGACCCTTTGGCTTACGTGCCTCAAACAGCTCCTCCACACGGGGAAGACCTTGGGTAATGTCATTGCCGGCCACGCCGCCGGTATGGAAGGTACGCATCGTCAGCTGCGTCCCCGGCTCACCGATGGACTGCGCGGCAATAATGCCGACCGATTCTCCGACCTGTACCGCCTGGCCAGTGGCCATATTGGCGCCGTAGCACTTGGCGCAGATGCCATTGTGGGAACGGCAGGTAAGGACGGTTCGGATTTTCACCCGATCCAAAGGCTTGCCCTTGCGGTCAACGCCTTTGCTCATGACAACTGCCGCCCGCCTAGGGGTAATTATATGGTTGGCCCGAACCAGCACATTGCCTTCGGCGTCACAGATATCCTCGCAGGCAAAACGCCCGGTAATCCGCTCCTGCAGGCTCTCAATCTCTTCCTTGCCCTCTACAAAGGCCTTCACGTACATGCCTGGCGCTTCCTTGCCTTCACAGCAGTCAATGTCGCGGATAATCAGCTCCTGGGACACATCCACCAGACGCCTTGTCAGATAACCGGAGTCCGCCGTACGTAAAGCCGTGTCAGAAAGCCCTTTACGTGCGCCATGGGCGGACATAAAGTACTCCAATACGTCCAGGCCTTCACGGAAATTTGATTTAATCGGCAGCTCAATCGTACGCCCGGTCGTATCTGCCATCAGCCCGCGCATCCCTGCCAGCTGCTTAATCTGCTTGTCAGAACCACGTGCGCCGGAATCCGCCATCATATAGATATTGTTGTAATGGTCTAAGCCGCCCAGCAGCTCCTTGGTCAGAATATCATCTGTCTGCTTCCAAGTCTCTACCACTTCCTTGTAACGCTCTTCTTCGGTAATCAGGCCGCGCTTGTAGTTCTTGGTAATCTTATCCACCGTATCCTGTGCCTGCTTGATCATTTCTGGCTTCTTGGCGGGCACGGTCATGTCAGAAATAGACACTGTCATTGCCGCTCGGGTAGAATACTTATAGCCCATAGCCTTGATGTCATCCAGCACTTCCGCTGTCTTTGTCGCCCCATGGATATTGATTACCTTCTCCAGGATCTGCTTGAGGCCTTTCTTGCCCACATGGAAATCAATTTCCAGCTTCAGGTAATTGTCCGGGTTGCCCCTGTCCACAAACCCCAGATCCTGCGGCAGGATTTCATTGAAAATAAAGCGCCCGAGCGTAGACTCCACATTTCCGCTGATTACGCCGCCGTCCGGCATCTCCTTGGTCACACGGACGGTAATCCGCGAATGGAGGGTCAGCGCATCATTTTCATAGGCCAGGATGGCCTCATTTACATTCTTAAAAATCTTCCCTTCGCCCAATGCGCCTGGCCGTTCCTGGGTCAAGTAGTAAATGCCCAGCACCATATCCTGGGAAGGCACTGCCACCGGCCCGCCGTCAGAAGGCTTCAGCAGGTTATTGGGGGAGAGCAGCAGGAAACGGCACTCAGACTGTGCTTCCACAGACAACGGCAGATGCACTGCCATCTGGTCGCCGTCAAAATCTGCATTGAAGGCCGTACATACCAGGGGATGCAGCTTAATGGCCTTGCCTTCTACCAGAATCGGCTCAAAGGCCTGGATCCCTAGCCTGTGCAGCGTAGGCGCACGGTTCAGCATCACCGGATGCTCCTTGATGACCTCCTCCAGTACGTCCCAGACCTCGGACTGTAAGCGCTCCACCATCTTCTTGGCGCTCTTGATATTGTGCGCCTTGCCGTTGTACACCAGCTCCTTCATCACAAAGGGCTTGAACAGCTCAATCGCCATCTCCTTCGGCAGGCCGCACTGGTAAATCTTCAGCTCCGGCCCCACCACGATAACGGAACGGCCGGAATAATCCACACGTTTGCCCAGCAGGTTCTGGCGGAAACGTCCAGATTTGCCCTTCAGCATATCGGAAAGGGATTTGAGCGCACGGTTGCCAGGCCCGGTCACCGGGCGGCCCCTGCGGCCATTGTCAATCAGCGCGTCTACGGCTTCCTGCAGCATACGCTTCTCATTGCGGACAATAATATCTGGCGCACCCAGCTCCAGCAGCCTGCGCAGGCGGTTGTTGCGGTTGATAATCCTGCGGTAAAGGTCGTTAAGATCGGAAGTTGCGAAACGCCCGCCGTCCAGCTGCACCATGGGGCGCAAATCTGGCGGAATCACTGGGATGACGTCCATAATCATCCATTCCGGGCGGTTGCCAGAACCGCGGAAGGCCTCCACTACCTCCAGGCGCTTAATAATCCTTGCGCGCTTTTGGCCGGTGGCGTCCCGAAGCCCTGCCTTTAACTCTACGGAATCCTTCTCCAAATCAATGGCCTCTAACAGTTCCTTGATGGACTCCGCACCCATGCCAACGCGGAAACTGTCGCCATATTCTTTCCTCGCGTCCTGATACTCAGCCTCAGAGAGGATCTGCTTGTACTGAAGGCCGCTGTCTCCCTTATCCAGCACGATATAAGAAGCAAAATACAGTACTTTTTCCAATGTCCTTGGAGATAAGTCAAGGATCAGCCCCATACGGCTAGGGATTCCCTTGAAATACCAGATATGGGAAACGGGAGCCGCCAGCTCGATATGCCCCATCCGCTCCCTGCGGACGCTCGCCTTCGTGATTTCCACGCCACAGCGATCACAGACTACGCCTTTATAGCGGATTTTTTTGTATTTTCCGCAGTGGCATTCCCAGTCCTTGCTTGGCCCGAAAATTTTCTCACAGAACAGCCCATCTTTCTCCGGCTTCAGCGTCCTGTAATTAATCGTCTCCGGCTTCTTCACCTCGCCCCTGGACCATTCCCTGATTTTCTCAGGAGACGCCAGCCCAATCTTGATGGCGTCAAACGTAATCGGCTGGTACTTCTCTTTATTCATAGCCTCCGGCATGTATGTCACTCCCTTCCGTTATTCATTGTCGAAAACATTTACCAAGTTAGCAAAATCGTCTTCCAGCTCCAGCGCCATTTCCTCATCGCTCATCTCTGTATCATTATCTTCTTCTACATCTACAAGCTCTTCCTTCTCTTCGTTAAATTCCTGCTTGCTAAAGCCCATGGCTCCAAAAGATTCTTCCTCTTCAAAAGCAAAGTTGCGGTCGCCGGCAATAATGGCGTTCAGATCTGTATTGCCATATTCGCTGGTCTCCATCAGTTCTACTTCTTCGCGGTTCTCGTCCAGTACGCTTACATCCAGACCCAGGGACTGCAGCTCTTTCAGCAGTACCTTAAAGGACTCCGGAATGCCCGGCTCGGGAATGTTGTCGCCCTTAATGATGGCTTCATACGTCTTCACGCGCCCAATCACATCATCCGACTTGACCGTAAGGATTTCCTGGAGGGTATAGGATGCGCCATAGGCCTCCAGCGCCCAAACCTCCATCTCACCGAAACGCTGCCCGCCAAACTGCGCCTTGCCACCCAACGGCTGCTGGGTTACCAGTGAGTACGGGCCTGTGGAACGGGCATGGATCTTGTCGTCTACCAAATGGTGCAGCTTCAGGTAATGCATATGCCCAATCGTAACCGGGCTGTCGAAATACTCCCCAGTCCTGCCGTCACGGAGCCTTACCTTGCCATCACGGGAGAGGGGCACGCCCTTCCATACTTCCCGATGCGCCCGGTTCTCATACAAGTAATCCATCACTTCCGGAAGCAGTTCTTCTCTATGCTTTGCTTCAAATTCCTCCCAGGACAGGTTCACATAATCATTCGCCAGATCCAGGGTGTCCATAATGTCATTTTCCCTTGCGCCGTCAAATACCGGCGTCGCAATATTGAAGCCCAGAGCCTTCGCCGCAAGGCTTAAGTGGA
>Ga0137306_103506_pt1 | contig 11577 bp, 11 predicted proteins | sample Inofroosms_March_FD_97187 | JGI IMG/M metagenome (GOLD analysis project Ga0137306, IMG submission 97187) | Mouse cecal microbial communities from Vienna, Austria - N-Acetylneuraminic and N-Acetylglucosamine D2O microcosms_March | ecosystem: Host-associated > Mammals > Digestive system > Large... | reverse complement strand
TGGTTTTTGATTATAGGTGTTTTTGTTCTGATAATGATTGGGTGTGGTGGAAAAACAGGGGAAAATCAAGAGATAGCACAAAAAACAGTGGTTAGCAAAGTGCCTTCGGAAAAAGAACAAATGAGAGAAAAGTATGATTCCGATACAGAATATATTGCAAAGCTTTATTGGGATATTTATGATCAGGCAGCACAGATGGGAAGTTTGAGTGAATTAGAAGTGGTGAGAAGTATCGTGAAAAGAATCGGGGAGCATGGTTATGTTGTGGTAGACGAAGAAAATCAGATTGATATGGTGGGCTCAGAACAGGTCCTGCGTTTTTGCAAATCGGTAGAAAAAGAACAGGAAGCAAAACTGACAATTATAGTGGTTACCAATGATGGTGGATTGATAAGATATGATTTCCATACAATAGGTGGTATGGTGGATGTAGTCAGAGGATATTATCAGCCGATAGATGGGACTCTAGAAAACAGGGGTACAGTAAGTTATTTGGCAGATTCATGGGAATATACAAAAGAAGGCTATCTGTTGTTTGAGGGAAGTTATTATTCTGAGAGTTATTATGTACTTTCACTTGCCGAGGAACCGGAACATAAGGCGATAAGAGTGATGCCGTTGGATAAAACGTGTAGGGAGTTAAACAGAAAATATTTGTTACCAGTGGGTTATAAAGCAAATAATCTTTTCCTGATTGACTGGAGCGAAGAAGATTTTGGAAATCTGGATTTTTATGATTTGTTCGATAGATTTTATCCCGAGATTTATGAACAGCCGGTTTCTTTCACTGATGATAGTTTTGGTGCCGAGCTCGTTTATCGGATACCTGCAGAGATATTTGAATCCGTGATTGAAGATCATTTTAAAATAGATAATAAGGAGTTGCAAAAAAAGACCATCTATTTTTCGGAAGATGAAACTTATGAATATAGGCCAAGAGGCGTTGATGCGGTTGAGTATCCGGATATTCCGTATCCGGAAGTGGTAAACTATACAAAAAACAGTGATGGAACGCTAACTCTTATTGTGAATGCGGTATACCCAGAAGAAAATACCTCCAGAGCATATACCCATAAAGTAGTAGTTCGTCCTCTTGATGATACTAGTTTTCAATATGTGTCAAATCAGATCATTTTTCCAGAGGACGGCTGCGATCTATGGTGGCATTCGGAGCGGTCAATAAAAGAGTAAAAGAAAACGAACCATAAAACCGGGCATAAGTTCACTCCTTTTCTTCGGGACTTTCAGCCAAAAGATAACAGGGATACCTTTGATTGGAAAAAAGAATTTGTTTGGAGAAAGGCAGTGGAAAAAACATTGACAAGGAGGAGGCATTACACTATAATTAAACCAATAGTTTAATTGATAAGGGAAGAGATTATGGGGCGAAGGAAAAAAGAACCAGGAAGTGCACATCGGGAAAGTATTGCTTCTGCCGCCTCCCAGCTTTTTATGGAAAAAGGGATTGCTCAGACGACTATGGATGATATCGCGAAAGCAGCAGGGTACAGTAAAGCAACGCTCTATGTATATTTTGAGAGCAAGGAAGAGATTGTAAGCGTGCTAGTATTGAAAAGTATGAAAAAGCTTTGCGATTATCTTTCTGCTGCTATCCAGCAAAAGAACTCTACAAGAGCAAAGTATGACTTGATCTGTTGGGAGTTGGTGCGGTATCAGGAGGAATATCCGTTTTATTTTAAAATGACATGGGAGACAATACGGATTCATTTCGAAGACAGGGATTTCTATCTAGAGGAGAAAGAAACCATTCGGGTAGGGGAAACGATCAATGAAATGATACAGTCCCTTTTGCTTTCAGGAATGGAACAAGGAGAACTGCAGCCGGATCTTGAGCCTCTTCCGGTTTTCTTCTCCTGTTGGGGAATGCTGTCAGGGTTGATTCAGTTCACAGCAAATAAAGAGGATTATATCAAAAATTCTATGCGATTATCAAAGGAGCAGTTTCTCCAGTATGGGTTTGACATGATCTATCGGTCCATTTCTGGAGAGAGGCAAATTTATGAGTAAAAAGTATGTGCTTGCCATTTTAGGCAGCCCACATTCGGACGGAACCGTGGGTACTATGCTAAATCATGCTGCCTCAGAGGCCAAGAAGGCAGGGTATGAGGTTATAAAAATCAATTTATATGAAAAAAATATTGCTTTTTGCCAGGGATGTCGAGTATGCTTAAAGACAGAAACCTGTGTTCAGAAAGATGATATACAAGAGATGGTTTCTTTTTTTCGGAAGTGTCAAGTAGTGATTCTTGGGGCTCCTGTGTATTGGGCCAATGTTCCAGCTCCTGTAAAAAATCTTTTTGATCGTCTTTTGGGAACTGTGATGGAGGAGACGGCAACATTTCCCAAACCGAGGATGCGAGGAAAAAAATATATGCTTTTAACCGCCTGTCAGACTCCGGCGCCTTTTTCCTGGATATTTGGACAGAGCAGAGGAGCCATCCGAAACATGGAGGAATTTTTTAAGATCGCAGGGATGAGGTCGATGGGGAAGATTGTCTGTGCCGATACGAGAAGGAGAAACGAGATTCCCGACTATATTTTTAGAAAGATAGGAAGATGTTGGAAAAAGAGCAGTTATGATCCATGGTATTTAGATAAGTAGTGATAAAGGTAAATCGGATTTCAGAGGGTAATACAAATAAAATGTAATTTTATCACCGCATGTAATAGCGGTCCGTGTTTTAGGCTACGTTTTTATACAGGAGGAGATTAAAAAATGCAAATAAATGAATTGTTGCAATACAATAATATTGTGATTCAGTGTCATAATAATCCTGATGCAGATGCGGTTGCAAGTGGTTGGGCGTTGCTTTGGTATTTAAAGAAGAAAGGGAAACAGGCGCGTTTGATTTATAGTGGGGAACATCGTATCACAAAAGCAAATATGGTTTTGCTGTGTCGGGAATTGCAGATTCCGATTGAATATGTGGAGAAGCTGGATGAAAAACCGGAACTGTTGATTTGCGTGGACTGCCGGTATGGTGGGGGAAATGTTCGCAAATTAGAAGCAGAAGCATTTGCCGTGATCGATCATCACCCATCAGGAAAAAACGATCCGGAGTTGCCGAAGTTGAATGAAGTAAGAGATAAATACGGGGCATGTTCGACGATTGTCTGGGATATGATAATAGACAGCGGATTGGATCCTGCCGATAACATGCATCTGGCAACGGCTCTTTTTTATGGACTCTTTATGGATACAGCAAGGTTGCAAGAATTACGCCATCCGAAGGATATGGATATGAGAGATGCATTGCAGTTTCGTTGTCAGAGCGATCTGCTGTTTAAGTTGCAAAACTGCAACCTTTCGGAAAATGATCTGGAAACGACAGGAATGGCATTAATGACATGCAGACATTATTCGTATTTAGAAGACAGGAAATTTACAATTGTCAATGTAAAGCAATGCGATCCGAATCTTTTAGGAGTGATCAGCGATCTGGTGATGGAAAATGAAAAAACTGATGTATGTGTGGCGTTTTGTGTTCAGTTAAATCCAGATGAAAATAGAAACAGCATGATCAAATTTTCTGTTCGTAGCTGTGTTTCTGACGCACGAGCGGATTATATTGCAGCATTTTTGGCAAAAGGCATCGGCGGCGGAGGCGGTCATCCAAGAAAAAGTGGAGGAACATTAAGAGACGGTGTGCTGGCGAAAATCCATGAGTCAGAGTTTTCGGATACATACGGTTTTAAAGACAAAATCCACCATTTGATGTTTCAGCGGTTACAGTCTTACATGAAGCCCCCTAAGTCTTATTATGCCGGAGAGAAAGCGCCAAAAGGGGACGAGTTTTATCCGGAGATTACAGAATTGTTTCAGACAGGAAAAATATATCAGAAAAATCGTATGCCAATTGGATATGTGAAAGCCAGCGATCTTTACGAGACAGGGACACAAATCTGTGTCAGGATGTTGGAAGGAGATATTACGTTTGTAGTGGAAGAGGATACCTATTTAATGCTGGGAATTGATGCCGAAGTTTATCAAAATAAAGAAAAAAATTTCAAGAAGAATAATGATTTAAGCGATGCTGCTTATTGCTTTACTGGCGAGTATCCACCACGTGTAATCTGGACGCAGAGCGATAGTAAAGATCTTAAGGAGTTGACGCAATACGCGAAGACTTGTATTCCCAAAGAGGGAGCACGTATTCGTGCAAAACAGCTTGATTGCCGGGTGAAAATTATTCCCGACTGGAGTGAAGATGGCCTGTTGGGAGAACCATCGGATTGGATTGTTGTTCGTGAGGATAATATCAGGGATTTTTATATTATTAAAAATAATATTTTTGTAAGGAGTTATACACTGGTTGAGGAGTAGAATACAAAAGTGGAGAGTATGATAGAAAAACGGGAGATTCATAAAAAAATATCATACTTTTGAACAGGAAAAGCGAAATGAATGCAAGAAAGAATATGATTCTTATCAAGGGGAGTATAAAAACATCAGAGGTTAGATCTTGTCAGTGGAATGCCGAAGCTCAAAGAGTGAATGTGGAATTTAATAATGGGAAAATTTATACTTATGTTTCCTCCAATGTAGAATGGTTAAGCTTCTTTACAAGTAGTATACCATTTTCAATTGAATAAACTAATTAAGAATATGGAATTATATAAGATTCCTTGGATTCGTTTTCAGACGAATAGAAAAAGCACTCATTCTGAGTGTTTTTTTATTGACAAATTTTTTTAGATGAGATATCCTTGATTTATCAAAATATATTAAAAATATTTAATAATTATTAGAAATAAAAGATATTATATGAAATTTGAAAAGGTGAATGATAAGGAGGTTGGGGAAATGAAAAAAAATTATGGTTTGACGAGAACCGAAGAACAGATTATGGAATTGTTATGGGCAGCAGAAAAACCCATGACATTTAGAGAGATTATGAATGTGGCAAAAAATGAATGGAAAAAAGAATGGAAGGCTCAGACATTGAATACGTTTTTACTTGGCTTGCAGAAAATGAATCTTATAAGAACCGAAAAAGGCACATCGTGTAATTTATACTATGCTTTTTTTTCCAAAGAACAACATATTCATAACTGGACAAAAAAGATGGTAGAAGAATATTATGAAAATTCACTGAGCCGTTTTGTGACAGTCTTTCTCGGAGAAGAAGAATTATCAAAAGAAGAAGCAGAAGCGATAAGAAAACTATTATAAGTAAGCGTATAATATGGTGTTAGAAACTCAGTGAAACCATGTTTGTATTAGATACATATAAAAGGCAGTTCCAGCTCCGATACTCAACAGAGTATTTTTTCGCCATTTATGTAAAAAGAGTATAAGCAGGATAGAAATCATTTCTGGAATTCCATGGAATTGCGAAAAGACAGCATCTTTCAAACTATACACAACTAAAAAACCAATTACTGCATAGGGGAGTACGGTTCCCAGATAAGAAATATATTTTGGAGGAGTTTTCCCTTCCGGAAATAAGATAAAGGGCAGAAATCTTGTGAGCATGGTTCCGGCTACAACTGCGAAAATGGTAATGATGCTTTGAAATTTTGTCATGATGGATTTACTCCTGTTGTTTATGCTTTGTTTGTATTTTTCCAAAAGAGAGACAGAGTACAATGAGTGCCATTGACGGAAGAATGAATGCTTTGGTTCCCAAAAGTAACAGGGAGAGAAACGAACAGACGAATCCGATCTGGGCGGGGCGATGATCTGTGTTTTCCTCCCATTGATTGATGAACATGACGACGAAAAGTGCTGTCATGACAAATTCAATGCCTGTGGTATCAAAATGGATCACATATCCTAAGAGTGCGCCAAGAGTGGCTCCCGACACCCAGTAAATTTGGTTCAGCAAGGTAACAAAAAATAAAAACCATCCTCTGTCTACTTCAGGAGGAGGTTCTACGGCGCAATTGATAGTAAAGGACTCATCACACATTCCGTAGATTAAGTAAAATTTTTTCCAGCCGGTATTTTTATACTTTTCCAACAAGGAGATACCATAGAATAAATGACGTGCATTGATCATCAATGCCAGAAAGAATGCATAAAAAGGGTTAAATGTTGACAGTAACAGGCTGACGGTGATGAATTCCATGGAGCCGGCAAAAATGAAGAGACTCATTAACATGGGATAGACAAAGGAGAATCCTTTACTCCGCATAAGGAATCCATAGGACATCCCCAAAAACAAAAATCCAACACAGATTGGCAAGGTGTGAGGGAGCGCTGCCTTTAATGCTTTTACTTTCATGGTAAAAATTTCCTGTTCGTTTGAATTTTCCTTTAGAGATCCCCTGCATAAAAAATTTCATGAAATCGTATCCAGATTTTTATGCAGGGTATTTTCATTTGGTTTTGTTACACTTTAATCCCTAGCAAGTGTGAAACGATCCACCAACTGCTTTAGACTGTTGGCTTCAGCAGAAAGTTGTTCGCTGGCGGCAGCGCTTTCCTGAGCAGTGGCACTGTTGGTCTGAACTACGGAAGAAATCTGAGAGATGCCTTCCGTAACCTGTTCGATAGCAATGGTCTGGTCTTCTACTGCTCTGACTACGATATTCATCTGCGTAGTCACATTGCCGGCCAGAACACTGGTCTGTTCTAGTGCATTGGTGACTTTTCCTACAGCCTGACTTCCCTCTGTAACAGCAGCGATGGAACTGCCGATCAATTCTTTTGTGGCCTTGGCTGCTTCATCCGATTTGGAAGCAAGGTTACGTACTTCATCAGCAACGACAGCAAACCCTTTGCCGGAAGAACCAGCCCTTGCCGCTTCCACGGCAGCATTTAAAGCAAGAATATTGGTCTGAAAAGCAATGCTTTCAATGGTAGAAATGATCTTGGAAATCTCTTCCGAAGATCCAGATATCTTTTCCATAGCTGTGTTCAGTTCCTTGACATAATCTACACTGGTACCTAGCTGGGCGCCAGCCAGTCCTACAAATCGGCCTGCTTCATCGGCAGCAGCAGAGGTTTTTTTGGCGCTGTCGGAGATACCAGCAATTGTGGCGGCTAGTTCTTCTACAGCACTGGCCTGTTCGATGGAACCCTGGCTTAAATTTTGAGCGCCAAGAGATACCTGCCCACTGACAGAAGATACCTGCCCGGCAGAAGTGTCAATTTGACGCATGGTATTACTCAGCTCAATCTTTAAGTTACGCATGGATCGAAGAATACTCTGGAATTCACCGACATAGGTATCTCCATGAGAGGAACGAATATCGAAATTTTTATTGGCCATTTCATTCAAGAGATATCCAATATCATGAATGATAGTATTTAGGCTGGTCACCATCTCTGCGGTAGAACGTGTTAGCTCTGCTGTCTCATCCTGACCTTTGGCCAGAGGAACCGGGGAATTCAGATCGCCTTTCACCAACAGTTTCATACGCTCTGCACAAGCTCGCATAGGATCGCTGATATGGCTAGAGAGCTTTAGAGCTACTACGATAGAGGCTAAAATAGAAGCAACGATTACCAACAGATTAATAAGGATGCCAAAGTAGGTATCTGTCAGATATTCTGATTTTAAAACCGTAACAGCGACACTCCAGCCATCGGTATCATTCACAGGGGCATAGGCAGAAAAACGGATTCCATCAGAACCATGAAAACTGCCAAAGCCATTTTGCCCTTGCCTCATAGCTTTATGAAGATTCGCCTGATCCTTTAAAGAAGCGTTGTTCTGGGACTCTTGTTCAATATTTTGAGTGGTAATCGTATCCAAAGTGACATCGGCAATGGTGATACCAGATTTATTAATCATGTAAGCCCGGCTACTTTCTCCGATTTTGATTGAGGATACAATATCGTTGAGAAAAGTTTCTGGTGGAACGAAATAAACGACGCCTACGATTTGGGAATCGCGGCTTCCTCCGGCATAAAGGGGGGCGGCAACCATAATAGACAATTCACCAGTAATCTTGCTGATCAGAGGTTCTGATACATAGACGTTCCCTTGCATTGCCTGTTTTACATATTCCCGATCTGAGTAATCCTTCCCATCGAAGATGCTATAACCATCGGTACCAATGACATTACCCCGTTGAAAGCCATGCATTTTAACCCGTTCATCGATGATGGCTTGCTTTTCGGTTGTGGGAACCGAGGAATCGGACAGCTGCGGAATACAACCAGTGTCGATAGCCACATTCTTGTAAGCAGTTAACTCTTGCTCGATGCGTTCAGCAGCTAGCACAGCAGTTTCACTCATCATCTGGTTTAAGGTGGCGATAGTGCTTCTGTAATTTAATGTAATACTGGATGATCCTACTGCTATTAAAGCAATCAGGACCGTTGCCATTAGGCATACTGTGATTTTTCTCCGTATGCTTTTCATCCCGTTCCTCCTCAATTTGCAATAAAATGGTAATTTTTTATTTTATTATATCATACCAAAAAGGAATACGTCTATTGAAAAAACACAAAAAAGAGTAAAATGTGAGAGAAATAAATGTAGAACAAATGATTTAAGAGTAGACAAGCAGATAAAACATAAATATAATAAGAATTAAGAAAATCCAGGTATTCTTTTTCGACAATTATCGAGGAGGGAGAAATTATTATTACGTATGAAGCTTCAAAAAAAGATTTTGTTGTCAAACCTTATATTGTTTGTATTGCCCTGTCTGTTCTTGGTTTGGTTGATGGTTTCCTTGGTGCGTCAGGAAGGAAACGAGAGATTGAATCAGTCCCGGTTGGTCATTTTAAACCAAATCAATGAGAACATGGAGGATATTTTTTTCAATATTATAACTTTCTCTGATTTTTTTTACAATAATCCAAAGGTGAATCGCCTCCTGTCCCAAAGAAACTTTAAAGATGCTTATGAGAGTGTCAAAGTAGACAAACAGATTCGGGAATATATACGAGAACGATGGATGTTTTATGGAGAAAATGGTTATTTTGCAGAATTTCTGGGAGAAATTGTTTAAAAAAGAGACGGGTAAAAAGTTTAGTAACTATCTTCAGGAAGTACGGATGAAAAAATCTCGAAAAATGCTTTTGGATACTCAACTTTCTATACAGGAGATTGCTGTTCGCAGTGGTTTTTTTGATGCTGCTCATTTTAGTCACGTTTTTAAAGAATGGTATGGATTGTCTCCATTGGAATACAGGAAAGCCAAACATCCTACAAAAATTTAATAAAATTTTACAAGATTTACCAAAAAATTAAAAATATAAATAGAGTATTACAGAAATTTAAAAACAGGGTGCAAGAATGTCGAAATAAGAGACATGGTATTGGTATCCTGTTTTAATTATAATTTTTTGCTAAAGAAAGGATAGAAAAAATGAAACGAAGGAGTACAGTAATCAATAGCGCAATCGCAGTACTGATAGCTTTTTTGGGAATCGCGGGGTGCGGAAATAAAGGGACAGAGGAATTGGTGCCCTTTGAGGATTCTGGTGGTACAGATGGTTCAAAACCAAAGCTGGTTTTTCTGCGCGTAGGGACAGAACCAGAGAGAAAAAAATATTGGGAAGAAGCAGTAGAAGCTTTCATGGAGATAAATCCCGATATTGAGATCGAGTATCAAGAATGTGGTTATGGAGATGATTTTGAGACAAAATTAAATACGGGATTTGCTTCAGGAACGGCTCCGGATGTGATCAATTTTACCATGGCGTCTATGGGAACCCGAGTTCCATTGGGACAATATGCACCATTGAATGAGTATGTGGATAACTGGGAAGGCAAGGAAGATTTTATGAAAAATGCTTTGGATCTGGGACGAATGCGTGGCAATATCTATGGTATTGCCGTGTATCCAGATCCGCGAATCTTGATTTATAATAAAGAATTATTTGAGAAAGCGGGACTAGATCCGGAAGAACCATCAAAGAATTGGGAGGAACTTTTGGATTATCACCAAAAAATGATTAAAAAAGAAGGCGATATTGTAATTCAGACAGGTTTTGGAATACCAACCTCCGGAGAAAATTTACAGCATTATTTTTCTGTATTTATGGAAGAAAATGGTATGAAAAATCTTGTGGATGAAGACAACAATGAGATTCTATGCAATACTCCGGAGGCAGTAGAAGCGGCTGAGTTTATGAAAAAGATGGCAGAGGAAGGGATCATTTATTGGGACAGTAACAAGAAGGATCAAAATCCGTTTGCTAGTGGTCTGGCAGCCATGACCTTGGGCAATACCTTAGATTTTTACAACTGGAACCAAGGGTCTATGGAGGGAAAATTAGCAATGGCAGTTCCGCTGACCAATAAAGAACAAAGGACATTTTGTGGTATGAGTTTTCTGTTTATGAGTGGAGAAACCGAATATAGAGAGGAAGCCTGGAAATTTATTGAGTTTATTTCCTCTTCGGAACAAATGTGGAAGCGCTATGAAGATTTGGGGATTCCTCCGCTCAGAGAGTCTTTGAAAAAACAGTTTATTGAAAAATCACCAGAAAATAATGAGGCAATCTATGCTTCTATTTATTATGGAACAGGTTCTCCTAAGGTGGCTTATGCAAATTCTGTTTATAATGCGATCAATGATGCTTTAGAAAAAGTTATGTATGGGGTAGAAGATGCAAAAACGGCATTAGATATTGCGGCAGAAGTAATACAGCAGGAGATTGATAATCAATAGCTTGTTCTGTTTTTATGTAGTCAAAATATTTTATTTTGAGAATTGTTATAAAGTCTGAAATAAGGAGGTAGAAATATGGATCAACCAAATATTTTATTCTATTTTACAGATCAGCAGAGGGCAGATACACTGGGGTGTTATGGACAGAAGTTGAATATTAGTCCTAGTCTGGATCAACTGGCGATGGAGGGAGTTTTGTTTGAAAATGCTTTTACGGCCCAGCCTGTGTGCGGTCCTTGCCGGGCTTTGCTACAAACCGGAAAATATCCTACTGAAATTGGCTGTTATCGAAATGCCATAGCACTTCCGGATCATATAAAAACCCTGGCAGACTATATGCAAGAAATTGGATATGAAACGGCTTATGTGGGGAAATGGCATTTGGCCAGTACTAGAAAAAAATGTGAGGATCTTCCCATAGAGGATTATGAGACAAAGGCAATTCCGCCAGAACGAAGAGGAGGATACCGGGGATTTTGGAGGGCAGCAGATGTGTTGGAACTTACATCCCATGGATATGAAGGATATGTGTTTGATGAGAACATGAAAAAACGAAAGTTTACCGGATATCGAGTAAATCGAATCACAGATTTTGCTCTGGAATTTTTGGATAGCTATAGGGGAAAAACCCCATTTTTTTTGACAATTTCTCATATAGAGCCTCATTATCAAAAGGATCGGCAAGGTTATGAGGGTCCCATTGGTTCAAAGCAAAAATTCCAAAACTATGAGCTTCCAGAGGATTTGAAAATTTTAGGAGGAGATGCCAGAGAAATGTATCCAGATTATCTGGGATGCTGTCAGAGTTTGGATGATAATTTAGGGAGAGTCATAGATAAGTTAAAAGAAAAGAAAATATATGAGAATACCATAATTATATTCACATCAGCGCACGGTTTTCATTTTAAAACCAGAAATCAGGATATCCACATGAAGAGAGAAGATAATGATAAACAATCCTGTCACGATGCGTGTCTT
>Ga0137306_103505_pt1 | contig 11583 bp, 9 predicted proteins | sample Inofroosms_March_FD_97187 | JGI IMG/M metagenome (GOLD analysis project Ga0137306, IMG submission 97187) | Mouse cecal microbial communities from Vienna, Austria - N-Acetylneuraminic and N-Acetylglucosamine D2O microcosms_March | ecosystem: Host-associated > Mammals > Digestive system > Large... | reverse complement strand
GATCGACCGCCATACCTATGTGACGGGCGGCAACAGTGAAAATGAGCACTTCGGTGCAGATGATGTGCTCCATGGCGAGCGGACGAACACAAACAACGAGACCTGCAACACGTATAATATGTTGAAACTCAGCAGAAGGCTGTTTGTGATCACCGGAGACAAAAAGTATGCGGATTATTATGAAAATACACTAATCAATGCCATTATGTCCTCCCAGAACCATGAGACAGGCATGACCATGTATTTCCAGCCGATGGCGACCGGCTATCAGAAAGTCTTTGGTACACTGGATACCAATTTCTGGTGTTGTACCGGGTCCGGCATGGAGAATTTCACAAAGCTCCAGGACAGTATCTATTTTAAAAAGAGCGGACTTGTGATCGTAAACCAGTACCTTGCCTCCAAAGTGACCGGAGACGGATATACCATTACACAGACCGGGGAACTCAGCAAATCCGATACCATGACCTTCAAGGTAGAGGGTGGTAACATCGGCATCAGGCTGAAGCTGCGTGTCCCGGACTGGGTAAAGGACGGAAAGGCAATTGTTGCGTTTGACGGCACAGAGAAGGAATACAAAGTACAGGATGGTTATATCACCGTCCCCAACGAGGACATCAAAAATGGTGCTGAGTTTACCGTGAAGCTGCCGATGGAGGTGGCTGCCTATAACCTTCCTGATTCAAAGGATACGTACGCTTTCAAATATGGTCCCTTTGTACTGAGCGCCAAGCTGGGCAAGAGCAAACAGACCACTGGATCTCACGGTGTTGCTGTCACGGTGCCGACCAGCAAGGCAGTGACAAGCGATACGATCGGGATCCGCAATGCGGAAACCGTAGAAGAATATATAAAGAAGATCAACCAGAACCTTGTGAAAGCAGAGGGGTCCATGAATTTCACCCTCAAGGGAACGAATTTCTCTCATCCGTTTACGACACATTATAATCAGGATGAAGAAAACTACGGGATCTACTGGACCTATTACATCGATGAAGAGGGACGGGGATCGGAGGAGATCCTGGCAGAGAAGGCGGCAAAACGGCTGGAGCGTGTTGAAATTGACACGATGGCACAGGTAGGACGCGGTCAGTATGAGTCCCGGTTTAGTGTCAATGCAGACGGTTCACAGAAGGATGGTCTGGTAGAAAGCGGAACCGGATCAGTCGGTGTCGATGCCCCGGATCTGACGAGAAAGGCAAATGCCGGTGGATCCTTCGGTTACAAGATGATCGTCAGTGAGGGCGAGGATAATTATCTGTTGCTGACCTATGCCAAAGCAGATGATGGCAAGAGTATCCGGATCACCGTAGGAGACGAACTCATCGCAGAGGAAGTGCTGGACAGTGCGAAGGCAAAGGTACAGAATATGACGCTTGCTGAGGCGGATCAGGCAGAGTATTATCAGGTGCTGTATAAGATCTCAGCAAATACGATCAGAAACAATGTGCAGAATCTGCAGGTCTACGACGCAGAAGGCAGGGCAAAGACGGAAAAAGTCATCACCGTAACCTTTGCCGGCAAGGATCAGGCAGAATCCGCCAGACTCTGTAAATCCGTTTCTCTTATGAGACCGTACAATACTGTGAACCAGCTGACAAAAGTTGAGTACAACGGCAAGGCACTGACGGCAGTAAACGGAACCTATACGATCACGGTGCCATATTCGCAGAATCCTTCTGTGAAGTTCAGTATCCAGGATTCTTACGGTTATGTGGAGATTGATGGGGATGCCATTGATGAGACACAGCCTAAGACGCTGAAAACAAAAGGAGCGACAACGACATTTACTGTTAAGGTATATGCAGAAGATTTCAAGACATATAAGACATATAAGGTAGTAGTCAAAAGGGATTACACAAATCTCAGGCTGAAGGAAAGTCTGGTAAAGAGCTTTACCTTTGAGGGCAAAACAGACGGGGCGGCAGCCGTACAGAAAGCAGCCGTGCCATCCAATGTAAGTGGTGCCTCCTACAGCTATCAGAATGGCGCGATCGGAAAAGCCATTACGATGCCGGGCACCTATGGACTGAAACTGATGGATGATACGAAAGCACTGGGAGAAAGTTACACAGTAAGCTTCTGGATGAATTCCAAATCGACGGGATCGACAGTTGATCCTACCCTGACAGCAGGGAAATTTTCACCGGAATACTGGATGAATCTGACACTGGATGCCAGAATCTGGTCGAAAAATGGCGACTATATTGACACGCCTGCGTCCAGTGCCTACACGGCAAATAAATGGCAGAATGTAGTAGTGGTAGTAAACGGTGCGAAGGCTGGTAAAAAGGACGGCACAGTAAATGGTACCCTGTATGTAGACGGAGAAGCCGTATCAACGGGAGACGTGGCAAAGGGGATCATGACACAGAGCAGATCGAAGATGTATTTTGGCGTAAATGCCTGGGATGCTTACTTCTCTGGGGCGCTCGATGAGGTGCTGATCTTCAAAAAAGCATTGTCCGATGCGGAGGTACAGGCGATCGCCAGCAAATCCGCCACCGCTTCCACGATCCTGGGAACAGATAAACCATATACACCAGGGATACCAAACGGGATACCGAATGGAAAGGTGGCTGCCAAATCGGTTTCCGTAAAGGCTGCCGGGTACACGCTGAAGGGCAATAAGATCACCCTGAAAAAAGGGAAAAAGGTAACGCTCAAGGCGTCCGTATCTCCGGCGAAAGCAAGCCAGAAGGTGACATTTAAAAGCAGTAAAAAGAAAGTGGCGACGGTATCGAAAAAGGGCGTGGTAAAAGCGAAAAAACCGGGGACGGCAAAGATCACGGTCAAGACGTCCAACGGGAAGAAAAAAGTGATCACGATCAAGGTTGTGAAAAAGGATAAGATCAATAAGAAGCTGACGCTGACAAAGAAATCGCTGAAACTAAAGAAAGGGAAAACCGCACAGATCAAAGTAAAGAAAATGACGGCGGGGACGACCAGTAAGCTGACATATAAGTCCAGTAAGAAAAAAGTGGCAGCCGTAGATAAATATGGTGTGATCAGGGCAAAGAAAAAAGGAAAGGCAACGATCACCGTAACATGCGGGAAGAAAAAGGCGAAGATCAAAGTCAGAGTGTAAAAGACAATCTCATTAAATAAGAAAGAGACAGGGGGACTGCGGATGCAGTCTCCCTAGTGCTGTTATTAAGGTGCTGAACACAGGTGTATATGGTTCTGGAGATAGAAGAAAGCTTAAATTCCGGCTTGACTTTTGCTTCTAACATTGTTATAATATCTTTCGTTGGCAAACAGAATACTGGTTTAACGACAAGCGGGTGTAGTTCAATGGTAGAACACTAGCCTTCCAAGCTAGATACGTGGGTTCGATTCCCATCACCCGCTTTTTCTTTATGCAATGATTCAGACGGGAACGAAAAAGAGGTGGCAGACGTTGAAAAATAAAGTGATTCTGGCAGGGATCAATGCCAGGTATATCCATACGAATCTTGCGATCCGCTCTCTTCGTGCCAATGCCGGTGAATATGCGGAAGATGTAGAGCTGTGTGAGTATACCATCAATCAGAGGCGGGAGGAGATCCTTGCCCGGCTGTATGAAAAGAAGCCGGATGTACTTGGTTTTTCCTGCTATCTGTGGAATATTGATTATGTACTGTCCCTCGCCTGTGATCTGAAAAAGGTGCTGCCGGGACTTATGGTCTTTGCCGGAGGACCGGAAGTCAGCTACCACCCGGAGGAATTGCTGAAAACGTATTCCTTTATTGATCTGGTCATGGTGGGTGAGGGAGAACAGACCTTTCGCGAGTATCTGCAGTGGCTGGAAACAGACGGGACGGAGGAAGGGCTTGCTAAGATCCATGGACTGGTCTTCCGGGAGAATGGCGGGGATGAAGGCTCTGACAGGATCATCCGCACCCTGCCGAGAGAGGGAATGGCGATGGATGAGCTTGTATTTCCCTATCCGGACACGGCAGGGCTGGAGCATCAGATCCTGTATTATGAGAGCAGCCGTGGATGTCCTTTTTCCTGCAGCTACTGCCTGTCTTCGATTGAGAAGTCTGTGCGGATAAAAAGTGTGGCAAAGACGGTCAGGGAGCTTGACTTTTTTCTGGAGCATAATGTCCCCCAGGTCAAATTTGTGGACCGGACATTTAACTGTAACCATGCGTATGCTTATGAGATATGGAAATATATCGGGGAACAGGATAACGGGGTGACGAACTTTCATTTTGAGATCGCCGGGGATCTGCTGCAGGAAGAGGATTTTGCCCTGTTCCGTACATTCCGGCCGGGACTGGTACAGTTCGAGATCGGCGTACAGTCCACCAATCCGGATACCATCCGGGCGATCCGCAGGAAGATGGATCTGGAAAAACTGAAAAATAATGTTGCCCGTATCCGTGAGAACCATAATATCCATGAACATCTGGATCTCATCGCCGGGCTGCCCTGTGAGGATTATGAAAGCTTCCGCCGTTCCTTTAACGATGTCTATGAAATGAGGCCGGATCAGCTGCAGCTTGGCTTTTTGAAGCTGCTGGACGGTTCCTACATGAACGAAGTAAAGGATGGATATGAGATCCGGTGTAGTGGAAAGGCGCCATACGAGGTGCTCTCGACCAAATGGCTTTCTTATGATGATATCCTGCGTCTGAAACGGGTGGAGGAAATGGTGGAGGTGTATTACAACAGCCTTCAGTTTACCGCTTCCATGGCATATCTGGTACCGCGGTTTGACAGCGCTTTCGATCTGTATGACAAGCTGGGAAGCTATTATAAAGAAAATGGCCTTCTGGACTGCAGTCACAGCCGGCAGAAGCGGTATGAGATTTTGTGGGATTTCTGTCTGGGAGATGTCTGTGGTTCGGAGGAAGAGAGGGAAGAATTGCGTGAGATCCTGACCTTTGATCTGTTCCGGCGGGACTATGTCAAGAGCCCGCCATCCTTTGTCCGTCCCAGGGAACCGGGCGTCAGAAGGGAGATCCGCAGACTTATGGACAGGGCGCTGCAGGGAACAGGTGATTTATCTGCCCGGTATGGCGGTATGACCGCGGGACAGGTGATCCATATCGTATATGTGGATTTATTTACGATCGATATGGGTATGCTGACAGAGACGGGCAGACTGGTGAAGAGGACCCCCCGATACCTGCTGTTTGATTACCGGCAGAGAGATCCGCTGAGTCATTCGGCACAGGTGGCGCCGTTGAGCTAACTGTCAAGGAGCTGGCGGAGCAGGACAGTGATCTTTTCCCTGCGGGGATGGCTGCCGGATTCCACGTCCCGGATCAGGCTGCGCACTTTGTCCGGGCGGCGCGTCACAAGATAGATCTTTGCCAGTTCCTCATAATCCGTAACCCGGCGTGAACCAAACCGTATGGCGGCAAGGTAGGTCTGTTCTGCCTCGTCATGGTATCCGCTGCGTTCGTAGGACCGGGCAAGATTTGTCAGGGCGACCAGAAATGTGTTAAAATTTTCATCATATTCGGATAATGTCTTGAAATTTCCGACGCCATATGCTAATTTTAAATCTGTGTTGGAATGTTCTGACAGATCGATCATCGGTTTCTGGATGATCTGCCGGAGTTGTCCGATATAATAAAGGATTGATTCATCCTCGGTTTCCATAAATGGAATATCATCATCCCCGATCTGGATCAGGGGAAGGTGCGAGATATCCTTGTTCCGGGTACTGTTGGCAAGCTCCTCCCGTGCCCAGAATTCATCGGAAGCCATTTTCTGTATCCGCTGGTTTTTCCGCTGTTCATAAAAAAGCCAGGCACAGAAGATCAGAGAGCAAATTAAGATAACAACAATAAATCGCATAATACTTACATCCTTTCAGAAAGGGGGAAATTCTTATGATGAACCGTAAAAAACAAAGGCTCGTGGCAGCCGTGATCTGTGTTGTGGTGATCATAGCCATGCTTGTCGGACTTCTGGCATCCATGTGACGGCCATGCCGGGTCCCCTTTGGGTATAGTGTAATACAGCTTGCCAAAATGTGCAAGCGATAGAATCAGAGTTTTGATGAGAGCAGAGGCGGCAGGGGAAGACGCCGCATTTGAGAGGGAGGCAGTAAAATTGAAACAGCAGCAGAGATTTTTACCGGCATTTATAGTGATCATGATCATGGCAGTGCTGATCGCATCGTATGTGGTGGCGGCATATGCGATGGTCAGGCCGGATGAAGACAGGATATGCAATGGTGTCTATGCTGATGAAATAGATCTCAGCGGCATGACGGCGCAGGAGGCACAGAATGTCCTCAATGAACATATCGCGAAGCTGTCACAGCGCACGCTGACAGTAGACATTAACGGCAAACTGGTCAGCACATCGCTGGCAGAGCTTGGCTATGCCTGCGAGTCAGGTCCGGTTATTGAGAAAGCGTTAAAGATCGGGAAAGAGGGCAACCTGTTTGAAAATTATACCAGGATCAAAAAGGTGGCAGCAGAACATGTTGTATATACGCTGACGGAAAATTATTCGAATGAGAAACTGCAGGAATTTGTCAGGAAAAAATGTGCGAAAAAATGTACAAAAATGAAAAATTCCAGTATCCGGATGAAAAATGGGAAGCTCGAATATACAAAATCCCGTCAGGGAGAGGTGCTGGACGTCCAGGCGACGACCCAGGTGATCCAGGAGGCCCTGCGGGAGCAGGAGGATGCCGCTGAGGTAAAGGCGGCGGCTGTGGTCAACGTACAGGAACCAAAGGTATCAAAGAAGCTTGCTTCCCGCTGCAAGGATGAACTGGGACGGTTTTCGACGAATTTCAATGCGGGAAATGTGAGCCGGTCGAAAAATGTGGCAAATGCGGCACGCCTGATCAATGGTTCTGTGATCAATCCCGGTGAGACATTTTCCGTGCATGATGTCATATCGCCGATGACGGAGGAAAACGGATATTATGCCGCACCATCCTATAGTAATGGCGAAGTGGTGGATTCGATCGGGGGCGGCGTCTGCCAGGTGTCGACAACTCTCTATAATGCGGTACTAAGATCAGAGCTGGAGATCGTAGAGAGAAGTCCTCATTCCATGGTGGTAACCTATGTGAAGCCGTCTATGGATGCGGCGATCGCCGGTGATTATAAAGACCTGAAATTCCGCAACAATACAGAAGTCCCCATCTATATTGAGGGCGGCACGCTCTCCGGGACCGTGTTTTTCCATGTATATGGGGAAGAGACAAGAGATCCCGGGCGCAAAGTGGAATATGTGTCAGAGACGCTGGAGACGATACAGCCGGGTGAAGATAAAGTCACATATGATAAGACAAAACCGGCTTCCTTTATGGAAGTCACCCAGGAGGCACATATCGGTTATAAGGCGGTGCTCTGGAAGATCGTTACGGAGAACGGTGATACCAAAAAGACACAGATCAACAGCAGCACATATAAAGCAGAACCCCGCTATGTGACAAGGGGAGGAGCCAAAACAACGCCAAAACCGACGAAGGATCCCAAGGCGTCGGCAACGCCCAGGGCGACAGCAGCACCCAGAAAGACGGCGTCGCCAAGATCAGTGCAGCCGGAGAAAACACCAAAACCGACAAAAAGACCTGTGGCGACGAAGGCACCAGAGCCGGCAGACCCGGCGGATGCGACAGCCGTGCCGGTACCGCCGGGCGGAGCGGCAGAGTAAGGCACATTATGATGTGCCGGCAGGGAAGAGGGGCAGGACAGATGGAAATCGGGAAAATACCAGAAAATATATTGAAACGTTCGGTCTTTAAAAAACTGAGAGTAAAGAGACCGGAGGTTCTGGTCCATTCGGGGATCGGGGAGGACTGCAGTGCCCTGACGGCAGGCGGTGAGGTTATCGTACTCTCGACTGATCCCATTACCGGGACAGCGAAGGACATCGGGAAACTGGCATTTCATATCACTGCCAATGACATTGCCTCTTCCGGGGCAGAACTGATCGGCATGTTGCTGACGATCATTTTTCCGCCAGGGAGTACCGAGGAAGAATTAAAGGAGATCATGGAGGATGTGACAGCGCTGGCGGAGCAGTATAAGGTGGAAATCCTGGGCGGACATACGGAAGTATCTGCCGCCGTGAACCAGACACTGGTATCAGTGACTGGTGTGGGGAAGATCGCCAGAGACCGGATGATACAAACAGGCGGGCTGCGTCCCGGGCAGGATCTCGTTGTGACAAAATGGATCGGTCTGGAGGGGACGTCGATCCTGGCGAAAGAGAAAGAAGAATTATTGCGGCAGAGGCTGCCTCTGGAGATCTGGGAGACGGCAAGAGACTTTGACCAGTATCTCAGCGTCGTGCCGGATGCACAGACGGCGATGGAGGTCGGGGTGACAGCGATGCATGATGTGACAGAGGGCGGCATTTTTGGAGCGCTGTGGGAGATGGCGGCGGCGTCGGGTGTGGGGCTGGAGGTCGACCTTCGGAAGATCCCCGTCCGCCAGGAGACGATCGAAGTGTGTGAAATCTTTGATATCAATCCGTATATGCTGATATCCAGCGGTTCCATGCTGATCGGGACAGAACATGGCAGCAGGATGGTGGAAGAACTGAAACGGGCGGGGATCCACAGTGCTGTTGTGGGATACGCCACAGCAGGCAATGACCGTGTGATCATAAATGGAGAAGAACGGCGCTTTTTGGAGCCGCCAAAGACCGATGAATTATTTCGTGCAGGGAGGTAAAAACATATGTTGCAAGAAAAAATCCTGAGAAATATTGCCAGAAATTCCAGAATATCCACAGAGGATCTGGCGGCGATGCTGTCAGCGTCTCCTGAGGAGATCCGTGAAGCAGTCGCCCAGATGGAGAAGGACGGTGTGATCTGCGGTTATCCGACACTGATCAACTGGGACCGGATCGATGCGGAGCGTGTGACAGCGCTGATTGAGCTGAAGGTGACGCCGGAACGCGGCAGGGGCTTTGACCGGGCGGCAGCGCGGATCTATCAGTTTGATGAAGTGGAGAGTCTGTATTTGATGAGCGGCGGGGGCTTTGACCTCACGGTGATCGTTCACGGCAGATCGATGAAAGAGGTGGCGCGTTTTGTGGCGACGAAGCTGGCGCCCATGGATGACATAGAGAGTACGGCGACACATTTTGTGTTGAAAAAATATAAAGAATACGGTCTTTCTCTCGGACAGAGGAAGACGAGAGATGAAAGGCAGTTGATCACACCATGAGAAATCCATTATCAAAGACCGTCCAGGAGCTGGCGCCTTCCGGGATCCGTCGTTTTTTTGACGTGGCAAATACGATGGATGATGTGATATCCCTGGGAGTCGGAGAGCCGGATTTTGACACTCCCTGGCATATCCGGGAAGAGGGGATCTATTCACTGGAACAGGGACGGACTTTTTATACATCCAATGCAGGACTTGCCGAGCTGAAAAGAGAGATCAGCCGTTATCTGAAACGCAGGTTTCAGCTTCCCTATACAGAGAATGAGGTTCTTGTCACTGTGGGCGGAAGTGAAGCCATTGATATTGCGTTCCGCGCCATGCTGGATCCGGGCGATGAGGTCATTATCCCGGAGCCCTGTTTTGTCTCCTATTTTCCCTGTGTGAAGATGGCGGGAGGCAGTCCGGTGCGGCTTGCCCTGGAGGAAAAAGATGAGTTTAAACTGACAAAAGAAAAGCTGATGTCGGTACTGACGGATAAGACCAAGATCGTAGTCCTTCCTTTTCCCAATAATCCGACCGGTGCGATCATGACGGGAGAGGAACTGCGGGATATTGCAACGATCATCCGGGAGAGGGATCTCTTTGTTGTATCGGATGAGATTTATTCAGAACTGAGCTATCAGGGAGATCATGTATCGATCGCATCCCTGCCGGGGATGGCAGAGCGCACGGTGGTGATCAACGGGTTTTCCAAATCCTATGCCATGACGGGATGGCGTCTTGGCTATGCAGCGGGACCGGAAGAGATCATCCAGCAGATGATCAAAGTGCACCAGTATGTCATTATGTGCGCCCCTACTACGAGTCAGTATGCGGCGATCGAGGCGCTGCGGCACGGGGATGAAGACGTGGCATGCATGAGAGAGAGCTATGATGAGAGACGGCGGTTCCTGGTAAAGGAACTGAATGATATGGGTATCCCCTGTTTTGAACCGATGGGGGCATTTTATGTATTCCCCGGGATCCATCGCTTTGGCATGACCTCGGAAGAATTTGCGACCAGTCTTCTCCGTCAGGAAAGGGTTGCCGTAGTCCCGGGTTCTGCCTTTGGCGAATGCGGGGAAGGATATCTGAGGATCTCTTATGCGTATTCCATAGAAAACCTGAAATTGGCATTGGGAAAGATACAGAATTTTATAGACACCCTTTTGTAAATATGGTATAGTTAGGTATACTATGGTGTAAAGGAGAGAAAAGCATGGCGACATTAAATGCCCAACACATTAATCCGTTTCTTATGGCTGCCAGAAAGGTACTGCAGGATATGTGTTTTATAGAGGTTGCGGTCCAGAAGCCAATGTTGAAAGAGGCATCCTTTGGCCCGGATACATGGGTGATCATAATCGGTGTCACAGGTGAGATGCAGGGACAGGTTCTGATTGCCATGTCAAAGGAAAATGCCTGCAGTGTTGCCTCCAAGATGTGCATGACGGAAGTGAAAGAGATCGATGAGTTTGCGGCAAGTGCACTGAGTGAGCTGGGTAATATGATCATGGGAAATGCAGCGACCGTGTTTTCGTCAAACGGGGTAGGGATCGATATAACGCCGCCGTCATTGTCGCATGGACAGGTAAGCTTTATCAGCAGCTATGCCAAATATTTATGTGTACCAATGACATTCCCGGGCGGACAGTTTGAGATGTTTCTGGCATTGCGTCAGGAGGTCTGAGATACTTTGATACATATTGTACTGCTGGAGCCGGAGATTCCGGCAAACACTGGAAATATAGGGAGAACTTGTGTGGCGGCGGGGGCAAGGCTGCACCTGATCGGCCCCATGGGTTTTCAGATCAATGAAAAACAGGTGCGCAGGGCGGGGCTGGACTACTGGGATAAGCTGGATTATAGTCTGTATGACAGCTATCCTGATTTTCTTGCAAAGAATCCCGGCGCAAAGATTTATATGGCGACGACGAAGGCGAGACAGGTGTACAGTGATGTATCCTATGAGGATGACTGCTACATAATGTTTGGCAAAGAGAGCGCCGGTATACCAGAAGAGCTTCTGGTGGATCATGAAGAGACGACTGTGCGGATTCCCATGTTTGGTGATATCCGTTCTTTAAATCTTAGCAACTCTGTGGCAGTCGTGCTGTATGAGGCACTGCGCCAGCATGGGTTTGAAAATCTGAGCAGGACAGGACATCTGCATCATCACCACTGGAAAGATGGTTCATTATAGCTCAACGGCACCAATTTACAAAAACTGAAAGGGAGGAAATACAAATGGTAGCGAAGGTGTTACTGCTGGTTATTTTTTTTGCTGTCATGATCGGCATCGGGATATATGCCAGAAAACATGCAACAAATGTGAATGGGTTTGTGCTGGGAGGCAGGTCGGTCGGACCGTGGCTTACCGCATTTGCTTATGGAACATCGTATTTTTCGGCAGTCGTGTTTGTCGGGTATGCCGGTCAGTTTGGATACAAGTACGGGATGGCGT
>Ga0137306_103501_pt1 | contig 11587 bp, 11 predicted proteins | sample Inofroosms_March_FD_97187 | JGI IMG/M metagenome (GOLD analysis project Ga0137306, IMG submission 97187) | Mouse cecal microbial communities from Vienna, Austria - N-Acetylneuraminic and N-Acetylglucosamine D2O microcosms_March | ecosystem: Host-associated > Mammals > Digestive system > Large... | reverse complement strand
GCCCCCAAAAGATAATTGTTGACAAATTATACCCGAAAAACGACAAAGTATGCCAAAATCACTTTTTTTAAGTGGTTTTTTGTTATTTATATTAGGATTTTATCAAAATTCCATATGTACTTAGGAACTGTACAGAAATAACTTTTAAATAGTGCGCAGGATTTTTCTTCGAGAGTGCTGCTCAAAAATCAGGCGCATAGCGGGCTATGTAACTGATTTTTGAACAGTGCTATCGAAGAAAAAGACAAGCAATATTAAAAGTTATTTCTTGACAGTTTCTTACTATATTACAGGAAGAAGGAGAAAAATTATGAACTCTAAAAAATTTGAGAGCAAACTGCACAATAAAAAGATGCAGGAAAAAATGTCAGTGTCATTTGGTATGGTTATAAGACTTATGATAATATGCCTGATAGTTGCGATTGTCGGTCTGACTTATGTGTCTTCGAAACTTAAGATTTTTTATCAGTCTTCTTATAATAATGTAGCCTTGGCACATTCAAGTTATGGCAATCTTCAGGAAGGCGCAAAGAATCTTCTTCACGCATGTCTTATATCGGATCCTGATATTGTTGAGAGCAGGCTTGCGCTTGCTGATACCTGTTTTGATAAGATGAAACAGGAGCTTGGCGATTTGGAGGGCAGCAGTTTTGCAGATAAATCCGTATTTGACGCAATGGATGGTGATACAGAAGTAATCGACACATTGATCGTACAATTTCGGGAGTTCAGCCGCCAGAATGATATTGAAAACGCATTTATCATATATAGCCAGCAAATGCTTTCTTATTTTGCTGATATAAGCGCTAATATCACGACAATTGAAGAAGTAGAGGCCGATAATGCAGCAGCTATGTATAAGGCTTCCCAAATCACCAAGTATATCTGCATAGGCTTACTGGTCATGGCAGGCGCTCTCAGTATTCTGATCGGAAGGAATGTTTCCGCAATACTGTCTAAGGCGCTCAACACTTCGACTTCTGAGTTGCAGGCAGCATCCGTACAGATGGCGTCGGGTAATTTTGATGTCAGCATTAACTATACATCAGAGGATGAACTTGGTGGTCTGGCAGATGCAATGCGGAACATGGTGGATACAACACATGCGGTTGTTTCTGACACTGGCAGGATGCTCAGTGGTCTTGCGGAAGGGGATTTTACCGTAAAAACGGAATTTGAAGAAAAATATGTCGGTATTTATGAAATATTAAAAAATGCCATACAAAATTTAGAAGTCCGGCTAAGTGAAACAATACTGGGTATTGAGGATGTAGCCGATCAGGTAAGTAACGGAGCCGCACAGCTTGCCCAAAGCGCACAGCAGCTCGCGGAAGGCGCTACAGAGTAGGCAGGAGCCATTGAGGAGCTTACAGCGCGGGTTGAGAATGTGACGAATATGACAAATGATAGTGCGGAGGAAACTCTGAAGGCGGCAGAGAGTATAGAAACGATTGCAGATGAAGCCATGCAGGGACAGGAAGAAGTTTACAAATTGATTGATGCAATGGATAAAATCAACAGTACATCAAAGGAAATTGAAAATATTATTGCCGATATTGAAGATATTGCTTCACAGACGAATCTGCTTTCATTGAATGCATCAATAGAGGCCGCAAGAGCCGGGGAAGCAGGAAAGGGATTTGCTGTTGTGGCAGACCAGATTGGAAAACTTGCTGCCAGCAGTGCGCAGTCTGCTGTCCATACAAGAGAACTTATTTCCAAGGCTCTTGGGGATATTGCAAACGGAAGCAGGATTACAATGAATACTGCTGAAGTGCTGAAGAAGGTGCTAAGTTCCATGGACGGAATAAAAGAAAATGCCCAAAAATCAAGTGAAGGTTCCAGACAGCAGGCGGAGATGATGAAGGAGGTATTGTCCGGAATTGAGCAGATTTCCTCTGTCATACAGACTAATTCCGCCATGGCACAGCAGACTTCTGCTACCAGCGAGGAGCTGACAAGCCAGTCAGAAAATTTAAACAGTATGGTTTCTTCCTTTAAAACCAATGCCTCATAGCCTGAATAGGAAAATGTTTATTTTCTGCTGAAATGGAACAGAATGGCTTGTTGGCTGATTTCCACACAGGCACTGGAACGCTGCAGCGGCGAAATCGTGCCTGTTGGTATGGACTATGAAAAAGACAAGGCAGACAAGCCATGCAACTGTGTGATGGAGCGGGCAGATTATAACAAACAATGAATAAATTGGATAGGGTGTCAAGAGGTTCATTTTCATTTCGTACCTTTTGACACCTTAATTTATAAGGATTGTTAAGATTTCGCTTAAAGACGGTTAGGAACTGTCAAGAAATAACTTTTAATATTGCTTGTCTTTTTCTCCGATATCAAATCGCTAAAGCGATTACTCAAAAATCAGTTACATAGCCCGCTATGCGCCTGATTTTTGAGCAGCACTCTCGAAGAAAAATCCTGCGCACTATTTAAAAGTTATTTCTGTACAGTTCCTTAAGGTTTTTCAGTGTTATTACAATATAAAACAGGAACTGGATTATACATAGCGGAATACCTTTTGAAAAGCATGGAGGAAACAGAAGGCTGAACTGTTACGATTTGGCAGAATGAGTCGTGTTTTGCGTTTGTCAGTTTACCGGATTTATGTTAGAATGAAATAGTAATCTGTATAGGATGATAAAGCATTCTTGGCGAACTGATATAAATGATTGCAGGGGGGAATTTTGTGGGAATATATTTCAATCCGAAAAACAAAGGGTTTCAAGAGACGGTTCATTCTGAAATATATGTAGATAAGACAGGGCTGATAGCGTATACAAATAAATGGCTGAATACAAAGGATAAATATATCTGTGTGAGCAGACCGCGCCGTTTTGGAAAATCAATGGCGCTTGAAATGCTTGCGGCGTACTATAGCTGTGGGTGCGATTCGAGGGAGCTGTTTGCAGGGTTTCAGATAGAAAGCGATGAAACATTTGAGGAGCATTTAAATAAGTATGATGTCATTTACCTGAATATGCAGCAGTTTCTGATAGAGGCGGAACATGGTAAGGTGACTGGGTATCTGGAGCAGGAAGTTACAGAGGAACTTGCGGAGGAATATGAGGAACTATTTAAAGGACGCAGCCTGAAACTGGCTCCCGCCCTGAGAAAAATATATGCGGCTACTGACCGACAGTTTATTTTTCTGGTAGACGAGTGGGATTGCGTGATGCGTGAGCGGCAGGATTCGGAGGAGCTGCAAAAACAATACCTTGATTTCCTGCGAAATTTATTAAAAGACCAGCCCTATGTCGCACTTGCGTACATGACAGGAATCTTGCCCATAAAAAAATACGGTCTTCATTCCGCGCTCAATATGTTTACGGAATTTTCAATGACCGGACAGGATGCATTGGAAGAATATACTGGATTTACAATGGATGAGGTGAGAGGACTGTGTGAACGGTTTGACATGGATTTTGAGGAAACAAGCAGCTGGTATGACGGTTATACCTTTATGCAGTACCAGCATATTTATAATCCAAAATCAGTCGTAGAAGCGATGCGCAGGCACAGGCTGTCAAGTTACTGGACAGCCACGGAAACTTACGAAGCGCTGAAAATCTACATGGATATGGATTACGACGGGCTGCGTTCCGATATCGCGCAGATGCTTGGGGGCGGTCATATCGTAGTCAATACGGGCAGCTTCCAGAATGACATGCGCAATTTCAGGACAAAGGATGATGTGCTGACACTGTTGATACATTTAGGGTACCTTGCATATGATTTGCGGACAAAGGAAACGTTTATCCCGAATAAGGAGATTATCGGGGAATTTGAAAACGCCATGAGTGCCGGCGGCTGGCAGGAAGTCATGCGTGTGCTGAAAGCATCGGATAAGCTTCTTGAGGATACGATTAATGGTAATGCACAGAACGTTGCTGATGCGCTCGACATGGCACATACGGAAGTGGCATCCATGCTCGCCTATAATGATGAAAACTCATTGGCGTGTGCCATAGGGCTTGCTTATTACAGCGCCAGGAAAGACTATGTCCTGATACGTGAGTTTCCGTCAGGAAAAGGCTTTGCGGACATTGTGTTTCTGCCGTTGCCGCATACAAGTAAGCCTGTGATTATTGTTGAATTAAAATACGATAAGTCAGCCGAAACGGCAATTCAGCAGATTAATAACAGACAATACACACAGGCACTGGAACGCTACAGTGGCGAAATCGTGCTTGTCGGGGTGGACTATGACAAAGATAAGGCGGATAAGCCGCACAGCTGCGTGATAGAGCGGGCGCAGTATGATATTCAGTAATTATTATACTGCGCGGTCAGTCTTTTCGACTGCCAGTATAATAAGGCTTTACACGTTTTGCATAATCTGATATGATTAAATTGTAACAAGCAATACAAATTAATGAAAGCAGATGATTGTATGCCTGATGAAAAAGAATTAAATGTAAATCTTTTGGATAAGTTAGATTTAATAGAGCGATTAGAACTGGCAGATATTGAAGGCGGTTATGAAAAAATAAAACAACAGCTTGCATTTGAAAAGAAATGTATAGAGCGCAAGCTTTACCAGAAACCACCAATTACAGAAACACAATAGCGATTGAATTACAAAAGCCTAAAAGGTGTAAGGTCTTATAAATAGTTAAGGCTTTACATCTTTTTCATTGATAGTACAATTTATAATAAGGAGAACCTAGAAATGTTACAGACAGGAACAAAAGCGCCGGATTTTTCGCTTCCGGATCAGAACGGACAAATGCACACACTGGAGGAATACAGGGGCAAAAAGGTAGTCCTGTATTTTTACCCAAAGGATAACACGCCGGGGTGCACCGCACAGGCATGTGGTTTTGGGGAATTGTACCCCAAGTTTCAAGAAAAAGGGGCAGTCGTGCTGGGCGTCAGCAAGGACAGCGTGGCATCACACAAGAAATTCGAGGAAAAATTCAGCCTTCCGTTCACGCTGCTCTCCGACCCGGAGCTTTCCTGCATACAGGCATATGACGTGTGGCAGGAAAAGAAGAATTATGGCAAAGTCAGCATGGGCGTGGTGCGGACAACCTACCTGATAGATGAGGAGGGCATGATTGTCAAGGCGTTTGGCAAAGTAAAAGCAGCCCAGAATCCGGCGCAGATGCTGGAGGAAGTTTTTTAGATATTATTGCCATAAATGAATAATTCATATAAAATATAATAGTAAGTTTTAGATAAATACAGTGCCGCCAAACCAAACAACGCGGTATGCAGAAGGAGTACAGATGAAAAGAGCCAGTATTTTCAAACAACTGCTGTTCCCCATGATAGCGATTGTATGCGCATTTGCGATATGTTTAACAGGAATTGTTGTTTTTATTTTTGTAAAATCCTATGAAAGTGAAATTTATGGAGAGAGCGAGGATAAGTCCCAGCTGGTTTCCGGCGAGATTGCCACATTTTTAAGCGGGGCATACAACGTTACGCAGGAACTGGCTTTCAATCCCAGCATCCTGACAATGAAAACAGAGATACAGACACCGATTTTGGAGGACTGCGTAAAGCGCAATTCATATCTGGAGCTGCTCTATATTCAGGGCAGGGACGGAATGCAGACCGGGCGTTCCTCCGGGGAGCTTGCCGACCGCTCCACAAGGTGGTGGTTTACCCAGACAATGGAGGAGCAGAAAGCATTTGTTTCAAAGTCCTATTATTCTGTAAATACCGGAATGCCGTGTGCTTCGATATTTTTTCCGATGTACCGGGAGGATGGTCTTGTCGGTATCTTTGCGGCGGACTTAAAACTGGATTATCTGCAAAGCATCATTGAGAATTTTTCCGATGTGGAGAATGGGGAATATTCTTTTGTCATTGATGGCGAGGGCGTTGTGGTGGCGCATCCGGACAGCGCACAGATTGAGGAGCTGTATAATTACAAGCTGCTGACAAAGACAGTCTCGCAAAAGGACGGGGCAGGACAGCCGCTGACAGACGAACAGGGCAATATTCTGACGCAGGAGCAGGAGATAACGGTTTCGGAGGATTATCAGGAAATTATTTCGGATGTCATGGCTGGAAACAGCGGAAGCTGTAAGATGAGGAATGAGGGAGCGACTTATTTTGTAAGCTATGCGTCAATACCGCTCAAGGGAGATTCGGATTCATGGTCTGTCATTACGCTTCACAGGGAATCAAAAGCGATGGCGCCGGTGTATCGGGTAATTGTTATTGCAATCGTGGTGGATTTGCTCGTGATTCTTGTTGCGGTCGTGGTAATTGCGCTTCTTGCGCGCAGGCTCACACAGCCGATTATCCTGATTACGGAACTAATCAGGGAGGCTTCCGAGGGAGATTTCACGGTACAGGCGGAGGAGAACAACACCAATGAAATCGGTACCCTTGCAAGGAGCTTTAATAAAATGACTAGAAAAATATCTGCAATCCTTACCAAACTTGCGACAATTACGGGTGAGGTCGTCGAAAGCTCTGACCATTTAAGGCAGATTGAGGAGGAAATGGATGCGACCAGTCAGGCGGTTCGGGAAATTGCGGATGGCACGGATACGCAGAACGCGGATGTGACACAGGTTGTCATGCAGGAGGATGAGCTGGGCGAAAAGTTTGTGCAGCTGCAAAAAAAAGGCGAGCTTCTTCTGGCAGACGCGCAGAATACAATTATTTCCGGGGAAAACGGAATGAAGAGCGTGGCAGAGCTCAAAAGGCAGAACGAAGCGGCGTCAGGGAGAATGGCGGAAGCTTATGCGAAGATTATGACATTGGAGCAGCAGTCCCAAAAAATTTCGGGAATATTGAATACGATTACTGAGATTTCTTCAGAGACAGGCCTGCTTTCATTAAACGCGTCCATCGAGGCAGCACGAGCAGGGGAACATGGAAAGGGCTTTGCAGTCGTGGCGGAATCTATTGGAAAGCTTGCCGCTAATTCATCGTCCGCGGCTACGGATATAGAGGAAATTATTGCGGAGCTGTGCAAGGACATATCGGAGGCGGTTAAGAATATTGAATTTGTCCGTACAGGGATGGACGAACAGACGCAGGTGGTAGACACCGTGCGGGATACTTTTGCGGATTTCAATGCGCTTGCGGAAAAAACGCGGGAATCTGTCAAAGGTATGGAGCAGTTAATAGAGGAAATGCACGAGTGCGACAGCTCTGTTGTCATCGCGGTGGAACGAATCCGCAATATCTCGGCTCAAACGGCGAATCTGACAGAGAAGGCCGCAGATTATCTGGAGAAACAGCTGGGTGGAATCCGGACTGTGGCAGATCGCATCGACCACTTGTCAACCGTTTCGGAGGAAATGGAGCGGGAGATGACAAAATTTAAGATATAAAAAGGAGTCTGTCATGATAGTCCCTTAGGGAGGTAAATATGCGAAAAGATATTTTATTGAATTTGCAGCAGGAAATATATGACAGATGCCAGAAAGAAACAAATAAGTTTGGTATGGGGTGTTATTATCATATAGCTGCGGTGGTTAAAAATGCAGAAATTCTGGCGGAAGAATATGGTGCGGATAAGGAAATTGTTATGATTGCAGCCTGGTTACATGATATTGCGTCCATTACAGATTATGGCTTATATGAATTTCATCATATACATGGAGCAGAAATGGCATATCGTATTTTAAAAGAATATTGTTATGATGATAAAAAAATATTATTAGTACAGGAATGTGTTAAGAATCACAGAGGAAGCATATCTCTTGAAAGAAATAGTATTGAAGAACTATGTGTTGCTGATGCCGATGCAATTTCACACTTTGACAGTGTGCCCGAATTATTGTATTTAGCTTATGTTGAAAAGGGGATGGGGGCTCAAGACGGTAAGAAATTCGTAAAGGATAAATTGTCAAGAAGTTTTCAAAAATTATCAGCAAGAAGTAAAGAGCATTATCAACACAAATTTGAAACAGTTATGGAAGTATTGGGATAACAATTTTTTGTTAATGGAAGAAAAATTCGACACTCATGTATACATACTCCGTGAAAACAGGGGGTAAGAATGTCCTTTTTAGAAAAAATGATAGACAGGCGAATTGCACAATACCAGAGCGAACTTCTGACCACCCACTATGCGGAGGTGGAGAATATGTACCGCCAGATACGGGGGTGGCGCCACGATTACCGCAACCACATACAGGTGCTGAAAAGCTATGCGGACATGGGACTGCTGGAGGATATCAGGCGCTATCTGGATGAGCTGGATACGGACCTGAATACGGTGGATATGGTGTTAAAAACAGGCAATCAGATGACCGACGTTATCCTGAACAGCAAAATCTCACTGGCAAAGTCAAAGGATATTTCGGTGACTGCCGATGCGCATGTACCGGTCGCGCTTACGATTTCGGAAATTGACCTGTGCATAATCATCGGAAATTTGTTTGACAATGCCATCGAAGCGAACCTTGCGCTTCCCAGGGAAGAACGGATGATACGCGTCTACATGGATATGAAAAATACACAGCTTTACATGTCCCTTACAAACAGGACTGCGGAAAAGAAGCGGCAGAGGGAAAACGGACGCTTCCTCACAACAAAAGGGCGTGGTCATGGCTATGGGCTTGTCCGGATTGATACCATAGTCGCGCGCTATCAGGGTTATATCAGCCGCAACAGCGAGGATGGCGCGTTTACGACAGAGATATTGCTGCCGCAGTAGATTTTCCAGGAAATAATTACAAAATATTTTTCACTATGTCCCCGATTTTGAGAAAGTTCCCCATAAGGAGAATATAATACCTGTAATTAGCAAAACAGAACCTATAATTATTACAGGAAGCAATCCTAAATTAAATATGGTCTGCAAGTATCTTCCCAATTGGGTATTCCATTCGGTTGTATTTTCTAAACTGATACTTGCTATTAAAGACGGAAGCAGCAGCATCAATGTCCCTGTAATTTCAAATCCTATCCCTGCTATTATTTTTTTCATGTTAATCCTCCAATAATTCCCCGCATTCTGTTTTACCAGTATCAATAACGCCAAGATTATATCACACAATTGACTGGATCACAATGACATATGAAATTTTACGCAGATTTTACATAAACCATCTTTTAGATTTTACATAGATTGCATACCATTTTTCTATAAGAAAAAGCTTTAGGGGGATTATAGTCAAATGGATTTTTTTGGATTGCTGACAATGATTGGCGGGCTGGCATTATTTTTATATGGAATGAGAACGATGGGAGACGCCCTTGCCAGGATGGCGGGAGGCAGGCTGGAGCAGGTACTGGAGCGAATGACGAATAACCCTGTAAAGGCTGTCCTGCTGGGGGCAGGCGTGACGGCGGTGATCCAGTCTTCTTCCGCTACAACGGTTATGGTAGTGGGGTTTGTCAATTCCGGTATTATGAAGCTGTCACAGGCAGTCGGCGTCATTATGGGTGCAAATATCGGTACGACAGTTACCTCGTGGATTCTAAGCCTTTCCGGCATCGAAAGCGGGAATTTCTTCGTAAAACTTCTGAAACCCTCATCTTTTTCCCCGGTACTGGCACTTGTCGGCGTGATACTGGTGATGTTTGTCAAAAATACAAAAAAGAATGATGTGGGAACGATTCTGATTGGATTTGCGGTGCTGATGTTTGGAATGGAAACCATGAGCGGCGCAGTCAGGCCGCTTGCCAACGTGCCGGAATTTACTGCGCTTTTTACGGCATTTGAAAACCCTGTTTTGGGTATGGTCGTCGGAGCGGTTTTGACGGCGGTGATCCAGAGTTCTTCCGCTTCTGTCGGTATCCTGCAGGCGATGTGTGCCACCGGAAGCGTAACGGTGGGAGCTGCGCTCCCGGTAATCATGGGGCAGAATATCGGAACCTGTGTCACGGCGCTGCTTTCCGGTGTCGGGGCAAACAGGAATGCAAGAAGGGCATCTTTGGTACATCTTTATTTTAACCTGATAGGTACATTTGTATTTATGACGGCATTTTATACCTTGAATCATTTTGTACAGTTTGCTTTTTTGTCGGATACGGCAAACGGTGCAGTTATTGCAGTGATACATAGCGTGTTTAATATTGTTGCGACAGTCGTGCTGCTTCCTGCTTCCAGGCTGATGGAAAAACTTGCATATTTTACCATCCCGCAGTCAGGGGACGAAACACTGGAAACGCCTGGAAAAGCGTTGGACGAAAGATTTCTGGAAAAGCCTGCGTTTGCGGTCGCACAATGTAAAAATGCGGTCTGTGACATGGCACAGCTTATCTTGAAGGCAATGAATTTATGTGTATTCGTACAGGAAAAATATGATGAAAATGCGGTGCAGACAATCATGGAAATTGAGCAGGAGGTAGACGCCAGGGAGGATGCGCTATTGTCCTATCTGACAAAACTTTCCACAAAGCCGCTCTCTGAACAGGACAGTAAAACCATCAATCGGTTTAGCAGATGTATTACGGATTTTGAAAGGATATCCGATTATACAAAAGGCATCGCATTTGCACAAAGGAAACTGCATAAGGGTATGGAAAAAGGGCATTCCAAAGAAAAGTTTTCAAGGAATGCGACTGCCGAAGCAAAGCTGATCTATGCGGCAGCCCTGGAGATTGTGGAATGCACGGTTTCCGGTTTTATACATGGGGACAAAGAGATGGCGTTTCGTATTGATCCGCTTGCCGATGTGATTTGCCAGCTAAAAAAAGATATCCGAAAGAACCATAACAAGCGGCTGGAAAAGGGGAAATGCTCGGTGGAGCTTGGCATGGCGCTTACGGATATGGTCACTTCCCTGGAGCGCATTGCGAAGCATTGTTCCAACATAGCGGAGGAGCAGATGGCATCCGAAACAGACCAGCACGCCTTGCATCAATATGCACGGGATGTCAAGGAGAGGAACGAGCTGTATAAGGAACTGCTTGAAGGGTATACGCGAAAATATTCGTTAGAAAAAGCTTGAGGAAATAAAAATTATCAGTATAATAGTGTGAGAAGTACTTCTAAAACTCAGCAGCAGAGGCTGCTTCGTTAAGAAGTACTAAGTCTCACACAGGAGAATGCCCAAAGTACGGGCATTCTCCGCACGGAATCATGGGGGGCGTGTGTAATTGAAGAAATTTCAGGAAAAGGAAGCTAACGATTATGTCATTAATCTATATTTTGGAAGATGATAAAAATATTCAGGAGATAGAAAGTTATGCCATAAAGGGGAACGGATATGATGTACGTGCGTTTGATGACGCACAGGCTTTTGACAGGGGAATGCAGGAAAGGAAGCCGGATTTACTGCTTCTCGATGTCATGCTGCCTGGGGAGGACGGACTGTCTGTACTCAAAAGGATCCGTTCAAATAAGGATACGAAAGAGCTGCCTGTCATACTTGTGACAGCGAAAGATTCAGAAATCGATACTGTCAGGGGACTTGACCTGGGGGCTGACGATTACCTTACAAAACCATTCGGCGTGATGGAGCTTGTGTCACGCATCAAGGCGATCATGCGGCGTATCAGGCCGTCGAGCGATGACGCGGTCTTAAGATACAAAAATATATATCTGGACCAGGACAGACGGATCTGCCTTGTGGATGGGGAAAATGTGGAGCTGACATACAAGGAATATGAGTTGCTCCGGATGTTTCTTTTCGATCTTGGTATTGTGCTGACA
>Ga0137306_103499_pt1 | contig 11592 bp, 13 predicted proteins | sample Inofroosms_March_FD_97187 | JGI IMG/M metagenome (GOLD analysis project Ga0137306, IMG submission 97187) | Mouse cecal microbial communities from Vienna, Austria - N-Acetylneuraminic and N-Acetylglucosamine D2O microcosms_March | ecosystem: Host-associated > Mammals > Digestive system > Large... | reverse complement strand
TACCACAACGGTACAGAGACCTTCCGCTGCAATTCTGCCGGCCTTTTTCTCAGCCTTTGCCTGTCCGTTTTTTCTTAAAAATTCTACTGCGGCATCCATATCACCGTCTGTCTCATTTAAAGCCTTTTTGCAGTCCATCATGCCTGCACCGGTCATTTCTCTTAACTCTTTTACCATTGCTGCTGTAATAGCCATTTTCGTTTCCTCCATATACAGGTCTGCAGGATACAGGACAGTATCCCGGTCTGTTTATCCACAATTGAGGACAGGCAATATTGTCTGTCCTCTGAAATATTTAAATCAATCTTCTTATTCTTCTGCTGCTTCTTCCAAAACTTCTTCTGTCTCTTCTTCAATTGTTCCCTGATTTGCTTCCACAACCGCATCTGCCATCTTGGAAACAATCAGCTTCACTGCACGGATTGCGTCGTCATTTCCTGGAATCACATAATCCAGTTCTTCCGGATCACAGTTTGTATCACAAATACCAATCAACGGAATTCCCAGCGTATGAGCTTCCTGAACACAAATTCTTTCTTTCTTGGGGTCTACGATAAAGATTGCATCCGGAATACGTTTCATGTCTTTGATTCCACCAAGGTTCTTCTCTAATTTTTCCCATTCTTTCTTTAACGCAATAACTTCTTTTTTGGGAAGCACATCAAAGGTTCCATCTTCTGCCATAGTTTCGATTGCCTTTAATCTTGCAATCCGGCTCTGAATAGTCTTAAAGTTGGTAAGCATACCGCCCAGCCATCTCTCGTTCACATAGAACATGCCGCAGCGTTCTGCCTCAGCCTTAATGGCATCCTGTGCCTGCTTCTTGGTTCCCACAAACAGAATGGTACCGCCCTCAGCAGTAATACCTGACACTGCCTTATATGCCTCGTCCACTTTTCCTACAGATTTCTGCAAATCAATGATATAAATACCATTTCTCTCTGTGTAGATATAGGGAGCCATCTTAGGGTTCCATCTTCTTGTCTGATGTCCGAAATGAACACCTGCTTCTAATAACTGTTTCATTGAAATAACGCCCATTTTTTACCTCCATTTGGTTAGATTCTTCCATATGCTTCTTCCCCCAAAGCTACCGACAGGGCACCGGCTCTGGAATCCACATATGTGATTTTTATGCAGCCATCCGTTCGGAAGAACAGATGTTTCACACACAGTTGTCTGTTTTTCGGAGAAAACCATATGTGATCTTACAGATTATATCACAGGAAAAATTTACTTGCAAGTCCTATTGGGGTTTTCCCTGCAAAATTTCTATGATTTCATCTGCAGTAGCTCCGGCCGGAATCATATGGACCCCCACACGCAGCGAATCGTCAACACCTTTCTGTGTCATGTAAGTATTAAAGTCCTCTGCATTTGGAATCAGCCCTGCCTCAAACAGTTTCCGGCTGACTACATCGGAAAACTCTCCCTGTTTAATTTCAAATTCTACCATATTCTGCGTACCATCGGAAGCCTGTCCGTCTTCCGATGCAGAATTATTGTTATCAGACGTTCCTTCCTGCTTTTCATCTTCCGATTTCGCACTGTCAGATGTTCCGTCATCGTTTTTTTCTTCTTTTTTATCAGATGTTTCTTTCTCTTTTTCTTTACTTTCCTGAGTTTCAGGCGTTTTATTCTCTTCATTCTGCAGGGATTCTGTTTCCTTTTTTTCTGAAGATTTTCCGCCGGAATCTTCTTCCATAACCATTCCCAGAAGTCTGGCACGCTCTATGATTTCCGCGTCAGTCAGTTTTTCCTTTTTATTTCCTGACAGAGCAATTCCCATAATAATGGCAGTGCAGATTACTCCTACTCCCAGTCCTCGCAAATAATATTTTAATTTCATATATTATAAATCTTCCTCTCTGAATAAACCGATTACAAGTTTCACTTCACCTACGCCAAGCCCCAGCTCTTTTGCTATGTCTACGTCAGTTTTTCCTGCCCGGTACATATCCAGAATTCTCTGATTATGGTTCATATTTTCGTCTGACAGCTCTCCGGCAGGCTCTTCTGCCGGTTCTGTTCCCGGTATGTCAGGCAAATCCGGTTCTGCCGCACTCAAAACCGGAGCCTCTGCCGATTCCTGGACCCTGTTCAGAATATCATCGGAATGGGCAACCGTGTTCTGGATATTTTCCTGCAGTTCTTCCAGATTGATGGCAAGCTGTGCAAGATTTCCTGCATATTTCGTAAGCTCAGAATGTTTATCGTTCAGCATACTGTAGAGAAACATTACTTCGTTATGGGTTTTGTGAATGGACTCCAGCACAGTATCGGAATATTCCGTAATTGCACGCATTTTTTCATTGGTTTCCTTATCCAGCGCCCGCTCTACTACTTCCATGGATTTCTCAATGGAATGGTCGATTACCTGGTCCACCATGTTGTCCACCTTTACCTGGGCATCTGTCAGACTTCGCTCAAGAATGCGCCGCATTTCCTCCGTACTCAGCTCAGCGACTTTATCCAGATCCTGATTTGAAAGTTTTTCTGTAACAAAGAAACTTGCAACCATCATTACGACACCAATTACCAGTAAAACAATTTCTATTGTTGACATACCTGTACCCACCTATATTTTCATATCAAAACCACCTGTGGTTTTAACGCTTACCTTTCCGCTGTTTTTTTCCCCCGCCTTTTTCTTTTTATTCCGGCGGTCTTCATACTCATTGCTTCCCTTTTCACGGGCGTCAAATTTCTTTTTCGGATTGTCAGAATCATTGGCATGAGTTACCTGCTGCATGTGATGTGCCGTGTCCTTTGCAAACTGGGTCTGCACATTCTGCTGCTGTAACATGGACTTGTTGTCCTCATTCTGCTTCACCGTGCTTATATCCTGACTTCTCTGAACCACACCGCTGAATTCTACTGGCCGGATTGACATATTCCCACACTCCTTTTATAAAGTACGCACTACAATTTCACCATGCTCCTTGATAAATTTCGAGAACGTTCTTTCACTTTTAATGTTCATGCTTACCTCAGAAATATTTACAGACACACCCGGATAAATACTGCCTTTTACTTTTATCTTGGCATTGTGGGACATCTGAATCTGGTCGTGAAGTTCTTTCAGCTCTTTTCGCTGTGAATTCAAAAGCTGCTGCTTCTCCTTAAAGGATCTGGCGACTGTCTGGACCTGCTGAATCCGCTCCACGCTTAACTTTTCTTTCTTCTGCATTTTTTCATTAAAATTAACGAGAATGGGACGCATCTGTTCCAGTTCTTTACTGATTTGAATAATACTCTTCTGAAGCTCCCCATATCGTTCTTTTATTTCCGGGTCTACTCCTACTTCAATCTTAGTCTGCGTTCCCATGGTAGAACCGATGGTCTGAGCCTCCACCAGATTGCCGGCACGAATGACGCCTCCGTTTACAAAGCCTTTCTTGCCCCCTACACGGATATCGGTTCCTGCCGACACCTGACTGTGAAGAATTGAGCCCGTCTCCACATAGCCTCCGGAAATTACGGTGGCGTTCTCTATAAATTTTGTGATAATATTGTCACTGGCCTGAACTCTTCCTTTGCCCATGCCATGAATTCCGCGCTTTACAATTATCTGCCCGCCTGCAGACAGATAAGCAGCTTCCACTACGCCTTCAATCACAATATCGCCTTTGGCAGTCACGGAAAAACCACTTTTTACATTTCCCTTAATGGTAACATTACCGTCATAGACAATATTTCCTGTGGAAGTATCCACATCGGCCGGCACCTCAAATACATCTTCCACAAATACTTTGCCATTGACCAGACTGGCATGTCCCGTCACACCGGAGTAAATCTCCGTTTTATCTTCAGACAAGGTGATATTATTGCCGAATTCCAGCTTGAGGGTCTTTGCCTGCCTTGCCTGAATCTCACCGCCAAATACATCTTTTCCTGGCTTCCCCGGCACTTCAGGATGAAGTTTTGCCAGCACCTGTCCCTGCTCCACACGGCTGATGGTATTCAGTTCATGATAATTTACAGACCCGTCTTCATTCTTTTTGGGCTTCAGATTGTGGTTTGTATTAAAGAAATATTCAATTTTAGCATCCCTGCCATTTACCGGCGGGATCCCTTTTGCCATAATATAATTGGTACAGTAGCGGCGGTCTTTCAGAAAACGCTGAATCTCCTCCTGATTGAGCCCCACCGTAATATTATGAGCGGACAGATTCGCAACAATTTCTTCTGCCGACAGCAGCTTTCCATTATTGGAAGGAGGATAAAAACGGCAGAACACCAGCATTTTATCCAGGGAAATATTTACTTCCATATGCTCATTTTCATGAAGCCCGTTCCATGCACCTGCATAAATTTCCTGTACGCCATCCGTAAGGCTCAGAATACGGTTCAGTTCTTTTGCATCAAACATGCCGTAACCTTTGCTTTCCAGATATGCTACTACCTCTTTGTATTCCGGGATTTTCCCTCCTTCTTCCGGCGGAAATACCTGAAGGAATACTCCCACATCTCTTACATCTAATTTGAAATACCCATTTTTGCTCTCCATAGCATCAACCACCTAATCCGTTAATATGTTCATGTAGGGTCCCATTGTTTTTTTCATCTTCATCAATGCTTTTGTATGAAGCTGTGATATCCGGGATTCCGACACCTCCAATACGTTGCTTATTTCCTTTAAAGTTAAATCCTCATAATAATATAAGGTAATTACTTTGCGTTCTTTTTCCGTGAGAACCTCCAGAGACTGTTCCAGAACTTTTTTCAGTTCATCCTCCGCAACAGCATCTTCCGGCTGAATAAAATGGGAATTGCCTCTTGCGTCCATGGCAGGCTCCATTCCCTGTTCCAGATATTCATTCAGAGAAACCATATTTGTAACTTTAAGCTGGGACTGCCAGTTCAGCAGTTCTTCTCCGCTCAATTTCAGTTCTTCGGCAATCTCCTCGTCCAGTGCATTCCTGCCGGTTCTTGTCTCTATCTTTTTGACAGCTTCATCAATTTTCTTCTGTTTCTGCCGTACCGTTCTGGGAATCCAGTCCATTTTCCGTATCTGATCCAGAATGGAACCTCTGATTCTCAGACTGGCGTATGTCTCAAATTTTACATCTTTCTTTATATCAAATTTATCAATGGCGTCAATCAGGCCAAAAATTCCATACCCTACCAGATCGTCATATTCCACATTGTATCCCAGATACATACTCAGGCGCCCCGCCACTATCTTAACCAGCGGTGCATATTCCACAATAATCTGTTCTCTCAGTTCTGCCGCGGGCTTTTTTAAAAATTCTGCCCACAATCGTTCTCTTTCTGCCGCGTTCATCCAAAGCCCCCAAGACTGCAGGTAACGCCTTTACAGGCTTTCCTGCGTGATCAAATACAACAAGTTTCCAAACTGTGCGTCTATTGTATTTCTTCTTCCTCTGCGGAATCTTCCTGAGTTTCCGAATCCTCTGCTTCTTCCGGATTCTCTGACTCTTCTTCCTCCGCTGCCTCTTCCGTGGCTTCTTCTGCTTCTTCCCTGAAGTTTCTGTCCAACACCAGTTTTGCAATACATCCAAGGATATAAAAGGATACTAAAACGATAATCCATATTTTTACAAACTGTCCCATTTCCATCTGTTCCATAAAGCCGATAATACAAGTTACGAGTCCGGCTATCAAGGTAATAATTATTGGTACCTGTTTCGTTTTCATATCCTGTCACCCTTTAAATAATCTTTAATGTTTTACCCACTGCCTTAATATAAAATTCCCCGGTTGCCGGATATAATTCAACGGTCCGGCCATAATTCAACCCGGTATCTTCTGCCAGCAGCGGAATCCCAAGCTGTTTCAGCTTCGCCTTTGAAGCCTGGGCATTGCGCTCCCCCACATTACCAATAGTGGAAAGGCCGCTTACCTGGAACATCTTTGCCCCGCCTGCGATTTTTGCGACCAGGCGCCGCTTATTGGCTCCTGCCGCAACCATACGCTTAATCAGTTCCTCTATTCCTGTATCTGCAAATTTGGCAATATTTGCATTATTCCTCATCTGTGTACTGTCAGGAAGCATAATATGTGCCAGTCCCCCAAGTTTTAAAACCGGATCATAGACTGCAATTCCAATACATGATCCCAGTCCCAGAGTGGTAATCATATCCGGTGCCTTGCAAATATTCAAATCTGCCATTCCAACTTTAATTGTAGCCATAACTCCTTGCTCCTTTTACAGTGCAATCCCCAATGAAGTTAAAATTTTATCATAGGAATCTACATCTGGCATTAAAATAAAAAATCCCTGTATTTTTACATCGTCTCCAAACTCCGTCTGTATCAGAAGTGCATTATCCCCATACTGTCCAAACTGAATGGCAGGCACGCTTAAGATAGCCGCTGCCATATCAATGGCAAGATATGGGACGGAAGATGTGATTACCATATTTGTCATCGTAGACAAAGCTGATAAATAGGAGCCGGATATAATATTTCCTATTTCTTTGATTGCGGACAGATCCATCTCATTGAATTCTTCCGCATAATCATCCGGTCTTCCCATCAGATGATTTACCAGATAACGGGCAGATTCCATTTTCAGCAGAAACATCATGCTTCCGCCGATATCGCTTTCCACTTCCAGATAAATGCCCACCACTGTTTCTTCCTCCGCAGAAATCGCGGTGGGAAGTTCCTGAAAAGTCAGAAATTCCACTTTGGGAACTTCCATATTTACTTTCAGGTTCAGCATATTTGAAATTGCGGTGGTAGCGTTGCCTGCACCAATATTGCCGATTTCTTTCAGCACGTCAAAATACATTTCATTTACCTGATCCAAACTAAATTTAGCCATGACCGCTATTCTCCATTTCTCCTTAATTACGAACAGGCTGCTGCCAGAATATGGGTTTGCTGCAACAGCCTCTTTCCATCCAACTATACATTTTCTGATTCATCAATGATGCTGTTGGTATCAAACAGGGAAATCAGTTCCTCTCCGTGCTTTCCAACACCATTGATAAAGTTGCTTTTGCTGTTTCTGGCATCATAAGCTACTTTGTCAATTTCATCCGGACCAAGGGTTACCACTTCTTTCACTTCATCTACAATAAGTCCAAGCACTCCGTGCTCTTCCAGCTTCAGAATAATGATTCTGGTAACATCCGTAAATACATCCGGCTCCAGATCCATCCTGGTACGAATGCTCATTACCGGTACAATTTCCCCGCGCAGATTGATAATTCCCTTAAAATAGGTCTGTGCTTTCGGCACTCTGGTAATCTTCTGCATACGGACAATATTATCTACATAACTGATATCTATTCCATACTGTTCACTGCCGATTTTCACTACGATAAACTGTTTTTTGCCGTCTTCTACCACAGAAATATTATTCGCCATATCAACACCCCCTAAAATAATGTATTAACATCCAGGATCAACGCCACTTCACCATCACCAAGCACAGTTGCGCCGCTGATAATCTTGGTACTGTTGTTAATGTATTTGCCCAGGGATTTGATAACGATTTCCTGCTGGCCGTTCAGCTCATCCACAATAAGTCCTGCAAATTTATCGCCTTTCCGGACAATAATTACGGTAAGGCTTTCCCGTTCTTCATCATCCGGCTCGCAATCCAGCAGCTGATCCAGACGAATCAGAGGGATTACCATGCCGCGAATATGTATCACTTCTTTTGCCTGAACAAACTTGATTTCATCTGCCATAATTTCTTCGATAGTCTCAATAGAGCCCAGGGAAATGGCATATTTTTCATTTCTCACTTCCACCATCAGAGCCTGGATAATTGCCAGAGTCAGCGGAAGGCGTACGGTAAATTTGGAGCCTTCTCCCAGAATACTCTTCACTTCCACATCGCCGCCCAATGCTTCAATGTTGGACTTTACCACATCCAGACCCACGCCCCGGCCGGACACGTCGGAAATCTGTTTTGCCATGGAGAAACTGGGCATAAACAGGAAATCTATAATTTCTTTCTGACTCAGGGCCGCTCCCTGTTCCGGTGTAATCAGGCCCCGTTCAATGGCTTTGTTCTTAACACTTTCCGTATCAATACCGTTACCGTCGTCGCTTACTTCAATAATTACGTTATTTCCTTCCTGGAAAGCATTCAGATGAATGGAACCGCTCTCCGGTTTTCCTCTCTTTTTACGGAGCTCCGCACTCTCCAGACCATGATCTGCCGAATTACGCAAAAGATGCTGCAGAGGATCCCCAATCTGATCCACTACGGTACGGTCCAGTTCCGTATCTTCACCGGTCATATACAGTTCCATCTTCTTGTCCAGTTTTTTGGACAGATCCCGAATCATACGGGGGAATTTCTGAACAACACTTTCAATGGGCACCATACGCACCTTCATGACAGATTCATGAAGTCCTGTGGTAATCCGCTCCAGATATTCAATCTGTTCATGGAATGCCTGGGAATTTGACCCTCCCATGCCTCCGTCAGAAGTAGATCCTATAGATACCAGGGAATTCTTGGCAATAATCAGTTCGCTGACCTGATTCATCAATGCGTCCAGTTTCTCAATATCCACGCGGACCGTACGGTTGGTTACAGGCTTGCCGCCATTCTGTTTCTTGCCTGACTGGGCCTGAGCCTGTGGTTTGGCCTGTGCAGGAGCTGCTGCCGGTACCTGCGCACTTTCCGCATTTCTGGCATTTTCCGCTTCTTTGGCCGCTGCGGCTTCTGCTTCTTCCTTTTTGGCTGCCGCGGCTGTCAGTTCCCGATAAGCCACCTGCTCACCGATTACTTCCTCAATTTCAGAGACAGCCTTTGACACTTCTTTTATTTTATCCAGTTCTGCCTCGCTGGCAAGATAAAAACTGAAATCAAATCCGAATTTTTCATCTTCAATATCCTGAGAAGTGGGGTTATATGCAATAATATTTCCGAAATCCTCCACTGCTTTGAACACCAGAAAAGCTCTTGCCGCCTTCAGCAGACATTCTTCCTGAATATATACCGTAAGGCCGTACAGTTTCATGCCCTTTTCTTCTGATACACGGAGTTCCTCTTTCTCTTTTTCGGAAAATTCCATGTCCATGTATTTTTTCTGAAAACGGTCGCCGGAAGCTGCTTCCTTCGGCTTTTCTTCCGTTTTTTCTTCTTTTGCAGGCGCCGCTCCGGTTCCTGCTGCCAGAATGTCATTCAGTTCCTGAATAATGGCCTCATTATCGTCTGTGCCCTCTTCCGAGCTCTCTTTTACATTCTCCAGATACGCGTCAATGGCATCCAGACACTGGAACAATACGTCCACCAGACCGCTGGTTACGTTCATATTGCCGCTGCGGACTTCCTGAAAAACATTCTCCATATCATGGGTCAGACGCTGCATACGTTTAAAGCCCATGGTACCTGCCATTCCTTTCAGAGAATGAGCCGCACGGAAAATCTCATTAATGGTATCCATGTTCTCCGGGTCTTTTTCAAGACTCATAATACAATCTGACAGGTTCTGCAGATGTCCGTTTGTTTCATCAATAAAAATTTCAAGGTATTGGCTTACATCCATACTACTGTACCCCCACATTCTTTATTATCGTTTGTGCAACTTCTGTCAAGGGAACTACTTCATCTACAGCACCGGCCTCTGCAATTGCCTTGGGCATTCCATATACCACGCAGGACTGAGCGTCCTGGGCAATGACATGAATATTTTTTTTCTGTTTCAGGGAAAGGATTCCTCCGGTTCCGTCCGCCCCCATACCGGTAAGCACCACGCATACAATTTCATCGTATCCGCTTGTACGCAGAGACTCATAAGTCACATTTGCGCAGGGACGCAGTCCGCCGATGGGCGGCTGATCGTTCAGACGGACCACATGGGAGCCATCAGGCTTCTTCTGAACCTCCATATGCTTTCCGCCGGGTGCCACATAAACGCACCCTTTCTCCAGAACGTCTCCCTCTTTTGCTTCCTTTACCTCAATTTTGCTGACGTCATTCAGACGTTCCGCCATGGATCTGGTAAATCCTACGGGCATGTGCTGCACCAGCACCATGGGAGCATCCATATTTTCCGGCAGATAGGGGATTACACTCTGCAGTGCCTTGGGCCCTCCGGTAGAACATGCCAGAGCCACCAGTTTATTTCTGCCTCTTCCAACCGGTTTTTTGGGAATCTGTACGGTTTTCACCGGCGCCGGCTTCTCCTCCGGCCTGGAAGATACTCCGAGAGCGTTTCTTGCGTTATCCGATCTGATAACTGCTTTCAGAACCCTCAGCAGACTTCCTTTAAACTCTTCTCCCTTTGCTTCAATAATATTACACGGTTTGGTGACAAAATCAATGGCCCCCAGTTCCATGGCGCGGATGGTCACGTCCGCATCCTTAACGGTCAGAGTGCTTACCATAATAACGGTAGCATTAATTTTGTCCTGCTGTAGTTTCTCCAGTAATTCCAGACCATCCATCCGGGGCATATTCACATCCAGAATCACAGCGTCATAGCCGGTAGTTTTCAGTCTTTCATATGCCTCCAGGCCATCTCTACAGACATCCGTTGCCTGAAATGTACTTTCTGTGTTAATTATATCACAGATAAGCCTTCTCATAAGTGCAGAATCATCAACCACTAAAATATTTTTTTTCATAACATCATCCTTTTTGTCTGCTTTTACGTTCCTGCTCAAAAATATATTTAATAATCTTTTCCCGCTCTTTTTGATCCCGCATCAGAAAATTGATGCGGTATTCGTATTTCTTCTCTTTATCTCCGGATTCAATTTCCTGGCAAAGCAGGACTTTTCCGACGATTTCCAGAAGATAATTCATACTTTCATTTTCCAGCCGAAGAGAAAGGACCAGATAATCTCCTTTCGTTCCCGGCATATTTGCCACAAATCTCAGACCGCCCCCGCTGATATCCACTGCAATGGCTTCCCGCGCCAGATCTTCCGGATAGTTTAATCTATGATGCTCTTTTAATTTCGTGATATCTTCTATTTCAGCTTCCTCATCGGTAATCATCATGTACTGCATATCCATCACGCATTCGAAACGGTAATACTCCCGTCTCTGGAACTTTTCCAGAGGGCTTCTGGGTTCTATCAGCAGCAGATAGAGATTTTCCCGGATATAACGGTTCTTAATATGGGCCACACAGCGATACAGGCCTCCTCTGGCATAGAAGCGAAATTCCAGCCTGACGCCGCCGGGGGGAGCCTGCGTCTTCCCCTCTTTCGTAGGGACCAGCACTTCAAAAAAACCATCGTCCCGTATATTTTCCACAATACTGTAATATACAGGAGGCTGTTCTCCCAGCTTCTTTCCCTGTTCTACCTGCTGCAGAATCCGAATCTCAACTTTGTCTCCCGGTCTGACTATATTAGAATTCATGATGCACCTCTGACTTAACTTTTTTATGCCTGGCCTTTTCTGTAAATAAAACGTGAAAAGAGCTGCATAATTCCTCTTTTTTCACGAATCGGGGCTGTGGTTCCCTCCAGAAGATTGCCGGTCAGGACTTCAAATGCTCTGCTGGATTTTGCATCCGGATAGAGAATACTCACCGGCTGCTGCTGACGGACCGCCTTTTCCATGGCATTGTCCTGGGGAATCATACCCAGATATTCCAGATTTCCCTGTAAAAACTGCCCTACCACTGCATTCAGCTTTTCGTA
>Ga0137306_103498_pt1 | contig 11596 bp, 12 predicted proteins | sample Inofroosms_March_FD_97187 | JGI IMG/M metagenome (GOLD analysis project Ga0137306, IMG submission 97187) | Mouse cecal microbial communities from Vienna, Austria - N-Acetylneuraminic and N-Acetylglucosamine D2O microcosms_March | ecosystem: Host-associated > Mammals > Digestive system > Large... | reverse complement strand
TTCCTGCCGCGATGTCCTGTGTCGGGACCTTCGGGTAGGCTCCGCCGAAACGGTACAGCGGTATCTTTCGCCCGGAGAAGGTGACGGTCGCCTGCACGCCGTTCTGGAAACTGTAGCGGACCCGCACGTTTTTCTCTGCGCGGATTCCTTCATCCGAAATGTCGTACTTCTCCCGGATTGCCTGGTTGCTGTCCCGCCGCAGCCTGTCAACGGTCCGGCTCATGGCGGCTTTTGCGGCCTTGTCCACGCCGCCCGGAATACCGGCCAGCAGAGTTTTTGCCCGCTCGATAGCCGCCTGCCCCGCCGCTTCGTTGACCGTGACGACGATGGACCCGGTGATTCCGTTGGTTCTCGCTTCCGTGTTCATTCGTCCACTTCCTCCAGCTTCAACCGGAACATTCCCATTTCCGTCCCCGATTCCGCCACGCGGTATTTGTGGAAGAACGTACCGCCCTCTTCATCGTTCATGGACAGCATGGACCCCTGCTCCGGCTTGACGCCGTTCATGTCCTTTTCCGCGACGTAGAGAATGACGGTCCGCTTATACAGACCTTGGCCGAAATCGTGCTGCATCTGTACCACCGAGGACCGCTTGCCCTCCGTCGGCCCGCTCTCTATCACGGTGATGTCCTGGTATTCCACACCGTCATAGCGGATTGTCCGCACTTCTCCGTGTTCGTCCGGGTTCAGAAACGCAGCGTGAATATCTGCCGCCGCGCATTGCTTGAACGTAGGCGGGGACCCTTCCGGTTCCCCGCCTATGCCGTAGTCGAACAGGATTTTCATTTTCCGATCTGCTCCTTGACCCGCTTGTAGAGCTTCGCCTCCGCCGTTCCCGGCGTATCAAGCCGCTTGCGCATGGCGGGAAACTGCGCCGTGGAGACGATCAGCTGCCGTGCCTCCGGGTGTTCCCGGATGAAGTCCCGCAGCGCGTCAGGGATTCCCCCCTGGAAGGTAGTGTACTGCCGCGCCACGCCCCGCACAGTCGGGCCGCAGTATACGCATGGGTTCTTGATTCCGGCAAGAACGTCCCGCTCCGGCTCTTTCAGCGTGATTTCGCCGTTCTCATTCATTTCCAGCCTTGCGACATTCCCCGCTTCAACCTGTGCCGCAATCGCGGCGGCGTCCTCCGGGCTTGTTTTTACAAATGTGGCATCCCGGTCCTGGTCCTGCTCCGGCGTCTCCACGGCAGGAGCGGTGTCCTCGGTCTGCTCCTGTGCCTCCTGGGTGGGAGCGGTGTCCTCGGTCTGCTCCTGTGCCTCCTGGGCGGGAGCGGCGTCCTCGGTCTGCTCCTGTGCCTCCTGGGCGGGGGCGGTGTCCTCGGTCTGCTCCTGTGCCTCCTGGGTGGGAGCGGTGTCCTCGGTCTGCTCCTGTGCCTCCTGGGCGGGAGCGGCGTCCTCGGTCTGCTCCTGTGCCTCCTGGGCGGGGGCGGTGTCCTCGGTCTGCTCCTGTGCCTCCCGGGCGGGAGCGGTGTCCTCGGCCTGCTCCAGCGTCTCCGGGGTGGGGGCGGCTTTCTTCGGGTCCGTTTTCTTTCCTCTCGCCATTTCCTATCCCTCCATCAGCACACGGTAGCCACCAGCCAGCTATCCACCTTGTCGGGGATTGGCAGGGGCCGGGCGAAAGCCTCCAGGATTCTTCTCTCCGGCTTGTGGCCGATATAGGAGTTAAGCAGGCGCGGCGTCTCCACAGTGACAAGCTGCTTGGCGTCATTGTAGTAAGAACAAAGGCCGTAGGCCCGCATGAAGTTCACGTCCGGGGAGATCATCATAATCGCGTTGTCGGGAATCATCCTGCAAATTGTCGGGTGCGCCGGGTCGGTCAAACGGTCCACATAGACTTCCTTGTAGGAGTAGATTTCCAGGCCGGAATCCGTCAGATACCCGTGATAGCGGACGCCGTTGGGGAGGTCGCGGGCGTTGAACTCCCCAGCCTGATAGCGCCGGTTGTCCATCTTCTCCAGGATTCCTTTGTCGTTTTTCAGCAGCTTCAACGCCTGCCGCCCGCAGATGATACGGTCCACATTGGCAAAGCCGTTGGTGTAGACCATATCCACCCAGTCGTCCAGCATACCGAGGATGTCCGCGCCGCTCTGGCCCCACTGCTCCGTGCCGGTCAGCACGACCTTGTTCGTGAAGCCAAAGTCGATTTCCTCATTGACGCCCTTGCCCACGATCTGAATCGCTCCGGTGGTCAGCGCCTGGGCGCACATCCATTCCTCCCGGCGGCTGATGGAATCGTCAAGCCGCTGGTACTCCCGTACAAGCTGCTCCGCCGCCCGCTGGGCAGGGGTCCGCTCGCTGTAAATGGTTTCACCCGGCGCACGGTGCATATAGCTTTCCGCCGTGGTCACAATGTCCGGGTTGACCATGGGCGGCTTATAGCTCTTGGTTTCGTAGCCCTCTTCTGCCAGCGTCTCCGCGCCAATCTTCGGGTGGACAAACGCCGCCATCTCGCGGTCGCCCTTCACGATGTCGATGTCAACCTCTTCCGTGGTAAAGGTCTTGACGTTGGTGAAGAACGTGTCCCGCAGAAACGTATGTACCGGGGGCGCGGAGCGCACCACTTCGGCAAGGTATCGGGGCTGGTAAATGTCAATCGTATTCGGCATGATTGTTTCCTCCGTTCGTGTGCAAAAATTTCCCCGCCCTCCTGCGGAGAGCGGGAATTGTTATTTCAGGAAAATTCCGATGTTGCGCAGGGCAATCTCGATGTCTGCGGCGGTCACGCCCTCTTCCAGCGCCAGGCTGTCGGCAAAGTATTCGCCGGTGAGCCACACCGGCCCCTCTTCACCCGCCCGGATGCTGTCCGGGGCGAGGCCGTACACGCTGGCCTTGTTGTCCGCCGTCAGCAGCGCCAGCTTTCCGTCGCTGTCCAGCGTCACGGGGGCGTGGGCTGGGATGTCCGCCGCCGCCACCTTCACGGCCTTGGCGACGGGGCCGACGCCCGCTTCAAAGTGATGCGGGTCGTAGCGGTAGGTCTTAACTGCAAGGTCCATGCTCATGTCGTTTCCCTCCCCTTAGTTCTTGGGCGCAACGCCCTTGATTGCCGCGATAAATGCGTCCCCCTCGGTCTTGTCAGTGGGCGGGGTGTTGGTGACGCCGTTCACGCCGCTGTCCTGTGCGTCCTTCTGCACCTGCGCCAGATAGGTCGCGCCCTGGGTCTTGGCGTTCTTGACCATTGCCTCGGCAAATTCCGCCGCGCTCATGGTCTTGGTGAACTTGGCTTCCGCCGCCAGCTTCTCGCTTCCGGGCAGGGCCATATCCTCAATGCTCTGGATGCGTGCCCGCTCGGCGTTGGTTGCAGCCTCCGTCGCCGCCGCCACCGCCACTTGCTCGATTTGGTCAACCAGCGCGGGATAGGCTTTCCGCAGGTCGTCCACAGTCTTGATTTCCATGTCCTGTACCTCCTTGATGTGTCCCGGCTGTCCCGCCGGTTTTGTATTTGCAGGCTGTCCGGCGGAGCTTCCCGCCAGGCTGTCTTGCACGAATCGGGGGGCCTTGTTGAAAGGCAGGCCCATGTTGATGCTGTTAGCAAAGAGAACGCCGTTGCGGTTCTCGTAGACTGTGCGCTGCCCCTCGTCTGCCAGCTCGTCCGCAAATCCGTTTTCCTTGGCCTGCGGCCCGGTCCACCATTTTTCCGCGTCCATCCAGGCCGTCACCTCTTCCTTTGTATGTCCGGTCTTTTTGGCGTAAAGGCTGATGATGTTTTCTTTGATGGTCGCCAACGCCTCCAGGTATTTTTGCAGGTCCGCCGCATTGGCGTACCCGCAGTACATACTGACCGGATGCACCATGTAGGTGCTGTCGTTGGCGGCAATGACTTTATTGCAATGGCAGGCAATGATTGTCGCCGCCGACGCACATACGCCGCCGATGCGGGCGGTCACGTTGGCCGTGTGCTGTTCCAGCAGGTTCCCGATTTCCACCGCCGCAAACACATCCCCGCCGCCGCTGTTGATACGGACCGTGATATTGCTGACTGCCCCCAGCGCTGCCAGGTCCTCGGCAAACTGCTTTGGCGTCACGTCGTCGCTGTACCAGCTTTTTTCTCCCGCAATATTCCCGTACAGCAGCAGTTCCCCGCTCCCGTCCGCCGCATTGCGGAATTGCCAGAATTTATTAGGCACTTCCTGTCCCTCCCTCTGTGGTCTTGTCCTCTTCGCCCTTGCCGCCTCCCGTCTGCGGCCCCGGCGTCGGCGTGGGCGGCGGTGTCGGATTCAGGATTTCCCGGAGCTGCCGCATTTTCTCCGCCTCCATCATCCGCTGCTCCATGTTGCGCATATAGTCCCCGCCGGTCATTTCCGCCGTCTCTCGCTGTGCCGTGGAGAATCCGGCTTCCACCCGTTTCAGTGCCGCGCTGACTTCTTGTATTGGGTTAAGGCTCGTTCTGGCCGGTCCCGGCCACACACAGGCGCAGTAGGCTTTTCTCCTTGCCGGGTCGCTGAAAAAGCCTGGCGCGTTGATGCGGCCCCGTGCCACAGCTTCCGCGAGGACCTGCTCATAAATCGGCTGACAAAAGCTGTCCACAAAATCGTCCCGCTTCACGTCGCACACCCGCCAAAACTCGTTGAGTGCGCCCCGTGCCGCGCTGAAATTCTGCGTAAACTGCTTTTCCATCACCTCCGGCGGTATCTCCATGGCAGCGCCGATTTCTTTAATCATGGCGTCAAAGAACGCATTGTAGGCGGTGTTCGGATGCGTCGGGTCCGCAAACGCCACATCATCCCCCGGATTCAGGGAGAGGATGGTCCCCTGTCCCATTTCGATACTGCCGGGGTCCGCGCTGTCCACCTGCGCCTCCTGCGGTACATACTGGCCGATTGGCGACCCGTTCTGCACCGACGCCGGTTTGACAAGCACAGTGAAGTACGCGCTGATTACTGCGGCGTCGATTTCCGCCTGGGTATACCGCCCCAGTTGTTTCAGCGTCTCCAGGACCGGCGCGAGGATAGGGACGCCCCGGAGCTGGCCCGCCCGCTCCCGCGTCATAACGTGGAGGACGTTGTGCCGCCCGGCGGCTCCATAGGCTTCCACCCGCGTCCAGTCCAGCGTCCCGCTCTGCACGGCAAGGCTGGAGTGGGGATGCCGGTTACATATCCAGTAGGCCACCACCATTCCGCCCTCGTCCGTCTCCACGCCCTGGATGATGCTGTGGACGTGGTAGCCTCTTACGTCAGTCGGCACAAGGCGGTCGTAACCGTCAGGGGAACAGATGCGGTCCGCCTCGATGATTTGCACCTTTGTTGCGTACTGGCTCCCTGGCCGCTCCTTGAACGGCAGCAGCGCAAAGCTGTCCCCGTTCATCAGGAATCCCATGTAGGCGAGCTGTTGGAGCTTGTAGAAGTTCCCCAGGCCGTCCGCGTCGCACTCCGTCGTGTCTGCCCATAGCGCAAACTCCCGCAGGATTTTCCCTTGCAGCTCTTCCGCCTGCTCCCGTGTCAGCCCCAAAACCTCCCCGTCGATTTGCGGGGACGGTATCAGCCCTCCCGCCACAACATTTGTGCAGAAGGTTTTCAATGCGGCGCTGGCCGTTGGGATTCCCATGTAGGCGTCGCGGGACCGCTGGCGGAGCGTGTCGATGTTGTCCTCGATGTCCTCCTTGGCGCTCCCGCCGCGAAAGAGCCACCCAATCAGGCTTTTCTTTGTCACGTTCGCGCCGTGGTTCCCGTAGCCGCTGTTCGTTACCTCCAGCGCCCGCCTTGCGGCGGCGCGCTTCAAGCCCCGGACCGGGGAGACGGCGGCAACGGCCCGGTCCAGAAAATTCATTTTCGCCATAGCCGCCCTCCCTAAACGTCACGGGGAACAAAATGGTAAGCCCTGATGTAGCCCCCATTCTGTTCCTCGCTCTCTGCTTCGGCCAGTTTCCCGGCCCAGTATTCAAGCTCTTTCCGCACGTCGTACAGGTCCGCCCGCGTCAAGGACCGCCCTTCGATTTGGTATCGCTGGCCGGTTGCGATTGCTTCCTCCGCCGCAAGCCAGATTTTCAGCCTTTGCCTGCACAGCTCTTTACTGAATACAGCCATTTACACACCTCCGATGCCGCCGCTCAATTTCCGCCACCCCTTCCGGCGGGTTGCTTGTCCCGCTCCAGGCTCCGGCTTCTGGAGAGGCGGGTTGTAGATTTCCAGCGCGGCGGTCGCGTAGTTGCGCAGGTCCAGCGGCTCGTTGCGCTTGTATCCCTCGTCCCGCAGCACCCAGGAGACGGTCATTTTCCCCTTGCGGAACCGCGTGATTTTCATTTCGCTTGCCAGCCCCTTGAAGTAGGTCGCGTCGTACCCTGCCCCCTCGTCGGACGGGAAATGGCAGTAGTTCGGCCCCCGCTCGGTTACGCGCAAGCGCTGGTAGATAAAATCCTTCCCCGCGTCAACGCCGATTGTGAACAGCGGCGTCTTGACCCGGTTATCCGTGGACGGGTTGCGGATGTACGGCACGCCCTGTCCGCCCTTGCCCTTGATGGCGAACACATAGCGGTTGAACTTGTCCACGGTGAAGCTGTAGACCTGGTTGGACCTGTAGCCGCTGTCGATGCACGCGGCGGAAATATAAAGCGCCGTTCCATCCTTCTTGTGAAACGGCGTCAGCAGAAAAGCGTCCAGGTTTTCCCACACTGGATTTTCCATCGTGTCCCCGATGATTTTCTGATAGCGGATGCCCCAGCTCTCTTTGCCGACGCCCCATCCCACGACTTCCACCTCGAAACGGTCCGCCTGCACGTCCACGCCCGCCGTCAGCACCAGCACGTCGTCCGGCACCTCCGCTCCGTACAGCTCCCGCCGTGTGATAAGCGCGTCCTCGTCCACCCGGTCGCCCGGCTCTTCCCACGTCTCGCCCAGCTCCGTGTTGACCCACGTTTTCATCTTCTCCGGGTCCCCCTGGCGCAGAAGCTCGGTAGCAAGCTGGTGTTTCTCCACAACTTCGTGCCAGCCGCAGAAGTTGGAGGCCAGCGTATTCAGGTGAAAGCCCCGCGCCTCTGCGTTTGGATTCTTCGCCACGAAATGGCCGTGCCTGCCCTGGCGCTTCCACTCGTATTCCCCGAATACCTCCCCGCAGCGCTCGCACTCATACAGGATAGGCTTTGTCAGGTCGTCCTTGTCGAACTTGATTTGCCCCCACTGGAGCGGCTGGAAATGGCCGCACCCAGGGCAAGGCACGTTCCACTCTTCCATTGTGCTGTCCAAAAACTCGGTTTCAATCCGGCTGTGTCCCTTGATGGTCGGCGTGGAGACAATGACCGTTTTCTTGTCCCAAAAGGTCGTTTGCCGCTTCTGCGCCAGCAGCAGCGGGTCCCCCTCCGTCCCGGCGCTCTCCGGGTAGCCGTCTACCTCGTCGGCCAGCAAAACCTTGATGGGCCGCATACGCAGGCCCACGGGGCTGTTTGCTCCCACGATGGTCACATGACCGCCGGGGAAGTTTTTCTTTAGGATGGTGTTTCCGCTGTACCGGCTCTTGGTGTCCACCAGCGCGGACAGCACCGGCATATCCCGAATCATGGGCGCGAGGAAGTCCTTGGAAAGCGCCTGCGCCATATCAAGGGTAGGCTCCATCACCATCACCGGCGCGGGGTAGTAGTGCATATAGTAGCCCAGCACGTTCATCAGCATGGCCGTCTTTCCTATCTGCGCGGCGCTCATAATGACCACCTTGCGGATATGGGGATTCCCGATAGCGTCCATGATTTCCCGCTGGTATGGTGCGTTGTCCGTGTTCCAGCGCCCAGGCGCGGCGGCACTCTCCGCCGACAGCACCCGGTATGTATCCGCCCACTGGGATAGCGTCAGCGCGGGCGGCGGTTTCAGGAGTGCGGCGCAGCGTGCAAACAGCGCTTCCGTCTGCGGCGCAAGCTCAACAATCCACGCCCGTTTTTCATCAGAAATCATCCGGGTACGGCGCTCCTTCCTCCCACTTATATCCAAGTAGGCATTGCCTACCATCATACTCAATCTCGCTTGATACCTTGTCTCCGATATAATCCACGTTTTGATGAATGCAATCTACACACCAAGGCCAGCCCGGCCCCTCTGCTCCGCATACACCCTTAGTCTTATCCTCCATGTTTAAGTCGCTCCTTTTCGGTTTTCCTCTCGCTCCCGCCCGGCGGCAGTTTTCCCCGCACGCACTGGGGGAATGGGCAGAATACCCGCCGGTCGCTGATTCTGTTTGCCCATATACACCCTTCGCACAGGTCAACCGCTTTCTTCTTCATCGTTGCCCTCCGCCAGCGCAAGGAGCGTCCGGTAGTCGGACAGCTCTTCCAGCGCCTCGTCCACGGCCCGTTTCATTTCGTCGAAAATCTCCGCCTGGTTGCCCTCCATCTGTGCCAGGCGCGGGGAGAGCTTGGCGGGCAGCATCAGGAGCTTGGCGCGGATATTCAGGCACATGGTCTTGATGCCCTTTTCGATTTCCTCCGAACTGTGCAGCGTCCCCCGCCGCAAATCGTTCTCCATGTCCGCCGCTTCCCGCTTGGCGCGGGTGAGCAGCGCCCGCTCGTCGTTCAGGTCGGTTTTCCCGGTCCCCTTCCGCAGATACATGATGTACCGCGTGATGGTCGCTTTCATTTCATACAAGCCTGGCATCCGCTCGCTGATAATGCCCTCATCCCGCAACTGCCGGACCCGGCGCGGCGTCAGCGCCAGCCAGTCCGCCACGGCTTCACAGGTGTATAGCCTCATTGTTCATCCTCCAGTACCTTGTCCGGCGGGTCGTCCGATTCTTCCATGCCGGGCACGTCCACGCTGCCGGATGCCCGCATCCGCAAAATGTCCAGCCGTTCCCGCTCCATGGCAAGGCGTGCTGCGCTCTCGTCCAGCCCCCGCAGGCTGTCCGTGATTTTGGCGATACGTCCCTGTACCTTGTAAAGCGCCTCCTGCAAACTCTGGACCCGCTTAAAGGCGCTGTCAGAAAACCGCATGGTCGAGTCGTTCTTCCCGCGTATCTCCGTCATGGCGCTAAGATATACCGCGCCCTCTTCGGCCTTTTCGTACTCCGCGATTTTTTCCAGTATCTTATGCTCGCGGAATTTCAGTATCTTCATTTCGTGTTCCAACGCGGCCCGAACCTCCAGCGGTGTTTTCTCCACAATCTCCCGCTCCTGGTCCGTGAGCATATCAAGAAAGACGGCGCTGTACGCTCCGTCTTTTTCTGCGTTCTTATTTCCCGTTGGTGCTCCCGAATGGGACCCCGCTGCATTTTTCTTTCCTTTACTATTCTTGTTCCCCGGCTGTCCGCCCCTCTTCCTCTTCGGTTGGGGCGGCACAGCTTCGTCCCATTTATACTTACTCTTCCAGTTCCGCAAGGTCTGACGCTTCACGCCCAGCCGGTCGGCCAACTCTGCCAGATTGACTTCCTCGCCACGGCTCCGGCGCTCTATGTATTCAGCCCTGGCGGTATCACGCTCCGCGCTCCGCCTCGCCACAGCGCCGCACCCCCTCTAATGGTAACGGCCCGCGCCGCCTACATATATACCCCGCGTGGAAACGTAGGGCTTCGGCGGACACGGGCACGAAAACAGAAAAGCCCGCAGCGTTTCCGCCGCAGGCTAAAAATTCATACTATCAATCTATCACGAAAATCGGGACACGGTGTGCCACTTCCTGAAAATTCATAATTTGTTCACAACTCGGCCTCAATTTTTATCCCCCATTTTTTCAGGCCCCCCTTATTTTTTCAGGTCAGCGCGGGGGAAGCCGAAAAAAATTCTTCATACCTAAAAAAATCCTGCGCTCACGGACCCGCAGGCGGCGAGGGGTGCCCAGGGAGTACCTACGCCCTCGCGCGCGGTTTGAATCGCGCCCGTGCGCGTATGTGTTGAATCTTGCGCGGGCGTGTATGGCCGTCCGACGTGGCCGGGCCGGGCCGGTCCCCGTCTCCCGGTCCAGGCCGGGCCGGGTCCGGCTGGCTGATGGGGGGTAGGGGGAGTATATATCAAGCTACCAGGAGACTATACCGCGCGCATAAAACCCCCTTCGGCGCGTCTGGCCGGGTCCAGGTCCGGCTCTTTGGCGGGTCCGGCGTGCGCGTCTTGCGATGCCGTTTTCAATCTCCGCCGCAATGCCACCAGCGGCGGCCCCCGGTCCGGGCGCGGGTCCGGGTCCGGCTTATGCAGGCCGGGCGGGTCCGTGTCCCGCTCCAGGCGGAGCAGGCCGGGCGGGTCATGCGCGGTCCTCCGGCCCCGTTGCCGGTCCAGTCCGGCGAGGTCCGGCGCGGGTCCATGCTCCCGGCGCTCCCGTGGTCCGGCGCGGTCCTCCGGTCCGGCTCCCGGTCCTGGCCGGGTCCAGGTCCAGAGCGGGCGGGCGGTCCTGGTCCCGGTCCTCCGGTCCCGGTCCGGCTCCCGGTCCGGCGCGGCCATTTCCGAAAGCAACCGCGATTTTTCCGCCCCCTACACCGGGCCGCAAAATTTCCAGCGATTTTCCCGGCGAGGTATTTTATGCGCGCGGTCTAAGTCCTGATTCTTGGTATATTAACGCCCCCCTATAGTCCCCCCACGGCTGGTAAAAATTCACTGGAAAGTCTGGAGGCATCCCCGCCGCGAATGTTCCCGCTTTTGCCATTTTCGCCAAAAACAGCCCGGAAAATTTGTGCAAAAATAGTTCCCCCACGCCCCCTAAAGGGGGGCGGGGGGAAAGGTTTTCGGGGTCTTGACGGCGGCGCGGCCATCGGCTAACATCCGGGACAAGCCCAGGCCACACGGCCCCGGCCCGGCGGACCGCCGCCGGTCCTGTAATGCGGACCCGGCGCGGCGTTCCTCCTAGTGCTGCATCATCGGTCAGGCACTCTGTTGTGCCAAATGACCAAAACGACCGGCACTCTGTTGTGCAATCCGCCAAACTTGAAAAAATCGCTTGACAGCAGCACAACAGAGTGCTATGATGCAGACATCCTGAACGGCACAACAGAGTGCCAAACGGAACGGCACCTTGAAAACCTACACGGCCACCGCCCCGGCAAGAACACGGGCGGCGTCAGTTGAACGCACAACAGCGACCGCAAGCGGCTAAAGACTTGCGGACCTCCCAAACCCCCGCAAGGCCGACGGCATCCCGCCGCCGCTGGTGCAAGTCCAGCCGCCCGATCAGGGTGGGCGCTCATGGGGGAATCCCCGGACAACATGAAAACCATTTGACAGGCGAAAGCCGGAAGGGAGATAAAACCATGAAAAATCAATTCACTTACAAGCCCGAAATCCTGGTGGAAATGGCGCAGGAGTATTTGCAGGCGGAGGAAGCCTTGCGGGTGTTCGTCAAGAAGCACACCCCATTCCCCGGCTACTGCAACCTCTCCGACCGGAACGACGAAAGCGAATACTGGAGGCTTGACAAGGCCAGTTCTTGCACCTGGGACGCCCTGCGGAGCGCTTGCCGCCTGGTTGACGCCAACATTGACGCCGTTCTTGCTATGGCTAAAGCTATGAACCGCTACGAGAAGCGGGAGCGCTGGCAAGTTTGCGCACACCTTCCCACCGGCTGGTGCTGCGGTTGCGGCGAGTATGGCTATGGCGAGTATGGAGAGGACCGCGTTCGCCGCTTCTTTTCCAACGGCGACGAGTGGCGCGGCCACTTCCGCAGCACCGGACGCCGGAAGCCCTGGGCAGCGTGAACAAC
>Ga0137306_103497_pt1 | contig 11596 bp, 7 predicted proteins | sample Inofroosms_March_FD_97187 | JGI IMG/M metagenome (GOLD analysis project Ga0137306, IMG submission 97187) | Mouse cecal microbial communities from Vienna, Austria - N-Acetylneuraminic and N-Acetylglucosamine D2O microcosms_March | ecosystem: Host-associated > Mammals > Digestive system > Large... | reverse complement strand
ACGCAGGCTATGGGATACAGGAACGCCGTCATCTGTAGAAGTAGTCCATAGAAATGTAGGCGGATTGAGCTTTGTTACCTGGTAGTTTGCACTTGCCAAAACCATCGCATCCTCACTGGGATCTATTGTCCCAAAATAATCCAGATACATCCATTGATAAGACTTCTCTGTATATTCCTCAAATCGCAGCCGACTGTGATAAAGATAATCAATAAATGCATACCCCAATATACAGAACGATGGTTTCAGCATTTTTGTGTCCGTCCGCAGTGCATCTGTAAGAAAAGACTTATGCCAATTCGAAGAATATAATGCACAGTTATGTCCTCCGGCAGAAAATCCGCAAATGCCTACCTGTTCTTCATCAACCAGCCACTGTCCGGCATTTCCTTTTACCAACATCATTGCCTTTCCCAGTTCAATTAATGGGATAGGATATACCGTTTCTGCTTTCGCTTTCGGTATTTTCCTCACATCCTCCGGCCATTTCCCGTTCTCCATACCGTTAAACGTAGAATATCTGAGCACAAACGCATGATATCCCATTGCCAGAAAACGCATGGCTACAGGCTCTGCCTCCCTGTCGGAGCAGAATAAATATGCACCTCCGGGACAAATAATCACAGCCGGTCTTTTTGCACCATTCAGAAGTTCTTCCGAATCATCCAGCAGATATGCCGTTATACTTACATCTCTCCTGTCAGGATATAAATAAAAAGTGTCTGTTTTCATCCTCTGCTTCCTTTCATTTTTTCAGATACCTTATATCTGAAATTATAAAAGAACGTTGCAAAGGTTCTCAATTTCAAAACAGACACTTTCTATAACAAAACCGACCTTACAATTACTATTATTTGTCTTTTGAGGCACGATACTCCAAAGGAGTCATGCCTGTACGCCTTTTAAATATTTTTGAAAAATAAGCTGAGGAATCGTAACCTACTTCCAGACTTATTTCCAGAATGGATTCCCTCGTATTTTTCAAAAGTTTCTTAGCCATATAAACTCGATAATACTGAATGTACTCCATCAAGGTATATCCCGTCTCTGATTTAAATTCTCTGTTAATATAGTCTTTATTCAGATGAACCAGACTTTCAATATCATTTCTTGTAATAACAGTATTATAGTTATCTTCCAGATATCTCTTAACTGCCAATACCATCGACTCCGGAGACTCTGTCAATTTATCTCTTTCCTGCCTTTCATTTTTCTTCTGAATAAGTTCCAGAGCCTGCACAATTGTCTCCTCCAGTTCATCAAAGGCAACCGGCTTTAGCAAAAAACGATAAACTCCCAGAGAAATTGCATTTCGGGCATAGTTAAAATCCGCGTGTCCCGTCAGAATAATATTGATAATCTCCGGATACATTCCCTGAATCCATCCGATCAGGTCCAGTCCGCTTTCCTGCGGCATTTCAATATCGCAGACCGTAATATCTATCCTATGCTCCTGAAGAATTTCCCTTGCCTTCGATGCACTGTTAGCCACATAAACTTCGTCTATATCAAAATTTTTCCACTGTATTACTTTTTGTATAATCTGCAGCATTGCCGTTTCATCATCGACCAATAAAATATGATTCATTTTCTCACCACTTCTTTCACTTCTCAATTAAAACAGGTTAAAGCTTTACTGTTTTCACTTTCTGTAAAAATATATCGATACCCCCAAAGATGCTTCAGAGCCAGAACTTCTTCCACTGCATTATATAATAACAGGCAGTATCACTGTAACGACAGACTCTCCGGGCCTGCTGGATATGTGTACACATCCCTTATCGCTGTATAATAACTTCAGTCTTTCCTTCACATTACAAATACCAATATGCTCTCCATCCTCACTGATATTTTCTCCCCGATTGATTCTGTCCAGAACAGCATCCGGAAATCCTACCCCGTTATCATTTATTACTATGTGAATTTTTTCTTCCTGCTTTCGGATATCGACTTTTACTTTCAGAATGTCCACCAAATTCACATTATGTTTTATACTGTTCCCTACAAACGTCTGCAGGATCAGGGGCATGATCATCTGCTCCCTCATATCCTCTTCTACATTCATATAAAATTCAAGATTGTCCCCATATCGTATCTTCTGAATTTCAAAATAGTTACATACACAATCGATCTCTTCTTTTAATTTTACCAATGAACCTTTTTCACCAAGCAAATACCTGAAATACTTCCCTGTAGTCATAGACAGTTTCTGAATGGATTGATAATCCCGAAGCTGAGCCATTCCATAAATTAGATTCAGAATATTGGTATAAAAATGCGGTTGTATCTGGATTCGAAGATAATTACTCTTCATCCTCTCTTCCGACAGTTCTTTATTTAACACTTCCGCCTGCAGATGTATGATTTGTTCTGCCATTTCATTGAATGTTCTGAACAGAATATTCACCTCATTACTTGTCTGATTCTCCTTCAGCCTTACTCCAAAGTCTCCCTGGCTGAACTGTTCCATGGCAGTCTTCAGACAATTTAACGGACCAAGTAAATATTTCATGTGGAAACAAATATTAAATACCAATAGACCTATTCCTATAATAATGGTCAATACCGACAAAACTACAAAATATACCTTATCATGCATCAGTGATTTCTGTGTTATTGCTATTCTGATAGTATATGGAAGACATTTCATGGAAATATCAAACTCCTCAGTTTCAGCTAACAGGCCTGTTTGATCATCTTTAGTGTAATGATTCACCAAATCGTATTCATCATTCAACATAACGATATCCATTATCTGTCCGTCCTGCAGAAGCCCTTCAAATAACTCCTCCCATGTAATGATACATCCAATATATCCATTATACAATTGATATACCTGGATAAAATAATCTGTATCACCGCTCTTCAAATATTCCCAGTTGTCTTCATTTTTCTTTTCGGCTGTTCGAATATAGTTTCTTATGTCATTATCCAGCTGCTTTCTTTCTTCATTAGGAACAATGCCATTACTGGATTTTATATATACATCTTTATCCGGAACATATACGAAAACAAGCATATCATTTCCATGGTTCCATGCGATCTGTGTCAACCGCCTGTTCAATGATGATAAACTCGTCTGAAACCTTAATTCATCCTCTGATTTACATACATTATGATAGCTGTGATCTGTATTGGATGTGGCTATGACTGACAACAGCTCATTATTCATGCTTTGAAAACTGTTATCCCAGAAATCAATATATAATTCTAGTGAGTCCTGATAATTCCTGATAATGCTCTCTTCATATTTGGACATGAAGTAAAAAGAAGCTGTTTCCATACAGATCAGTACAGCAACAATAACAAAAATCAACAGTGAGATACTTTTCACTGTAATTGAATTCCAGTATTTTATAAATTTTTCTTTCATATTTTTTACCTTTTTATATATTTACAGCAAGCGACCTGACAAATTTCTGCTGCCGGTTCTTGCAGGAGCCATAAACGGCAGATTTTGTGTTCCATACAAACTTTACATATAAAGAAGACCTGATCACGTAGTTTCAGGCCTTACGTGACCAGGTATATCTCCCTGGGCAAATACAAAACTTATTGAAGCTTTTCTTTTTCAAGCACGACCCTGCAGCGCTTTTTATAGCAGGCAATCCCATACTTTAAAACCGTCCGCATCCCCTCATCATATAACTGCTTTGCGTAGCCTGCAGCCTCAATCTGTTTCAGCGCTTTCCTGCACTGTGCATCCAGGTCAGCATCTTGCGCATACTTGACTTCAATAATAATCCCTGTCTCATCATCGGTCTCCACCTGGATATCGCTATAACCATCACCGGCTTCTTTGTTGGAACTTACATCCCAGGATGCTTTGAATCCAAGAATACCCAATAGAATACCATGATAGAAATTTTCTTTTGTCTGTTTCTTTACAAAAGTATCCCGAATACTGATCGTCTTCTTCAAATATTCCGTAAATTTCTCTTCTACGGAAGACGCATCTCCATTCTGCAATGCTCCACAGAATGAATTTACCGCATCTCCGTCCCGCTGCATACTTTCCTCAAACAGTTTCATAATCTGTCCTGTAAAGATCTTCCGGATCTCCATATTGGGAATCGCCAGTTGAAACACATCCTCACTTCTTCCACGCTGCGTCAGATATCCGGTCATAAACAGGACGCTCCAAACATTACCTATAGAATGATATAATTCTTTATATGTCAGTTCCTGATGAATTTCCTTTGCCACAGTCTCACCGGCAACCAATCTCTCAATCTCCTTTCTGGTCGCCCCACTGTCCGCCATTCCTATAAAATGTTTCACCACATCATTGCTGCTGGTATTGGCCCAGAAATTTTCCGGCAGGGCACTTTTGTCTGCACAAAGTTTCTTACAATAGCTGATTACATCCCACGGGCAGTATATCTCTGTATTGCCAAAACGGTATCCGTCGTACCATTCTTTTACCATCCCATACTGCCCGGACAAGCCATAATACTCCAGCAGCTTCCTGACTTCCTGATCCGTAAACCCAAAATATTCACCAAATTCCACATCTGCTATTGATAACACCTGAGGATTGTTCAACCCGGTGAAAATACTTTCCTTTGCTACACGCAAACATCCTGTAAGTACAGCAAAATAAAGGCTGTCATTCGTTTTCAGAGCCTGCCCGAACATCTTACGAATCAAGGCCGTCATCTGATCATAATATCCCCGTTCATTCGCCTTTGCCAAAGGTACATCATACTCGTCGATCAAAATCACTGCTTTCTTTCCATAGTATTTATGAAGCAACATGGAAAGCACCTTTAAACTGCCGCTCAGCACGGCCTCAGACATCAGGAAAATACCCTCATTCTTCTTGTCAATTGTCACTAACTGCCTGTACATTTCCTTTTCCGGTTCCGAAAGCCTGTCGTTCTCCAACAGAAACTGGGAGGTAAAATCATCGCCGTCAACATCCTTCAGGCTGACCCACACTACCGGAAATTTCCCCATATATGTCTGGCATATTTCTTTTTCACTTGAAATATTCAGCCCGTCAAACAACCTGCTGTCACAGCCGATTTCAAGAAAAGTCCTGAGCATGCTCATATTCAGGGACTTTCCAAAACGTCTGGGACGTGTAAACAGGTTTACCTTTCCCCAATTGTGCAGCAGATCCGCAATCAGCGATGTCTTGTCCACATAATAAAATCCTTCTGTCCTGATCTCCTCAAAGTTCTCAATCCCGACCGGAAGCTTCATTCTGGCAGTTTCCATACAGCGCACCTCTTTCATTTCTGGCTGTTTTTGATTCTATCATCCGGCATTGTTATTTCCTCAATAACACACTGGTGATTCTTCTTTTTTGTATCATAACTAAGCCCGACGGCAAGAATATTTTTCACTTCTTCCTGCCATAGCTTTTGGCAGTATTCTTTATTTTTAATCTGAGATATTGCAGCTTCAGGCGCAGCATCAGCTTTTAACTCAAGCAGAATCCCCGGCAGGTCTCTCCGCCTTGGATGGAAGATAAAATCCGCGAATCCCTTACCGCTCTTTTCCTCTCGCTCAATCTTGTACTTATTCCGTGCAGAAAGATAGGCGAGTGTCACTACACAGGATAAACTGTTTTCATCATTATATTTCAGGACGGGGAGCTCGCTGTTATGAATATTGTGAAGATAAGAGGCCACAATATCCCCTTTTTTATCTAATGTAGCCTCAAGTACTTCATCAGAATTCCGTACAAGCTCCGCTACATAGCCGAAATCATCATCCTTCAAAGCCTTTTGGAACTCCAGCATAAGTTCCTTATTCGGTATGCTGATTTCTCCGTCATAATAGGATAACAAACCATAGATAATCATGGCAGAATAAATTTCTTCTCTGTTTTTGGGATTTCCCTGTCCGGCAGAATACTCTTCTTCTATACTGATTCTGACTGGCATACCATTTATCATTTTAACAACATCGTCACGCACTTCACCAATGTTATATTTCAGGAAAAATAATACCTCATCCAGTTTTCCGGTTCTGGTCCAATAACTCTGGCATACAGCATCTTCCAGTGCACACACAACAGACCTGGGATTGTACAGCCGCGCACCGTCTCTGGCCTGATAACCATCGTACCACTCACTGAGTTCATCCATCGTCAACGTCTGCTGCCTGGCACAAAGAGCCTTGACTTCATCTTCTGTAAACCCAAAGTACTTTTCAAAATGAGGATCTTTTAACATGGTATACTCTTTAAACATATTCAACGCAGAACCGGTGCTGTATTTTTTAACCGGCAGAACCCCTGTCATATAAACAAGCGCCACATACGGCTGGTCTTTCAGCAGATTCCTTAAGAATTCCAAAAAATCCCCATAATGCTCCGGGTATAGTTCATGGCTGAACATGTAATCCCACTCGTCTATGATAAAAATGAATTGGTCGCCTGTTGCCGCCAGCATATCGACTATGCTTCCAAATTCTTTATCACAAACCTTCGGGTACGCCTCCTGTATATCATATTTAATTGAATCCCTGATTATACTGATATAATCATCGAAGGCATTACCATAATCAGGCAGACGGTTCAGACATAGATGGATCACATTATAACGATTCAGGTGTTCTCTGTAAGATTTGCTCTTACTGATATTTAATCTCTCAAACAATGCTGATGTATCATAAGCCCTGCAATAATACGCTCCCAACATATTAAGCACTGAAGTCTTCCCAAAACGGCGAGGTTTTGTGACGCAGAGATAGCGGTTCATCGTATTAATTCTTGCATTCACTATTTCAATCAAACCGGATTTATCAACAAAATATTCATCATGAACCATTACCCGGAACATTTTATTTGCAGATTCGGTATTGAGACATACAGCCATTGAAATCTCCTTTTTCTGAAATGATTTGTTTCATTCATTATACTGTTTATCTTTCATGGATACAAGCGGAAAGAAAATGACCGCCGAAAATGTAAAAGAGAATACGGGCGTTCTGGGAATGTTGGGAGCCAGCAGTAACAAAAATATAGATAACATTTACCCTTTGGCGGCCGCCTGCTTTGTCATCATCCTGATTTCAGGCGTATTTATGATCTCAAGCTGTATGAACAGCAATGTGGCGCAACGCACAAAGTTCTTCGGCATGATGCGGTGTATCGGCGCAAGCAAGCAGCAGATTATACGGTTTGTACGGCTTGAGGCATTGAACTGGTGTAAAACGGCAATCCCGATTGGCTGTGTATTGGGAACCGTAACCTGCTGGATATCATGTTTGATCCTGAAATTTCTTGTGAAGGGTGAATGGGTGGATATGCCGCTTTTTGCGGTGAGCATCAGCGGTATTCTCGGCGGCGCCGTCGTCGGCATCGTTACGGTATTTATTGCGGCCCATTCCCCTGCAAAGCAGGCGGCAAGGGTTTCACCGGCAGCGGCTGTATCCGGCAATGCGGAAGTATCGCAGCACGTTGGCCGTGCGGCAAATACAAGATTTCTCAAGGTAGAGACCTCCCTCGGGATTCATCATGCAACCGGCGCAAAGAAAAATCTGCTCCTTATGACAGGCTCATTTGCCCTTATGATTGTGCTGTTTCTGGCATTCGCCGCCTGCCTGGATCTTGTCCATAAGCTGCTTCCGTCAGTAAGCGATTTCATACCGGATATTTCGGTTACAAGTCAGGATGGCTCCAATACCATAGACAGGAAACTGGTGGAAAGAATATCAGAGATATCAGGAGTTGAATCCGCTTTTGGCCTGATGCTCAATGTGGGGTGTCCTGTTGAAATAAATGGCAGCGATGCAACAATCGATCTTTTTTCTTATGGAGAGGACGTAATGAACAACTCTGAAAAGTCGATTGTAAGCGGCGATCTCTCAAAGGTTTACGGAAATTCCGGTTACGCACTGGCGATCTACAGCCAGGACAGCCGTTTGGACGTTGGGGATAAAATTAAGATCGGAAACGATGAAATTGAAATTGCGTGTGTTGCATCCGAAGGAGTAGGAAGCGTCAGCGGTACGGCAACGGTAATTTGTTCGGAAGAAACCTATACGCGGCTGACCGGAGAACAGAACTATGCTATGGCATGTGTAGTGTTGGGAAATGATATAACCGAAGCCGATGCAGATAAAATCTTTGATCTGGCAGACGGATATCTGGTGAATGACAACAGAGAGGCAAACAGCAATGTCAACGGTTCCTATTGGGTGTTCCGCATTGCGGCATACGGTTTTCTGGCGATTATCTCCCTCATTACCGTGTTGAACATTATGAACAGCATTTCTATGGGTGTGTCAGCAAGAATAAAGCAGTATGGAGCCATGCGTGCCGTCGGCATGGAAAGCAGGCAGGTAACAAGTGTGAATCCATAGCCTGAATTTTGGGCGCACTACCCCCTTGGTGGAAAAAGTCTTTTTTAAAAACTTATCCGACTTGTGCAACACATTGCTGCTGTATGAGTTTTAAGGTTTCCGGGTCAGCTCCCTGCTCTCTCAGGAACTGAAGGGTATTGTCAAGAGTAAGAACAACTGGTTTTTGTTTTGGTGGATTGATGGTGGCTTCGTAGTCATCCGGATGGAAATCCTCGTTATCTGACAGCATATGATAAATGCTGGTAAGCATCATCCTTGCAATAGCAATGATTGCTTTTTTCTTGCCGCGTCGCTTGGAGAGACGCTGATATTTGATCGCAAAATAAGGTTCTTTCTTGCTTTTTACAGCGGCAAGGGCGCACTGGATGAGCAGTGGCTTGAGATATTGTCCTGCTTTGGAGCACCTGGTAGATTTTTTCTTGTTGGCACTCTCGTTATTCGCAGGGGTAAGTCCAGCCCAGGAACACAGATGCCTGTCAGATTCAAAGACGGACATATCAGCGCCGATTTCTGAAAGGATGAACAATGCGGACAGTTCTGTGATCCCGGTAACCGTTGCGATCCGCTTGACCTGAACGTCATACTGACGGCTTCGGAGGAAAAGCTCCGCTTCAATCTCATCAATGGATTTGTTGATGAAATCCATGTGGGCTTTGGCATGGGTCATCTTGAATTTCTGCTCTTCCAGGATGTGGTACCCGTGGATGGTGTCCATGACTTCGTCTTTGGAAGCCTTAACCCTGCGGTCGATCAGGGAACGGCATTTTTCTTCATCGAAGGGTTCACCGGAAAGCAGGTAGTCCATGATGCGTGTGGCGGAAAGCCCGAAAGGGTCTGTTAGGACACAATCGATTCGGATGCGGGAAATGGTCATGCTGTTCTGATAACGGTTCTTCTCTGCCGTGCGCATATAAGAAAGTTTCAGGCGGTAACGGGACAGCTCACGCAAAGCCCGGATGTCTGCGGGAGGGATAAAAGAAGCTTTGACAATGTCGAAGCGGAACAGGTTGGCAATCCATTTTGCATCACGTTTGTCCGTTTTCTTGCCTTTAATTGCTTTGACATATTTGGGATGTGTGAGGATGACATGCATGTGAGGTTCAAGGATATTAAAAATAGGGATCCAGTATTTACCTGTAGATTCCATACAGACATCGCGGCAGTCCTGTGCGAGAAGCCAGTCGCGCAGGGCGGAGATATCTGAATTAGTAGTGTTAAAGACCTTAGTTTTGTAAGAGGCCGTCAAAGTGACAGGATCAGAGGTACAGACAGCGGCAACGACTGATTTTTTATGTACATCCAGACCGGCGCATTTGGGGCGGATCACTTCAAACTGTTGTGTATCCATAAAGTCCCTCCTTTCACATAGGGGTGAGAGCATAAAAAGAGGACAGCAGCATTGACTGTCACCCAAGCGAAAAGACTTATCTCAGAACCTAAGGGTTCTGCCATCTTAAATGATAAGTGTACGGACTCGAGGTCTCAATTGTTTGTGCTTGAAAAGGATGACGGCACAAATAAGTTTTCGGGATAAGATGGTCTTTCGCCACTCACCACGCCGTGCTCTGTAGTGTACTGATATCCTCATGGATAGTATAGCACGAGAAAGGGATAAACGAAACTGTAAACTGGCTGGATTCATGCATTGTTTGTGCCGGAAGGCAGGTACGACGTAAGGAGGGCATGCCGCCCGGCATGTCTGGAAGTTTGAAACAAATAAGTAGAGGACAGCCAAGAAATAAAGGGCATAACAATCAAACCATCTTAATAGGTGGTTTTGAAAACTGAATATAGACACAACACCTAATCAGGTAGCAGGAATAGCATCATCCTTAATGGTGTAGCCTCGTTGTTTAAGCAGATTAAGTGCCTGTGAAGTAGTTAAAACTTTTTCTTTGTTCACAGGACGTGATTCAAGAAAGCCTTCTGGTGTATATGGTTTTAAATCTGTTAGTATGTGCCAGATAGCGGTCAGGATCATACGACAGATTGCAATGATAGCCTTCTTGTGGCCACGGCGTGCTTTTATACGGCGGTAACGGGTGGCAAATTCAGGATGTTTCTTCGATTTGATTAAAGCATTTGCAACTTGCACCAAAACTGGTTTAAAATAGGAACCAGCACGGGAAATCCTAGTGGACTTAATCTTGCGGTTGCTTTGGTCGTTACGGGGACAACATCCTGCCCATGAAACGAGGTTTTTAGCTGTGGGGAAGACAGACATATCACCTCCGATTTCAGAAAGCACCTGTATAGCAGTCAGCGGATTTTTATCGAATCCTGGTACGGTCCGGATAAGATTAAGGACGCTTTCGTAGTTTTCACTGAGACGAAAGATTTCCCGTTCTATTTCTGCTTTGTGCAATTCTAATTCATCGATGTGGTTCAGACACTGCCTAAGTTTCACAGCCTGCTCCTGCGAGACAGCACCATCAACTGCAGCCTGTATTTCTTCGATAGGAGTTTTACATCTGCCATCGACAAAAGGCGTCACATCAAAAGTTTCCCCGGGGTGTTGTAAAATCTGTTCTGTAATGGAACGGGAAGACTTACCAAATATATCAGAAAATACATCGTCAAGTTTTAAGTTAGACACAGTAAGACAGTTATGGGCACGATTCTTCTCACTGGTAATCATACAAGTGAGTTTGAAACGGTATCTTACTAAATCCCTTAATTCACGGATGTCAGCAGGCGGAATAAAGGAAGGATTGACCATTCCGCACATATATAAATCACAAATCCACTTGGCATCCTTACGATCCGTCTTGTTGCCTTTTTGGGGTTTGGTATATTTGGGGTGGGAAAGGGTAACCCAGATGTTATTCTTCTCCAGGATATTAAATACTGGGATCCAGTACTTGCCGGTAGATTCCATACAGACATCGTTACAGTTGTATTTAGCAAGCCAGTCACACAACTCGTTCAAGCCTTTCGTAAAGGAAGAAAAGCGGGCCTGCTTATACTCTGTGCGTTTGATGGAATCAGTAATACCAATGCAGGCATAAATCCAGGTTTTGTGGACATCAAGCCCACAGCAATTATTTTTTAAGATTTTAAAAGACAATAAAAGAACCTCCTGATGATTTATAATTATAAAACTGACAGTGACTGGCCATCCGGCAAAATCGAGTCGACTTTGGAAGAGATAAGTTTACGGGCTTTTGATTGCGCCAATCATTGATGCCTTAACGGATGACCGACAACAAATAAAAATGCGAGGTCGCCGCTATACAGCCCCGCCACTCACCTCCACGTGTTCTGTAGTGTGTCAGTC
>Ga0137306_103496_pt1 | contig 11600 bp, 10 predicted proteins | sample Inofroosms_March_FD_97187 | JGI IMG/M metagenome (GOLD analysis project Ga0137306, IMG submission 97187) | Mouse cecal microbial communities from Vienna, Austria - N-Acetylneuraminic and N-Acetylglucosamine D2O microcosms_March | ecosystem: Host-associated > Mammals > Digestive system > Large... | reverse complement strand
TCTATGACCAGGGCGTTGTGCCAACCCCGGAACCATACCAGAAGCGTACCTCCCACGGCATGATTTTGGGGGAGAACGGGGAGAAAATGTCCAAATCGCGTGGAAATGTGGTTAACCCAGACGACATTGTGATGGATTACGGTGCAGATACGCTGCGTACCTATGAGATGTTTATCGGCGCTTTTGACTTGAGCGCGTCCTGGTCAGAGAATGGCGTTAAGGGCTGCCGCAGGTTCTTGGAGCGTGTGTGGAAGCTGCAGGATATCCTTGTGGACGGGGACAGTTACCGTGGGGAGCTGGAGACGAAGATGCATCAGATGATCAAGAAGGTAAGCTCTGATTATGAGAGCCTGAAATATAATACGGCGATTGCAGCTATGATGTCCATGCTCAATGAATTTAGCAAGATGGGCAGCATTAACCGTGCGGAGTTTCAGACATTTTTAACGCTGCTCAATCCGGTGGCGCCGCATATTACGGAGGAGCTGTGGGAGGCCTGCGGCTATGAGGGCAGGGTGTACCAGATGTCCTGGCCGGAGTATGATGAGGCGAAGACCGTGGAGAATACGATAGAGATTGGCGTACAGGTCAATGGAAAGCTGCGGGCAACGGTTGCCCTTCCGGTGGATGTGGATAAGGATACGGCCATTGCCGCAGGGAAAGAGGCGCTGGGCGACAAGCTGACAGGGAATATCGTAAAGGAGATCTATGTTCCTGGGAGGATTATTAATATTGTAGCGAAGTAAAAGAAGTAAAAGCAGGGGCTGCCCGCAGGAAATATCCAGATGGGGCAGCCTCGCGGCTGTTATTTGCGCATGGTTTTCATCATCTGCATGAGCAGGTCGACTTTTTTCTGCTCCTGGGGGGGCATGCTCTGTTTGAGTACCTCAATGATGAGATCCCGTTCGTTGGAAGAGAAGTCCATGCCTTGGCTCTTGGCCTGAGTGGAGGCGTTTTTCAGGGATTCGGCCATCTCTTTGGGATTGGAGCCGTTGGGGGAGCTGTTTTTGGCAAGCTCCATGAAAAACTGCAGCTTTTCGGGGGAGATGTTGGCCAGCTGCGGGTTGTTTAATAAGTCTTGTGGGTTCATAAGCGTCCTTTCTGTGGCTGGGGTCAGGGGGCGGCGAAGAGAGTCTCATAGGTGGAGAACATCTGGACAAAGCTGATGATGTTATCCACCATTTCTTTTTCTTTGTCCGTGCAGTATTCGCGGATGGCGGTCAGCATCTGTACGGGGGCGTCTTCCCCGCTTTCCTCCGAACACATCCGCAGGTTGTTTTCCGGGTTCTGGAACAGGGCGGCTGTGCGCTGCAGTTCCAGAAATTTCACCAGCATGGCCATGCTCCGCTGCCGGGGCGAGTCTAAATAGGGGATGGCGGCTTTTATCATTTCCAAGTGCCGTTCCTGTATCATAGTGTCAATGGATTCCATTGCAGTTCCTTTTTTATTTTAGTGTATGTGCGAAGGGGGAGAAATATGTTCTGTGCAGAATGGGAACTTCCTCAGGCGTTACTTTTCATGGTGGCGGAAGCGGTGGGGATGTGTTATGCTAAAGGGGCAGAAAGGAGAGTGTGTATGGGGAATTGCTTTAATATTATCGCGGACTGTAAGCCGCAGCGGCATTTTATGGTAAACCGCGGCTGGCAGTATGTGATTGAGATGAAAATTTACCACGGCGACAGCTACAACCGAAGGGGAGAAGAGCAGCTTGCGGATTATCTGGAGACATACCATTTGGAAAAAGGCTATCTGCTGAACTTTAATTTTAATAAAAACAAGGAACCTGGCATAAAAACAGTTATCTGTAAAGGGAAATCGTTACTGGAAACGATGGTGTAATGGTGAGCGGCAGCGCCTAAAAAAGTTAAATATTGGCGAAGTTTCAGAACTTATGTATGTCAATGTGCGTAGGCCATATTGGTATTTTAATATTATAGATCCAGATGGGAACACCCTAGAAATAACAGGTAAGATTGCATAGCAGAGGAAAAAGGGAGGCCGCAGCCCCCCTTTTTGATCCTATAAAAGGTTATGCATATTTTTCCACAATTTTCAAAAATTCATCCCGATGCGTTTCCGTAAAGGTACGGTAATCTGTGTTCCGTGACGCGATTTCCCGCCCAAGCTCAACCAGGAATGAGGGGATTTCTTCCTCTGTGATTACCCCTAAATCTGTGCCAAAAGCTTCTTGTCCCTGCATCCCGCAGCCATTCTCAAAAACGGCAAACGCAGGCTTTGGCCCATCGGGCGTCTGTTTTACCCCGCCGCGGAAACCGAGGGCTGCGGCCTGGTGCGCAGAGCAGGAGGAGGGGCAGCCGGAGATGTGGATTTGGGGAAGCGCTTTTGTAAGCCCTTCCTTGCGTACCGCCTCCATACACGCGTGGAGGAGCTTTTGGGAATCCCTGGCGCCCACCTGGCAGATCGATGCGCCGATACAGGAAACAGAAGTCTCAAAGAGGGATTCTGCCCCGTCTGCGGTTAATTCTAAAATTTGCTCTGCCTCGGATGCGGACAGGTTGATGATATACAGATCTTGCTCTGGAGAAATACGCGCCGTTACGCCTTCCATAGGCAGGATGGCGTCATATAGCTTTTTCCAGAACTCTGGCTGCGGGTTCCCTCCGATTGGATGGTAGGAAACGGCATAGAGCCCGTCCTGTATCTGTGGGATTGCGCGGGGGTGTTCCAATGTTTTCCCATCTCCCTGCTTGGGGGAGGCTGTGAGGCTGGGATAGCCGTCAAGTGCGCCGTTTGCTAGGAGGGTAAGGCCAAGCCCGCCTTCTGCCAGCGCCTGCCCCAATTTTTCCTGGTAAGCGTCCCGGTAGCCTTCTGCGCCCAGGGTTTCCTGCATGTAGCGTGTGCGCGCCTTCCCGCGGTTCTGGTAGTTGCCATGGGTGGTGAAGGTATCCACCATTGCTTTGATATAATAGAGGATTTTGGCAGGCTCTATGCCTTCCGCCACCAAAACGCCCATCCGCGGCTCCCTGCCGAGCCCGCCGGCGCTGTATACGTCAAATTTCCCCTGTGGCGTTGCAACAAAGCCCAGGTCGCGGAAGGTGGCATGCGTCATATTGTCCCTGCTGTTAGAAAAGGCGACCTTTAATTTCCGCGGCAGCTTGACTTTGCCAAGGAGCCCCAGCAGGTAATCTTCCGCAGCCCTTGCATAAGGAAGCACGTCAAAAGGCTCGTCTTTCTGTACGCCGGAGAGAGGGGAACACATCACGTTCCGGGGATAATCCCCGCCACCGCCCAGGGAGATAATGCCATGGTCGAAGGCCTCTTCTGCCAGGGCGCAGACCTGCGTTTTGGATAGGTTGTGGAGCTGGAGGCTTTGGCAGGTCGTAAGGTGGGTCAGGGAAATCTGGTAGCTTGCGATGCTGTCAACAATGAACTTCAGGTGTTCTTTGCTGATTTCCCCTCCCGCCAGGCGCAGGCGGAGCATGCTGGCCGCGCCGCCCCTTTGGGCATAGCTGCCAAATCTGCCAGAAAAGCCTTTGTATTGCGCTACATTGATTTCTTTTTGATAGAATTTTTCTGTCATTTCGCGGAATTCCTGGTAATCGCCGCGGAATTTACTCATATCATTTTGTGGCATGGAAAACCTCCTATTGTAATTATGTTTTTGTTAGTGTTACAATAATAGGGACATACAATACATAGATCGGTTGAAACAAGTATTTTAATTAGCGAGGAATGGCTATAATAAAGCTTAGGAAGAATGAGAGGTACTGGAGGAATGGGAAAGGCATTGTTTTTTGATATTGATGGGACAATCTGGGATGGGAGGCAACGGATCCCGGACAGCACGCGGGAGGCGTTCCGGCGGATGAAGGAGCGTGGGCACCGCCTGTTTATCAGCAGTGGGAGGACGCGGGTATTTATCCCGGATGCGCCGTTGATGCCTTTGGGCTTTGACGGGGTTCTGGCAGGGTGCGGCACCTATGTGGAGTTTTGCGGGCAGATGAAATTTTACCATACGATTGCGTCAGAGGAAATCCACAGGACAAACGCATTCTTGCGGGATATCGGCGCGGCGTACATATTGGAAGGCCACCGCTGTATCTATGTGGATCCGGAACGCTTCCCGCAGGAGTCTCCCTTTGTGCGGGAGGTGTCTAACGCCCTGGGGAAGAATATGGTCCGAGTGTCTGGTAATGAGGGCAGGCTGGAGGTTAGCAAATTTTGTGCCAATTACCTGATGGATGCGGGCAGGCAGCAGGAGCTGGAGCAGTGGCTGGGCGCAGAGTATACGGTGATCCACCGGGAGGGCGGGTTTGTGGAAGTCGTGCCGAAGGGCTTTAGCAAAGCAACCGGGATCCAAAAGATCTGTGAAATCCTTGGCATTCCCCATGAGGACACGTATTCCTTCGGCGACAGCACCAATGATTTGGATATGCTGGAATATACGGCCCATTCGGTGGCGATGGGGGATGGGATGCAGCAGGCCAAGGATGCGGCAGAGTACGTGACCGCCCCGTTGAAAGAAGATGGGATTTACCAGGCCTGCAGGTATTATGGGTTAATCTGACGGAAAGGGGGTTTTTTATGGCGTTTCAGGTTGAAGAAACAGGCATTCTGCTAAGGGGTTGCGTTTTTCGGAAGAAGGCGATGGGAAAATATCTGAAATAAATTTTCAAAAAGTTATTGACATATTTCATCAGATTTGTTATACTAACAAAGTCGTCACGGCAGGCCTGTTTTTATACAGAATAGGATGCGGTGCAGGCTATGCGGAAGTGCTGGAATTGGCAGACAGGCAAGACTAAGGATCTTGTGGGTGTATGCTCGTGTGGGTTCAAGTCCCATCTTCCGCATTTTTACAAGGATATGAGAGAGCTGAATATGAGAAGATAAGAAATGGTCACAGGAATTGCCTTGTGATTATTTTTTTCATATTCAGTTCTATTTTTTATCAAACGAAAGGATTTTATTTATGAAACTTATCTCATGGAATGTAAACGGCCTACGCGCCTGTGTGCAGAAGGGTTTCCTTGATTTTTTCCGGGAGGCGGAGGCAGATTTTTTCTGCGTCCAGGAGACGAAGCTGCAGGAAGGGCAGATTAGCCTGGAACTGCCGGAAGGGTATGAGGGCTATTGGAATTATGCCCAGAAAAAGGGCTATTCCGGCACAGCTATTTTTACGAAGCACAAGCCGCTTTCCGTTGCCAATGGAATCGGCATTCAGGAACATGACCAAGAGGGGCGTGTGATTACGTTGGAATATGAAAGCTTTTATTTGGTGACTTGCTATACGCCGAATTCCCAGAGTGAGCTTGCGCGCCTTCCTTACCGCATGGAATGGGAAGACGCCCTCTTGTGCTATCTGGATGGATTGAGGGGCAGGAAGCCAGTTGTTTTTTGCGGCGACCTCAACGTGGCCCATCAGGAAATTGATTTGAAAAATCCTAAGACGAACCGCAGGAACGCAGGGTTTACGGATGAAGAACGCGCAAAATTTACGGAGTTCCTGGCGCATGGCTATGTGGATACGTTCCGCTATTTTTATCCCGATACGGAGCAAGTATATTCCTGGTGGTCTTATCGCTTTAAAGCCCGCGAGAAGAATGCGGGGTGGAGGATTGACTATTTTGTCGTATCTGAGGAGTTGAAGGAGAGGCTTGCCGATGCGAAGATCCATACGCAAGTATTGGGCTCTGACCATTGTCCGGTGGAATTGGAGATCCGGCTGTAAAGTAAGAAACAGATAGCAGGAAAGACGCGCAATACGGAGCATCTGATTCAGGAGTGAGGGGCGATACAGAAGTAATAGCAATGATTTCAGAACATGGCATTGATCGGGAATAGCTGACAAAATATTTTAAATAGCAGGGAGGATTTTTCAATGCAATACAGAACGAACCCCAGGACGCAGCAGCAATTATCTATTTTGGGCTACGGCTGCCTCCGTTTCTCTAAGAAAGGCGCGGCGATTAATCAGGCGAAGGCAGAGAAGGAGATGCGGTTTGCCATCAAACATGGCGTAAATTACTTTGATACAGCGTATAGTTATCCTGGGAGCGAGGTTTGCCTGGGCAGGTTCTTGGCCAAGGGTTACCGTGACAAGGTCAATATCGCTACCAAGCTTCCGCACTATTACCTGAAGCAAAAAGGAGATATCGAGCGCTATTTCCAAGAACAGCTTAGGCGCCTTAAGACAGACCATGTGGAATATTATCTGATGCATATGCTCAATGACGTTGCCGCCTGGGAGCGGATCAAAGGGCTTGGCATGGAAGACTGGATTGCCCGGAAAAAGGCGCAGGGACAAATCCAGAATATCGGCTTTTCCTTCCATGGCAGCACGGAGAATTTCCTCAAAATTTTGGATGCTTATGACTGGGATTTCTGCCAGATCCAGTATAATTATATGGATGAGCATTCCCAGGCTGGGCGGCGCGGCCTCAAGCGCGCCCATGAAAAAGGCATCCCGGTCATTATTATGGAGCCCCTGCGTGGTGGCCGTCTCGTACAGGGGCTGCCCAAGTCCGCTCTCCGCCTCCTGGAGCGGGAAGGCTCTGGCAGAAGCCCTGCGGAATGGGGCCTGCGCTGGCTCTGGGACCAGCCGGAGGTGACCGTCGTCCTCTCTGGCATGAACGATATTGCCCAGGTGCGGGAAAACGTGCGCATTGCTTCTGCGGCTGCCGCGGGCTGCATGGCGCCCCGCGACAAAAAAGTAATTGCGCGAATCAAATCTGAAATCAACCGCTATATGAAGGTTCCATGCACCGGCTGCGGCTATTGCCAGCCCTGCCCGGCCGGCGTTGATATACCTGGCTGCTTTTCTGCATATAATACCAGGTATACCGATAACTGGTATCAGGGGATGAAAGCCTATATCATGTGTACGACACTGCGCACCACTCCTTCCAACGCCTCGAAATGCCTGAAATGCGGCAAATGTGAGCGCCATTGCCCGCAGAAAATCCATATCCGTCAGCAGCTTGCCCAGGTAAACCGCCATATGGAGACTCCTGTTTATCATATCGTAAGGATGATAGCTGGCAAAATAGGGAACTATTAAAGCTCGCCCGAAGCAGCGTCCGTTTCGTCAAAATGTAAACCTAGAGTAGGGAAATTTTCGATTTTTTTGTAAAAAATAAAGGAAATCTACCTTCCGTGCGGAATATATCATATAGAGGTGATACGAAATGCTCATAAGAGAAAATATAGAGTTCCTGGAGCGTACCCACCTAAGCCCTTTTGCCACCTTGAGCGAGAATTCCAAGGGCCGTGAGCGCCAGGAGCCTCAATGTGATATACGCCCGGTGTTTCAGCGTGACCGGGACCGCATTCTGCACTGCAAGTCATTCCGGCGCATGAAGTACAAGACCCAGGTCTTCCTCTCCCCAAGGGGCGACCATTACCGCACCCGCCTGACCCATACCCTGGAGGTATCCCAGAATGCAAGGACAATTGCCAAGGCGCTCCGTTTAAACGAAGACCTGGCGGAAGCCATTGCCCTTGGCCACGATCTGGGCCATGCGCCCTTTGGACATGCTGGGGAGCGGATTTTAAATGAAATTTGCCAAGGAGGCTTCCGGCACAATGAACAGAGCGTACGGATGGTAGAGAAGCTGGAGAAGGACGGCAGGGGGCTGAACCTGACCTGGGAGGTACGGGATGGAATTTTGAACCATCAGACCCATTTGATGCCGTCCACGATGGAGGGGAAGATTGTCCGCCTGTCAGATAAAATTGCATATATCAACCATGACATCGACGATGCCATCCGGGCTAGGGTACTGATGGAGGAGGACATTCCTCTCGAGTACCGGGAGGTTTTGGGGGATACTAGCCGTAAGCGCTTGGATACCTTGATCCATAATATCGTCACGAACAGCCTGGGGAAGAATGACATCTGCATGTCCCCGGAGGTGGAATCGGCCATGCGGGGGCTGAGGAAGTTTATGTTTGACCATGTGTACCTGAACACGGTGGCCAAGAGGGAAGAGGATCGGGCGGAGGATCTGCTGCGCCGGCTGTTTGGATATTATCGGGTACATATTGAGCTGCTGCCTGCCATGAACCGGCAGATGATTGCCGCAGGGGAGGCAGAGGAACGTGCGGTATGCGACTACATTGCAGGCATGACGGATCGTTTTGCAATTGCCAGGTTTGAGGATGTTTTTATGCCCAAGGCCTGGCAGGTGAACTGAGGGAAAGGGGGCTTGGGATGCCGTTTTATTCCGATGAACAGATTGAGGAAGTGCGTACGGCGAATGACATTGTGGACGTGATTTCCGCTTATGTATCTTTGAAGAAAAAGGGCGGCCAATATGTGGGGCTCTGCCCCTTCCACAACGAGAAGACCCCTTCGTTTTCCGTATCCCAGAGCAAGCAGATGTACTATTGCTTTGGCTGCGGCGCAGGGGGGAATGTGTTTACTTTCCTGATGCAGTATGAGAACGACAGTTTCCTTGAAGCGGTGGAATCCCTGGCGGATCGGGCGGGCATTGCGCTGCCCAAACAGGAAATGTCAGCCCGTGCCAGGCAGGAAGCCGACCGGCGGTCGCGGATTTTAGAGGCCAACAAGGCGGGAGGGAAGTATTTTTACGCTCAGCTGCGTATGGAGCAGGGGCAGGCAGCGATGGAATATTTTCAGGAGCGGGGCTTGAGCCGGGAGACTATGAAGAAGTTCGGCCTGGGCTTTGCCAATGCGGCCAGCAACGACCTCTACCTCTACCTCCGCAAGGAAGGGTATGAGGATGAGATCCTCAAGGATTCCGGCCTGGTCACGATAGAGGAACGCAGGGGCGGCCGCGATAAATTTTGGAACCGTGCAATGTTCCCGATTATGGACGCCAACAGCCGGGTGATTGGCTTTGGCGGCCGCGTTATTGGCGAAGGGGAGCCGAAATACCTTAACTCCCCAGAGACGATGATTTTTGATAAGAGTAAGAACCTCTATGGCATGCATCTGGCAAAGTCTTCACGGAGGCCTTATCTCCTTCTGTGCGAGGGCTATATGGACGTGATTGCCCTCCACCAGGCAGGCTTTGACAATGCGGTGGCTTCCCTGGGCACTTCCTTTACCCAGGGGCATGCCGCTCTGATCCGGCGTTATGTTAAGGAGGTGTACTGCACCTTTGACAGCGACAACGCCGGGGTGAAGGCCGCCCTGCGGGCCATTCCCATCCTCAAGGAGGCAGGCATTACAGCGAAAGTTATCAATATGAAGCCTTACAAGGATCCGGATGAGTTAATCAAGGCGGAGGGGGCGGAGGGCTACCAGAGGCGGATTGAGCAGGCGCAGAACAGCTTCCTCTTTGAGGTGGAGATGCTGGAGCGGGATTATAATCTAAAGGATCCTACGGAGAAGACCTCCTTTTACCATGCCGTTGCGGAGAAAATCCTCGGTTTTGAAGAAGAGCTGGAACGAGAGAACTACATAGAGGCAGTGGCGCAGAAGTACCAGACGGGATATGAGAACCTGCGCAAGATGGTACAGAATACTGGCATGAAGCTGGGGGCGGCCAGGGAGGCGAAGCAATGGACGCCCGCCGTCCAGGCGCATAAGAAGACGGCGGCGGACGGCATGCGCCAGTCACAGAAGCTGATGCTGACATGGCTGATTGAGGAGCCGGGGCTGTTTGCTTCCGTTGAGCCATTTCTGGCTCCAGAGGATTTTACAGAGGAACTGTACCGCAAGGTGGCCGAAGCGGTGTTTTGCCAGTGCAGGGAGGGGCGTATCCGCCCGGCGAAAGTCATTGATCTGTTTTCGGACGAAAAGGAGCAGCAGGAGGTGGCGTCGCTGTTCCATGCGCAGCTCAAAGAGATCACCACAGAGGCAGAGAAAGCAAAGGCGCTGAAGGAAACCATTATCCGTATCAAGGAGAACAGCATGAACAGCCGTTCCAAGCGCCTGGAACCCACAGATCTAGACGGGCTCCAGAAGCTGGTGGCGGATAAGAAAAGCTTACAGCGGCTCAACCAGATGGAATTTTGGGCAAAATAAGGAATGAGTTTACGCGAAGCGGCAAATTTCCGGCGTTGTGTATAAATGGATTTTGGCTGAACGCGGGGAAAGTATGGAATAGTAACGAAAATTTTGGGATTTCATGGAGCCTTTGGGCTGATATTGGCAAGGGACAGTGAATATTTCCACTAAATGGGGACAAAATATAAACAACGAATGGAAGGATGAAACGATATGGAAGAAAAAAGTATGAAATTTATCGAAAAGCTGCATGAGTTGCTGGCGATGGCTAAGAAAAAGAAAAATGTTCTGGAATACCAGGAAATCAATGACTTTTTCCGCGATATGGAACTGAATGCAGAGCAGTTCGAGAAAATTTTGGATTTCCTGGAAGCCAATAATATTGACGTGCTGCGTATTTCCGATGATGACGATGATATCCTCATAGATGATGAGGAAGAAGTAGAAGTAGAAAATATCGACCTTTCCGTTCCGGACGGAATATCCATTGAAGACCCTGTCCGCATGTATCTCAAAGAGATTGGCAAGGTTCCCCTGCTTTCTGCTGAAGAGGAGATTGAACTGGCAAAACGCATGGAGCTGGGCGACCAGGAGGCCAAGAAGCGGCTGGCAGAGGCTAACCTTCGCCTGGTGGTATCCATTGCCAAGCGCTATGTGGGGCGCGGCATGCTGTTTCTGGACCTCATCCAGGAGGGGAACCTGGGGCTTATTAAGGCTGTGGAGAAGTTCGATTACCGTAAAGGCTATAAGTTTTCGACTTATGCTACTTGGTGGATCCGCCAGGCCATTACCCGTGCCATTGCAGACCAGGCAAGGACAATCCGCATTCCTGTCCATATGGTGGAGACGATTAACAAATTAATCCGTGTTTCCCGGCAGCTGCTGCAGGAATTGGGGCGCGAGCCTTCCCCGGAGGAGATTGCAGAAGAGATGAATATGCCGGTAGACAGGGTAAGGGAAATCCTCAAGATTTCCCAGGAGCCTGTATCCCTGGAAACTCCCATTGGCGAAGAAGAAGACAGCCACTTAGGGGATTTTATCCAGGATGACAATGTTCCGGTTCCGGCAGACGCGGCGGCCTTTACCCTCTTAAAGGAGCAGCTGGTGGAGGTATTGGGGACGCTGACCGAGCGGGAACAGAAGGTGCTGCGCCTCCGGTTCGGCCTGGACGACGGCAGGGCGAGGACCTTAGAAGAGGTCGGCAAGGAATTTAACGTGACGAGGGAGAGAATCCGACAGATCGAAGCCAAGGCATTGCGTAAGCTGCGCCATCCCAGCAGGAGCCGCAAGCTGAAGGATTATCTGGACTGACAGAAGGGCACATAAGAGATGGTACGGTTATCAAAGAGGCTGCAGGCAGTGGCAAGCTTGGCGGGGGCTTGCGTCACACTGGCAGATGTGGGGACAGACCATGGGTACATACCTGTATATCTGGTAGGATGCAAAAGAGCGGAGAGGGCAATCGCCTTGGATGTGAATCCTGGCCCCCTCCAGCGCGCCAAGGAGCATATCCGGCAGTATGGCATGGAAGGGCAGGTTGAGGCCAGGCTGTCGGATGGGCTGGCTGCGCTTGCGACGGGGGAGGCGGATCAGATTGTGATAGCCGGCATGGGCGGCGGTCTGATGATGCGGATCCTGGCAGAAGGGCAGGAAGTGGCCAGCA
>Ga0137306_103495_pt1 | contig 11606 bp, 10 predicted proteins | sample Inofroosms_March_FD_97187 | JGI IMG/M metagenome (GOLD analysis project Ga0137306, IMG submission 97187) | Mouse cecal microbial communities from Vienna, Austria - N-Acetylneuraminic and N-Acetylglucosamine D2O microcosms_March | ecosystem: Host-associated > Mammals > Digestive system > Large... | reverse complement strand
ATAAACCGGCGATTATTGTAGAATTAAAATATGGCAAGACGGCTCACACAGCGATACAGCAGATCAAAGACAGACAGTATACGCAGGCATTGGAAGGATATGCGGGGGAAATACTGGCTGTAGGAATCAATTATGATCGGGATAATGCCAACAAACCGCACAGCTGTGTGATAGAGAGGATGAAAAAAGCATAAGTAAAGCAGCAATTCATATGACAAGCCGTCTGCTTTCTGGAGATCAAAGAAAACGTCCCCCAAAAAGCTGGGATCCGTTCTATGCTTTTTGGGGGATTCTATGTACCTACCCTCCTATACAACATCCTTCCTCAATATCAGCCCCAGCGCGCCTCCGGCCATGATGCCCTGGCTAATCAGGATCCCCCAAAGATATCCCTTAATCCCCGCCACAGGAATCCCGTACAGTACAAACCCAATCCGCACACCCAGCCCCAGCACATTCAGCAGAAACGTGGAAGTCGTCTTCCCCAGCCCATTCAAAATACTGTGCAGCGTGGTGGAGAGATAGAGGAACGGGCAGATCCAGCCCAAAGTCACAATAAATGTCCCTGCCAGCGTATTCCCAAACAGCGTACGCCCCATCCAGTTTCCCAGGATCAGGAAAATAAAAGTACACCCTAGTCCCAACAGGATACAGTAAAAACAAGCCTTTCTGACAGCATCCAGGATATACTGCCGATCCCTTTTTTCCTGCGCTTCCGCAACCGCAGGCAGCAGCAGCACGGAGACCGAATTGGTTAGCACGGAAGGGAACAGTACCATCGGCAGAGCCATCCCCGTAAGGATGCCGTATACGCTTAAAGATTCCGAAGCAGAATAACCAAATTGCCGCAGCTGACCAGGGATCATCACCGCCTCCAGGCTCTGCAGGATATTGACCAGCATCCGGTTGGCGCTTAGGGGCAGCGACATCTGGAAAATTTGCCGTATGGCTGCAAAACGGCTGCCCTGCGCCCTTCCCCTGGGCAGGAAGCTTACACAGAAGAAGATAGCGGCCGCTTCCCCTACGACCATCCCCCAGGACACCAGGCTCAGAGAAATCGCCTGGTGTTTTTCCATCGAAATCTCAAAGAACAGCCATACGCTTGCCACCCTTGCCACCTGTTCCACCAGCTGGGAGAAGGCGGGGGCAAAGGTCTTCTTCAATCCATAGAAGTACCCATTAAAGCAGCCATGGATCGCCCCGAAGGGGACAGTGAAGGCAAGTACCCGCAGCAGCGGCGCACAGCGGGCTTCTTCTAGGAAACGGATGGCAATCCAGTCGGAATAGCGGTACAGGAATACCGTGCAGAAGACAGACAGGGACAGGGACAGGAAAAGCCCGCCTGCAAGGTAGCAGCGCCCATTGCAGGAAATCCGCCTGCCCGCCAGTGTCCCGGCCTGCCTGCCCGCCTGTCCGCCAGAAACGCCCGCCTGTCCCCCGGAAATGGCCGCCTGCGCCACAAAGCGCGAAATGGCGGTCTGGATGGCGGAGGAAGTCAGGGAAATTGTGAGTACGTGGATGGGGAACGTCAGCTGATAAATTCCCATCGCCTCGGCACCAATGGACTGGGAAAGGAATATTCTAAAGAAAAAGCCGATGATCCGGGAGAGCAGCCCGGTGACGGTCAGCAGCAGCGTGCCGGTAACTAGTGGATGGCTGTGTAGGGAACGATGATTCATAAAACCTCCGGAAGTGCAATGTAAGTCTCTATTCAATCTATGAGGAGGAAATCCGCAACATGCATGAATAAAAAATAATCTTGACAGCAGAATAAAATCATGGTACTATGCGTTTGTGGAAAAATCCGACTAAAACACTCCGATTTTATAAAGAGGTGGTAAATTGAAATTATCTACAAAAGGAAAGTATGGGCTACGGGCATTTATTGATCTGGCGGCCAGCGGGGAAGGGCAGCCAGTCTCTATCCTAAGCATTGCCCAGAGGCAGGAAATCTCCATCAGCTATCTGGAGAAGCTGATGGCTATGCTGAAAAAGGCCGGCCTGGTGGAAAGCGTCCGGGGCGTCAATGGGGGCTATACGGTTGCAAGGCCGATGGATGAGATTTCTGTCGGAGATGTGCTGCGCGCCCTGGAAGGGGATCTGGCTCCGGTGGAGTGCGCAGGGATTGAAAGCGGCCAGGCATCCCAATGCAGCGGCTCTTCCCAGTGTGTCAGCAAAATTGTGTGGAAGCGCATTAATGACAGTATCAATGATACTGTGGACAGCATTTATATTGGGGAGCTTGTCCGGGAGAGCAAGGGGCTGCTGGCCAATCAGCCAGGCTCCGGCGGCTGTTCCTAAATGTATGTGTAGATTGGAGGAAATATGGAAAAAGAGCAAAAAATGATATATTTGGACAATGCGGCGACGACCAAGACAGCGCCGGAAGTCGTGGAGGCAATGCTTCCCTATTTTACAGAATTTTATGGCAATGCTTCTACCGTCTATGAATTTGGCGCTAAGAGCAAGGGAGCCATTTCCCAGGCCAGGGAGCAGATCGCAGGGGCGATTGGCGCCAAGGGGAACGAGATTTATTTTACAGCAGGGGGAAGCGAGTCAGATAACTGGGCGATCAAGGCGGCCGCAGAGGCCTATAGGGGCAAGGGGAACCACATCATCACCAGCAAGATTGAGCACCATGCCGTGCTGCACACCTGCCAGTGGCTGGAGCAGCAGGGGTTTGAGGTGACGTATCTGGATGTGGATGAGTTTGGGGTTGTGAAGCTGGATGAACTGAAAAAAGCCATCCGCCCCACCACCATCCTGATTACGGTTATGTTTGCCAACAATGAAATCGGCACCATTGAGCCGATAGCGGAAATCGGCAGGATTGCCAGGGAGCATGGCGTCCTCTTCCATACAGACGCCGTGCAGGCCTTTGGCCAGGTGCCCATTGATGTGGATGCCTGCAATATTGATATGATGAGCGCCAGCGGCCACAAGCTGAACGGGCCGAAGGGCATCGGCTTCCTGTACATCCGCAAGGGCGTGAAGATCCGCTCCTTCCTTCATGGCGGCGCGCAGGAGCGCAGGCGCCGTGCAGGCACGGAAAACGTACCAGGAATCGTTGGCTTTGGCAAAGCCACAGAGCTGGCGCTGGCGGATATGGAAGGGCGTACTGCCAGAGAGAGGGAACTGCGGGATTATATGATTGGCCGTGTGCTGAAGGAAATTCCCTATACCAGGGTCAATGGACACCGTACGGAGCGCCTGCCCAACAACGTAAACCTGTGCTTCCAGTTTGTGGAGGGGGAGTCTTTGCTGATTATGCTGGATATGAAGAAAATCTGCGCATCTTCCGGCTCAGCCTGCACGTCGGGATCCCTGGATCCTTCGCATGTGCTGCTGGCCATTGGACTGCCCCATGAAATCGCCCATGGATCCCTGCGCCTGACCTTGGGCGCGGATACCACCAAAGAGGACATTGATTACACCATTGATGCGATCAAGGAGACTGTGGCGCAGCTGCGGAAGATGTCGCCGCTTTATGAGGATTATCTGAAAGCTGGCAAACAATAAAGGTTTGATACAAGTTTCAATATAAGTTACAGAGGAAATGCACAAAATGGAGGAAAACAATGTATAGTGAGAAAGTGATGGATCATTTTAAAAACCCTAGAAATGTGGGGGAAATTGAAAATGCCAGCGGCGTAGGTACGGTAGGGAACGCCAAATGCGGCGATATTATGCGGATTTTTTTGGATATTGACGACAATGGGATTATCCAGGATGTGAAATTCAAGACGTTTGGCTGCGGCGCTGCCGTGGCTACCAGTTCTATGGCTACAGAACTGGTTAAGGGAAAGAGCATACAGGAGGCGCTGCAGGTGACGAACAAGGCAGTGATGGAAGCCTTAGACGGCCTCCCGCCTGTCAAGGTTCACTGCTCCCTCCTGGCTGAGGAGGCCATCCATGCCGCCCTTTGGGATTACGCAGAGAAAAACGGCATCCAGATTGAAGGACTGGAAAAGCCAAAGAGCGATATCGGAGAGGAAGAAGAGGAAGAGGATTATTAATGAAAAAAGTAATCGTAGGGATGTCAGGGGGCGTGGATTCCTCAGTGGCGGCCTGGCTGCTGAAGCAGCAGGGCTATGAGGTGATTGGCGTGACCATGCAGGTCTGGCAGGAGGAAGAGGCTGCAGTGCAGGAGGAAAACGGGGGCTGCTGCGGCCTGTCGGCAGTAGAGGATGCCAGACGTGTGGCGGCAATGCTGCAAATCCCACATTATGTCATGAATTTTAAGGCGGAATTTCAGAAACATGTCATTGATTATTTTGTCTCTGAGTACCTCAAAGGGCGCACACCGAACCCCTGTATTGCCTGCAACCGCTATGTAAAATGGGAATCTCTCTTAATGCGCAGCCTAGGGATCGGCGCGGACTATATTGCCACCGGCCACTATGCCAGGGTGGCCAGGCTGCCAAATGGCAGGTATGCCTTGCAGAAATCCGCCACTGCAGCCAAAGACCAGACATATGCACTCTATAGCCTTTCTCAGTACCAGCTAGCCCATACCTTGATGCCCGTGGGGGATTATACCAAAGAAGAAATCCGTGAAATAGCGGCCAGGCTGGGGCTGCAGACGGCGGATAAGCCGGACAGCCAGGAAATCTGCTTTATCCCCGATCAGGATTATGCCGGCTTTATCGACCGGGAAACGGGGCGTACGCAGGAGCCTGGGGATTTTGTGGCGAAGGATGGGACAGTCCTTGGCCGCCATAAGGGGATTACGCATTATACGGTTGGCCAGCGCAAAGGCCTCGGCCTTGCCATGGGCAAGCCTGTGTTTGTTACAGAAATACGCCCAGAGCAAAACCAGGTGGTGATTGGCAGCAGTGAGGATGTATTTGGGACATCCCTCTATGCCGGCAGGCTGAATTTCATGTCAATTGCTGGGCTCAAGGAAGCCCGGGAGGTAGTGGCGAAAATCCGCTATAACCACCAGGGGGCGCCCTGTACGTTGGAACCGGCAGGGGAAGACAGGGCGCTCTGCCAGTTCCAGGAGCCAGTACGCGCGATTACGCCAGGGCAGGCAGTGGTATTTTATGAAGGCGATATTGTGGTGGGCGGAGGGACGATTCTGTGAGGTATGCCATAGTTACTATTCACGGCTCAGGAATGCGCGGTACTGCGCATTCCGTGAGAACATGATTTAGGAGTGAGCGGCTCCCATGCCGTGAATAGTAACATGCTATGTGCTTTCCTTCCAAATAGAGGGGATTTTGGCTTGTATGCGGCTGTAAATTGGTTTATAATGGTATGGGATGACAAAAGCAGGAGATGCTTTGGAGAAGTTATGCATCTGCAATGGAGAGATAGGGCAAGGGTGTAGGTGTGGGACAGCCTCCCTATGGAAACTTCAGACATTGGCGTATGTGTGTAGATTTGGACAGATTGGCAGCTCCGTGCGGACGGGCGCTGGGGGCGGCAGGCTGCGGGCTGGCCGCTGCGCAGGGAAGAAGCGGGCGGGCTGCGGCTGGCGTGGTCCTTATGCAGATTTTATCCGCTATGGGGATACGAATTCAAGAAAAAAGGAGAAGAAGGAAATGAACATATTAGTGGTAAATTGTGGAAGTTCATCTTTGAAATATCAGGTGATCAATTCTGATTCAGAGGAGGTTTTGGCAAAGGGGTTATGCGAGAGGATTGGCCTGGATGGCCGTCTGGTTTACCAGAAGGCAGGCGGTGAGAAAGAGATTACAGAGGCAGATATGCCCACCCACAAGCAGGCCATCCAGATGGTATTGGAGGCATTGGTAAATCCCAAGACCGGGGTTTTGGGCAGCCTTGGGGAAATTGGGGCAGTCGGCCACAGGATTGTGCATGGCGGCGAGAAATTTGCGGCTTCCACCATCCTCAATGAGGAAGTGCTGAAGGTAATCGAAGAATGCAGTGATCTGGCGCCCCTCCACAACCCGGCCAACCTGATTGGGGTACGCGCCTGTCAGGAACTGATGCCAGGTGTGCCGATGGTAGGCGTCTTTGACACGGCCTTCCATCAGACGATGCCAGAAGAAGCATATCTCTATGGGATTGACTACGGCTATTATGAGAAATACAAGCTCAGGAGATATGGGTTCCATGGCACCTCCCACAGCTATGTGTCCAAGCGCGCGGCAGAGATCGTGGGGAAGCCTTACGAAGAGCTGAAGACTATCGTATGCCATCTGGGCAACGGCGCTTCCATCTGTGCTGTGAAGAATGGGAAGTCCGTGGACACCTCTATGGGACTGACCCCGCTGGAGGGCCTGATTATGGGAACCCGCTCCGGGGACATCGACCCAGGCGCCATGGAGTTCCTTGCCAAAAAGGAAGGCCTGGATCTGGAAGGCATCATGAATATACTGAACAAGAAATCCGGCGTGCAGGGACTGTCTAATATTTCCAGTGATTTCCGTGATCTGGAAGCTGCCGCTGCCAAAGAAGACCATGCTGGGATCCGTGCCTTGAATACATTTATTTACCGTGCGGCAAAATATGTGGGAGCCTATGTGGCGGCTATGAACGGCGTTGACGTCATCTGCTTTACGGCAGGCGTGGGCGAGAATGGCCCCAATACCCGTCAAGGCATCTGCGATTACCTGGGCTACCTAGGAGTCTCTATTGATGAGGAAGCCAACAAGGTAAGGGGCGAAGAGAAGGTGATTTCCACTCCCGATTCTAAGGTGACCGTATTGTGCCTGCCTACCAACGAGGAGCTGGCGATTGCACGGGAGACAGTAGCCTTAGTCAAAGAGAAATAATAAGTGTATCAGATTGCAAGGAGTATCCCTGAAAGAGGGGATGCTCTTTGTTGTACTTATGCAGTGTCCGAGAAATGGCTGCTGATTGTGCAAGCGGCCAATATATGATAAATGGCCTTTGGGATAAGAAGTGTCAAGGATAAGGAGTTTCTATGGATAAACAAACAGTAATCGAAGGCTTTGCCTTCACCAATGAAAAAACAGCGTTAAAGGCCCGGCACGAGGCCGAGAGCATACGTTATTTACAGACTCAGATCAATATGGACAATCCCCGCATCGTGTTGGAATTTTACCGAAAGCTTTTGGCAGAAGAGGTATTTGAAACCCCTGTTGGCTTGATTTTCCTAAAGGAACTGTATGACCGGCTCGCCCCTATCCCAGAATTCCGGCGAAAGCTGTCCCCTATTCCAACAGAAAAAATGGCGGGCCTTTTGTCTGCGGAAAATGTTTCGCCATCTGCAGATGCGGGAGCCTCTGAGGCAGAAGGCCAGCCGTCTGCTGGTGCGGATGTTTCCATTTCCCAGGGGCAGGAGATCCAGGCAGATTTTCAGCAGTCAGAGGGAATGGCTGTCCTCTATGAAGAAAAGCTGGAACAGGCCAAGCAAAAGGTACGCGCCGCGGAACGGAAACAGAGGCAAGCAGAGAAGGAGACGCGGAAAAAGAAGTCCAGCCTGCGCATGAGCCTGGCGGTTAATTTCTTCCTCCTGCTGGTGGCGGCGGGGATGGTGGCGATTGCCCTGCTGGACAGTACCCCGAATATTATAAATTATGAGAATAAAATCCAGGATAAATACGCCCAATGGGAGATGGATTTAGAAGAGCGGGAGGCAAAAGTAAAAGAAAAGGAACGGGAGTTGCATCTGGAGTAGAAAAAGCCTCACGGAATGCCGATCGTTTCACAGATTTGTCATAAATATATGTTAGTATCCCTTTATGCACAAAAAGCTGTGCAAGATTAAGGAAAGGTGTATTTGCAATGGAACGTCTGAAGATAATGGTAGTGGATGATGAGAGCAGGATGCGCAAGCTAGTGCGGGATTTCCTGGTGAAGCAGGATTTTGACGTGATAGAAGCAGAAGATGGCGAAGACGCCCTGAACAAATTTTATGCCCAGAAGGATATCGCGCTGATTATCCTTGATGTTATGATGCCCAAGATCAACGGATGGGAAGTCTGCCGGGAAATCCGTGAGAATTCCAAGGTGCCCATTATTATGCTGACAGCCAAAGGCGAGGAAAGCGATGAGCTGCAGGGCTTCGGCATGGGGGCGGACGAATATATTTCCAAGCCTTTCAGCCCGAAGATATTAGTGGCAAGGGTAGAGGCCATCCTGCGGCGGACCAGCAAGAAGGACGAGGAGATCCTTGAGGTGGGCGGGATTAAGATCGACCGCCTGGGCCATCAGGTGCTGGTAGATGAAAAGGAAGTGGAATTGAGCTACAAGGAATTTGAGCTTCTGACTTATTTTATAGAAAATAAGGGCATTGCCCTTTCCCGGGAGAAGATCCTCAACCATGTATGGAATTATGACTATTTTGGCGATGCGAGGACAATTGATACCCATGTGAAGAAGCTGCGCAGCAAGCTGGGACAGAAGGGCGAGTATATCAAGACCATCTGGGGCATGGGATATAAATTTGAAGTAGAGTAATCCATATTTTGGTATAGATACGTTTTGAAGGAAAGCAGATGAAGGATACGAACATTGATATGTTCTGAGGAAAAGCCTATGAAATATTCGATTACGAGAAAAATTACAGCCATTATGATTAGCATTGTAGCCGGCACAGTTTTACTGTGCTGGTTTATTAATACATCCCTTTTGGGGAGCTATTACATCGAACACAAACAGAAAATGCTGTTGGATACTTTTCAGATGGTGGATCGGGAAAGTGAAAAAGGCAGGACGGACCAGAGGGATTTTAAAATTGCCCTTGAACGCCAGTGTGCGAACAGCAACATTACGATGATGATTATTGGCTCTGACAACCGTATTATCCAGTCCAATGTGGGCAATGATACCGTGCTGCTCCTGCAGTTTATGCAGATTGTATTCCACACAGGGAACCATGATTCAGAGGTCTTGGAGAGTACGGCGCAGTATACGGTGGAGCGGACCAAAGATAACCGTCTGGAATCCGAGTATCTGGTTTTGTGGGGCAACCTGCAGAATGGCAACCTGATTCTAATGCGGGCTGCGGTAGAGAGTATCCGCGAAAGCGTGGCGATTGCCAACCGTTTTCTGGCCTATGTGGGGATTTGCGCCGTCATCCTCTGTGCGGTAATTATCTATGTGGTGACGAGGAGGATTACGGATCCCATCCTGCGGCTGGCGGAGATCTCCCAGCGGATGACCAACCTGGATTTTGACGCCAAATTCCACAGCCGCGGGCAAAATGAGATTGACCTGCTGGGCGAGCATATGAACCAGATGTCGGAGACGCTGGAGCATACGATATCCGAACTGAAGAGCGCCAATAATGAGCTGAAAATAGATATTGAGAAAAAGACTGAGGTTGACCGCATGCGCAAGGAATTTATTTCTAATGTCTCCCATGAGCTGAAGACGCCGATTGCCTTAATCCAGGGTTATGCGGAAGGGCTGCAGGAATGCATCAACGAGGATGAAGCCAGCCGGGAATTTTACTGTGAGGTCATTGTGGACGAGGCGGACAAAATGAATAAGCTTGTGAAGAACCTGCTGACGCTGAACCAGCTGGAATCCGGCAGCGAGCAGGTGGTATTTGAACGTTTTGACCTGATGGAATTGGTGAAGGGCGTCATCCAGTCCACGGCTATCCTGCGGGAGCAGAATGGCATTACCCTGCGCCTGTATGGGGAAGGGGCGGAATACGTATGGGCGGATGAATTTAAGACAGAACAGGTGCTGACCAACTATATCAGCAACGCCATCCACTATGCCAGCGGCGAGAAGCGGATTGAGGTGAACATCAAGCAGAAAGAGGAGGCCGTAAGGGTAGAGGTATTCAACACCGGAAGCCACATCCCGGAAGAAGACATCGATCAGATTTGGGATAAATTCTATAAGGTGGATAAAGCCAGGACAAGGGAATACGGGGGAAATGGCATCGGACTCTCCATTGTGAAGGCCATTATGGATTCTTTCCACAGGGAATGCGGGGTGAGGAACGAGGAGAATGGCGTAACTTTCTGGTTTGAACTGGATCGTAAGAACGGATAAAAAATGTTTGCCCTTGAGGATAATTGATGGTAGAATAGAAGTGATAATGTAAGGATTCTACAAACTGGTGTGGCAACACGAGTGTGGCATGGAATCGTTATGGATTCAGGACATAGGAAGAGAAATATAGGATGGAATGGAAAGGAAGTAGGAATTATGAAGAAATTCATAACAAGAGGAATCGCGCTGGCGGCAGCGGCAATGTTCTTAACAGGGTGCGGGGATGGCATGCCCATCATGAGCGAGGCAGAAGAGGCCATTGTCATAAGCTATTCTGCCGGGGTCTTGGCAAAGCGCAACCGTTACCAGCCAGAAGGCCTGACGGCCGTGTATGAAGGGGAGGAGGATGAGGAAGAAGAGTCTGCAGATACGCCCAATAAGCCATCCCAAGACACAGAAGCTGCCGAGGCTACAGAAGGAGAGGCGGAAGGGGCAGAAGGCGAGGAGCCAGAAGAACCTGTGGATAGCGCGGAGCCAGAGGAAGATCCGTCTGCTGCAAAAAGCGCCGATACCCCTCAGGAGCCGTCTGCCGCAGTCGGTGTGGCGGAAGCGTTGGGCATATCAGACATGCAGATTTCTTATGTAGATTATTTTACCAGCGCCAGCTACCAGCAGGGAGAATACTTTTCCTTGGATGCAAAGCCTGGCAATATCTTTGTGATATTGAACTTTAATGTAACCAATAACACCGCGGAGGAAGCTCAGTGTGACATCATGGGCAAAAAACCAGTATTTGCCTTGGAAATCAATGACAATGCAGGGATTCGCAACCAGGTAACGGTATTGTCCAATGACATGTCGACGTATCAGGGAGCCATCGGCGCCGGCAAGACAGAGGCCGCAATCCTGCTGTTTGAAGTTCCGGAGGACACGGCGGCGTCAATTACCTCCCTCGGGATGAGCGTGCTGACAGACGGGGAGGCCAAACGTGTGGCATTGGAATAGTGATGTAAAATCAAAAATTCTTCTATATTTTTCTGAAAGTTTATGCTATAATTAAGAAAAATTTCAGCATAGTGCGAAGCAGAGCGGAGACATTTTAGGCAGAGCGGCAGATTTCGCAGGCTGTGAGCAGAAACGGATTTTGCATGTTAGCTGTGGCAGTATGGGACAGTTACATAGAAGCATATCGGAGAGGAGAGAACAAGATTATGGATACAAATATTCTTTTAGAGAATGGCACAAATGAGCTGGAGGTATTGGAATTTACATTGGGCGGGAGCCATTACGGCATCAATGTAGCGAAGATCCGCGAGATTTTAACATATCAGCCGATTACTCCGATTCCCAATTCACACCCCAGCGTGGAAGGCATATTTATGCCGAGGGATACAATGATCACGGTGATTAATCTGCGTAATTGCCTGGGATTCCCTGACAGTGAAGGGGAGGGCCTCTTTATTATCACCAACTTTAACAAGCTGAACATCGCATTCCATGTAGACGAGGTCTGCGGCATCCATAGATTTTCCTGGACAGAGATTATTAAGCCGGATTCTACGATTAATATAGAGCAGAACGGCGTGTCTACAGGCGTGGTCAAGCTGGAAGAACGCCTGATTGTTATTTTGGATTTCGAGAAGATTGTGACGGACATCAGCCCGGAGACGGGGCTGCAGATGTCAGATCTGGATGGCCTGGGCGAGCGCGACAGAAGTGAT
>Ga0137306_103494_pt1 | contig 11609 bp, 3 predicted proteins | sample Inofroosms_March_FD_97187 | JGI IMG/M metagenome (GOLD analysis project Ga0137306, IMG submission 97187) | Mouse cecal microbial communities from Vienna, Austria - N-Acetylneuraminic and N-Acetylglucosamine D2O microcosms_March | ecosystem: Host-associated > Mammals > Digestive system > Large... | reverse complement strand
GTATCTCCAATGATTGAGCAGGGCTATGTGTACAGTGTAATGTTAGAGGATGGTTCCGGAGATACTGGAGAGGCGTATCGGAATTTGCTCGGTATTGAGGAGAAGTATGGATATGCCATTGTAATCGAGTGCGGGGATGAATTAAGGAAAGGGAAATTAACGAATGCAGTCGGTGCGGGGATCAAGCTTCAGAAGCATTACATGTTTTTCAGTGAGATTGTAAAGGAGACGATTGGAGGGGTCATAGGTGCGCTGATGGTGAATAAAATAGTCATCATCGTACCTGTCGTGCAGGGAAAAGAGCAGTATGAAGAAAGGGTCAGCAAGATAGACCAGATCAGAAGCATGCTAAGAAAGTTGGAACGACAGACGGGGCTTGCATTCAAGGGCGGAATTGGGCAGATAGAAGCATGGGAAAAGATGGGGAAATCCTATCAGGCAGCCGTTGAGGCGGTGCGCCAGGGAATCGGGAGAGTGGTTCACATTAGGGATATGCCAGAGAAGGACGTATATGAAGAGAGCTATCCTGCGGAACTGGAAAAGGAGCTGTTCCATGCAGTTGAAAAAGGGAATGAGACAGAGGCAAAAAGGCTCGGGAATGAATTTTTTGTCTGGATGAAGATGACTGAAACAGAGTTAACCTATAATGTACGCCTGAAAACGATGGAATTTGTCTTATGGGCAGAGCATATTGCGTATTTGAACAGTAACTGGGGGTATCGCTTTAACGCAAGAGAAGGATACCTTGAATTGTTGATGGCATTTCAGAATTATGAGGAGATTGAGGGATGGTTCCTAAAGAAAATCGGTGAAGCGGCAAGGTATATTGATTTGAAAAAGCAGGAATGTTCCTGCGATGCGGTAGAAAAGGCAAAGCAATATATAAAAGCTCGGTTCCGGGAGGACGTGTCCCTTGAAAAGACGGCAAGAGAGGTAGGAATCAGCCCTTACTATCTCAGCAAGCTGTTTAAGGAGACGGAGGGAAGCAGCTATATTGACTACTTGACAACGCTGCGTATCGATTATGCAAAGGAGAGCCTTGCCGACAGAGAGAAGAGTATTAAGGAAATATGTGCCGGGTCAGGTTACAGGGAACCCAACTATTTTAGCCGCATTTTTAAAAAATGGACGGGGCTTACTCCGACAGAGTACAGGGAGAGTCTGGACAGAAAGGATATGAAAGATGAAGACAGATAGATTTTGGGCAGCTTTGTGTGTTCTGATGTTCATGGTATTTCTTTTGGTCTCTGCTTCTAAGGCAGAAACGTATCGTATTGTAGAGAAACAGGGAGATAAGGAGCTAAAGATAGGATTTTCTTTTGATACTTTTGTGCTGGAAAGATGGACGAGGGATCGGGATGTCTTTGTATCAACGGCGCGAAAGCTAGGGGCATCCGTAGATATTAAGAACGCTAACGGCGATATCTCAAAGCAGAGGGAGCATGTCAGGCGCTTTATTGAGGAGGACATGGACGTAATCGTTATTATTGCTGTAGATTGTTTTTCTTTGGGAGATCTTGTTGAGCAGGCAAAAAATAAAGGGATTGATGTGATTTCCTATGACCGTTTGATACAAAATGCAGCTACCGATCTTTACATCACGGTAGACAGTGCAAGCGTTGGTAAGGAGATGGCGCGGATTCTGATTGAGTATCTTCCAGAAGGAGGGGATGTGGTGATGATCTGCGGGCCGGAGATGGACAGTAATTCCGCTGAGGTTGTGAGAGGATTTGAGACGGGGATTAAAGGGAGCAGCCTGAAGGTGGTCAGTAAGTCTTGTGTGGAATCCTGGGCTCCTGAACAGGGATTTAAAGTAGCGACAGAAGTGGTTCAGAATGTAGGGCATATTGATGCGATCATGTGCGGAAATGACGGACTTGCCGGATATGTTGTGAGGGCGTTGAGTGAGAGGAAAATGGCGGGGAAAGTGTTGGTTATAGGACAGGATGCGGATGTAGAGGCATGTCAGAGGATTGTAGAGGGGACACAGCTCATGACAGTTTATAAGCCTATTGATCAGCTTGCAAAGACAGCGGCGGAATGTGCGGTAAAATTTGCAAAAGTGGAAAAAATCGTAGGAACAGATATCGGAAGGTTGGATCTAATCAAGACGTCAGACGGTTGGGAGGTTCCTTATTGGGGCTTGAAGCCGATTGCCGTCACAAAGGAAAATATGGATGAGATTGTGATAGATACTGGATTTCATCTGCGGGAGGAGGTCTATATGAATGTTACGGAGCAGGAAAACTAGTATAACCCACACTAATTACCGATACCTTTCACGCAGGATAATTTTTCAGCCTGTAAGGCGGAGAAGTGAGGCGTAGCGGTGGCTACATCGATTGACGGCAACGCAGCAGATGGAAATTTATTCTGCGTGAAATCTGTTGATATTTAACCGCCGCAGTAATAGCACTAATAAAAAAGCAGCACAAAAATATGCTGTTTTTTTTTATGGGAAAACAGGAGATAAAAAAATACAGATATTTGCAAGTATATCCTATTCAATGCCTGCTAGAATATAACTACCAAAAACTATCAAAAAAGTAAGGAGGAATTGTAGTGAAGAGAGCGCTGAAAAACGGATGGAAACGGATCTGCTCTGTGGTGCTGGCTGTGGCAATGGTTCTGACCATGCTTCCAGCAGAATCACAGGCGGCATCATCAGCCAATGCGGATGGAACCTTCAATAATCCAGTCATTTACGCGGATGTACCGGATATTGACATGATACGCGTGGATGATGCGTACTATATGGTCAGTACGACCATGCATTTATCTCCGGGATGCCCGATTATGAAATCGACAGATCTGGTAAACTGGGAGATCGTAAATTATGTATATGATATCCTGGGCGATGGGGATGCCATGAACTTAAGGAATGGCAAGAACATGTATGGAAACGGCCAGTGGGCGTCGAGCCTGAAATATCATAATGGCATCTACTATGTAGCATTTAACAGCAATACCACCAGAAAAGCATATCTGTACACGACAGACGATATTGAGAAAGGCGCATGGACGAAGACGGAGCTGGACGGATTTTACCATGACCTGTCCCTGTTTTTTGACGATGACGGTAAGGGATACCTTCTCTATGGCGGTGGCGAGATCAAATGTGTGGAATTATCAGAGGATTATAAGAGCGTAAAGAAGGGGACAGAGCAGACGCTCTTTAATGTGGTGAATGAAAATTGGGGCGATGAGGGTATTGGAACCAGCCTTGCAGCTGAGGGAACGCATATCATCAAAAAGGATGGATATTATTATGTGTTCAACATCAGCTGGCCCAAAGGCGGCGTGCGCACGGAAATTTGCCACAGGAGCAGGACATTCCCGTCCACACAGTGGGAGAACAAGATTATCTTAAAGGCAAAGTTCCAGAATAACGGCGTAAATGCCGGCGTGGCGCAGGGTGCGGTCATTGATACGCCGGATGGCAAATGGTATGGATACCTGTTCCAGGATCACGGTGCGATCGGACGTACGCCGGTTTTGACAGACTGTAAATGGATGGATGGGTGGCCAATGCTCGGTAAGGACGGCGACGGACAGACGGTTGAGGCTGTCATGCCGCTTCCAGCAGCGGTCGGTGCCAGCAAATCCTTGACGAAATCCGATGAGTTCTACAACGATGCGGAGCATAGGGAATTTGCAGCTAAGGCAAGAACTGCGGCGGCGAAGAGGCTCTATGCAGAGGAAGGCGCTGGGATAGAGACCGTGTCTGCAGGTGATGGCGATGTTATTGAGTTGATCACAAACGGCGGTGCGGAGACAGGAGATACTACGGGTTGGAAAACAACCCCCGGAGAATCGGCGCCTAAGCTGGAAGCGGTTGGTACAGATAAAAAGAGCGGCAATTACAGCATTTTTGTATCCGGACGGAAGGGGACAGGCGCGGGAGCATGCCAGGATATCAGCGGCAAGATGGCAAAGGGCAAGACGTACACGATTTCCGGAAGCCTGAAGTATACAACAGGGCCGGATGAGAAGAATTTTTATGTCACGCTGCAGCATGGCGCGAACTATAACTATCGCCAGAATCTGGTGAAGATCAAGGCAAAAAAGGGAGAATGGGTAGATTTTAGCGGTACGTATGAACCGCATGACAAGAGTGATGCATATCCGTTCGATTACAATAACGTACATATTTTTGTGGAAAATCCATGGGTTGCCAATGCAACGCAAGAGAATGATTATATGGACTATTACCTGGATGATTTCTCTGTGACAGTGCCGTTCGATAATATGGCGGGCGATGGTACTTTCAACTCAGGCGCAGGCTCCTGGAAGCCATTTGCGGGCCAGGGGAAAGTAGAGGTTGTCACAGGAGGGCGCGGCGGTGCAGACGACAAGTGCTTAAAGGTCAGCGGACGTAAGGCTAACTGGAACGGTGCAGCGCTCGAATTTGGCAAATCCGGCAATAAGATGACGCCGGGCAATACCTACAATATGAAGGCGTGGATAAAATATGACGCGGCAGAGCCTGCCCAGCAGAAGTTTTCCCTGACCATGACGGGGAAGCAGGGAGACAGCGGCGAGACCAAGTACCATACAGCAGCAAGCGGAACCATTAAGAGCGGGGAATGGACACAGGTCACAGGCAGCTGGACTATGCCGGAGGATGCAAATACGGCGGAGGATGCTCTATGGACGCTTTATGTGAATACGACTGAGGCAGGCCCGACCTTCCTTGATTTCTACCTGGATGACGTAGTCATTGAGGAACAGGTTCCGGATGAAAAAGACGTTGCAGAACCGGGCGAGCACGATTATAACGGTTCCGACTTGGATCTTGTATGGCAGTGGAACCATAATCCCAACAACAATAACTGGTCTCTCACAGAACGTGAAGGCTGGCTCAGATTAAAGACGGGGAGCAAGGCGACAAGCCTTTTGAATGCAAGGAATACCCTGACGCAGAGGACGTTTGGCCCGGCATGTTCCGGTTCTGTCCGCATGGACGTCAGCAAGATGAAGAACGGAGATGTGGCAGGACTGGCATCCCTTTCCTTCAAATATGGCTATATTGCAGTGAAGAAGGAAGGCAGCAGCACGAAGCTTCAGATGGTGGATGCTTCCGCTAATAACACGGAGTCGAAAGAGGATAAGCCGGTTGTGAAGGCGAGCGTGGACTGCCCCCAGAATATTGTATACCTTAAAGAGGATTTCAATTATGCCGGCAATGAAGACGGCAGCGGCAGGGATACGGTAACCTTCTATTACAGCTTTGACGGAAAGACGTGGAATCAGCTGGGCGATGCTATGAAGATGAGCTATGAGCTGGTACATTTCATGGGCAGCAAGTTTGCAATTTTTAATTACACAACTGCAAAGGCAGGCGGCTACGTAGACGTAGATTATTTCAGGGTTTCGGATCAGATTACCGGAACACAGGGAACGGAATCAACATTGAATGCACAGATGAGCGCTCCGGCAGAAGTGAGCGGAGCTATGGGCAGCACATGCAGCACAGAGCTGAAACTGGATGAACTGAGGCCGGGCGGACATACCAGCCTCAAAGCATCCGTCAGCATACCAGACGGCATGTCGGTAGAGGACGTGGCGTTTAACACGGAGGCGATCAAAGGCGATGCGGTCTATACCGTTAAGGGCGGCAGGCTTATGCTGGAAGTGAAGGGGGAGGATGTCTCCTTTGCGGCGGCAGATAAGCTGTTTGCCACGATCAAGCTGAAAGTAAACAGCTATGCGTCAGAAGATAAGAACGCAGAGATCAAGGCGGATTATATCAGGGTTGATAATGGCGTACTGGAATACGATGTGACAGAGTGTACGGCTTTCATACAGTTGAAGGCGATAGTTACCAAGGCGATCGCCAAGAAATTAGGCTATGGTAATCCGATCTTTACGCAGGCATTCGGTGCAGATCCCTACGCCATGGAATATGACGGCAGGGTCTATGTGTACATGACGGCAGATGCGTATGTGTACGATGAAAACGGAGTGTTGGAAGAAAACAAATATAGCAAGATCAATACCCTGCGGGTGGTTTCTTCTGCAGACCTGATGAACTGGACAGACCATGGCGAGATCAAAGTGGCAGGCCCGGACGGCGCGGCAAAATGGGCGAAGAATTCCTGGGCTCCGGCAATTGCGCACAAGACGATCGATGGCAGGGAGAAGTTCTTCCTGTACTTTGCAAACGGCGGTTCCGGTATCGGCGTACTGGAAGGAGACAGCCCCTTAGGGCCCTGGAGTGATCCGAACGGCAAGGCATTGTTAAGCTACGGCTATCCGGAATGCGAGGGCGTTGTATGGTGCTTTGACCCGGCAGTATTGGTGGATGACGATGGAACAGGCTATATCTATTTCGGCGGCGGCGTTCCGGAAGGACAGAACTTAAATCCCAAGACAGCAAGAGTGGCGCAGCTGACAGACGATATGGTTCAGATCAAAGATCGTAGAGCAGAAATGATCGACGCGCCCTGTATGTTTGAGGACAGCGGTATCTTTAAGTACAATGGGAAGTATTATTATTCCTACTGCTCGAACTTTACGCCAGCGAACAAGGATGGCTATCCGGGAACCGGAACCATCTGCTACATGGTAAGTGATAACCCGATGGGACCGTATACTTACGCAGGAGAGATCTTCAGCAATCCGAGCGTATGGTTCGGCACCCCCGGCAATAACCACCATGCAACCTTCGTGTTTGAAGGAGAGAGCTATTTCACCTATCACGCACAGACCGTTGGCAAAGAAGAGGGCGAGATGAAGGGCTACCGTTCCACGCATATTGATAAAATTGAGATGCGTTCGGACGGAACGATCAAGGATATTAAGGGAACCTATGAAGGAATCCCGCAGCTTCATACGATGAATCCGTATGAACGAATCGATGCAGAGACTATCGCATGGAATGCAGGCGTGCGGGTCGCAGAATGCAAAGAACCCGGTAAGCTGTATGAGGACTATAATACGGCGTTGACAGAGCTTCAGGACGGCGACTGGACTTCCGTTGCACAGTTGGATTTCGGAACAAAGGGCGCAGACAAATTCCAGGTATCCGCAGCATCGAAGAACGGCGGCAGCATCGAGATACGTCTCGACAGCCCCGAAGGCACTCTGATTGGGACGGCACAGATTGCGGCAACTGGCAGCGAAGATACATATAAGACAGTAACATGCGATCTGGCAGACGATGTGACGGGAACCCGCAATGTATTCCTGGTATTTAAAGGCTCTGAGACAGAGAATATCATGAATGTGGATTACTATCAGTTCACGGAGAAGTCGGGCGGAGAGGGACCGGTAGTCCCGGTTCCTGAAACGTGTACGGTAACTTTGGATGCTGATGGAGGAGAAGTGACAACTACTTCCATCGAGGTGGAAAAAGGCAAGAAGATGGGTAGCCTGCTACCAACACCTGAAAAGGAAGGATTTGATTTTCAGGGATGGTATACAGCAAAAACTGGCGGTACCGCTGTGACGGCTGATACAGTTATTAATAATGACATGACAATATATGCCCAGTGGAAGGCAGTGCAACAGCCAAATAAGCCGACAGACCAGCAGATTAGCAGCATGAATGCCGAGATTGCAAAGGCGAAGAAATTACTGGATGATCTAGTTGAGGCAGAAAAGGAAAAATTGCAGGGAGCAATCACAGAAGCTGAAAATATTCTTAAAAAAGACGGTCTCACCAAGGATGAGCTGGAGAACGCATTGGGCAGGCTGCAGGCAGCAGTTAGAACAGCGGAAGAAGCCATTGAAGCGTCAAAGCTGGCAGTAGCAGAACAATTGGGCAATAAGATCAAGGATGCTAAGGAGCTGTTGGAGAAGCTGAGTGAGAGTGAAAAGGCAAAGCTGCAGCCGATTATTGAAGAAGCGGAGGCAGTTTTAAAGAAAGATGGTGCAACGGAAAAAGAGATCCAGGAGGTTTTGGATAAGCTGAAAGCAGCAGTTAGCAGCGCCGAAGAAATTATTGAGGCAGAGAAAAAGTTGAAGGATGAAATTGCTGGGGCAGAGAAACTTCTTGAAAAACTGAGCGGGGCAGAGAAAGAAAAATTACAGGCAGCAATTGATGAAGCCAAAGGTATCATGAATACTGAGGGCGTGACCAGGGAGCAGATGGAGGAAGCCCTGAGAAAGTTGAAAGAATCAGTAGATGAGGCAGAAGAGACAACGAAACTGGTACGGAAAGAGCTGAGCAATAAGATCGTGGCAGCTAAGACAATGCTGAAGAACTTAAGCAATGAGAGAAGGCAGAAACTGCAGGCTGTGATTGATGAAGCTGAGGCAGTACTGAACAAGGATGGAGCAACAGAAGAAGAGATGCAGGCAGTATTGGGCAAGCTGAAAACAGCGATCCAGGAAGCTGAAAAGCCGGATGAGGAGCCTGCGGATAGGGCGCCGAAAAAGGGTGATACCTTCACAGCAGCGAATGGATTGAAGTACAAGGTTACCGCATACAGCAGTAAGAGCAAGACCGTAACCGTGACAGGAGCGGGCAAAAAGCTGACCAGCCTGATGATTCCAGATACCGTGAAGTATAAAGATATTACATTCAAGGTAACGGCAGTCGGAAGCAGAGCGTTCACGAAGCAGTCGAATTTAAAGAGTGCAGTGATCGGCAAACATGTCACAACGATCGGTGTGAAAGCATTTTACAATGATAAGAAGCTGGCAAAGGTAACGTTCAAGGGGACGTCTGTAAAGACGATTGGCAAGGATGCGTTCAAAGGCATTAAGAAAAATGCCGCTTTCAGGCAGGCAAAGACGACCTTTACCTACAAAAATGTGAAGTACAAGATTGCGAAATGTACGGCATCGGCAAAAGAGGTGACGGTGACGGGAATATCCAAGAAGAAACTGACGACCCTGAATATACCGGCAACTGTGAAATTCAATGGAATGACTTTCAGCGTGACGGCAGTAAATAAGAAGGCGTTTAAGAACAACAAGACGCTGAAAAGTGTCACGATTGGCAAGAATGTGAAGATGATCGGAAGCGAGGCGTTTCGTGGTGCGAAGAAGCTTGCAAAGATTAAATTCAGCGGCACAGCAGTGAAGACGATTGGCAAGAATGCCTTTAAGGACATCAAGAAGAATGCAGTATTTACGGTGAAGAAATCGAAAAGGAATTACTATAAGAAACTCCTGAACAAGGCAAAAACAAAGAATTATAAGTTGAAATAGATATTGCATAGGTTTCAGGGGGATAGAAACATAACATAACACTACAGCCATCTTTGTATCCTGAGGTACAAAGATGGCTGTATCAGCTAAGGCTGTCTCCAAAACTACAGCATTTTCAAGCATATATCGGCAAAAATCATTTCTTTCATGTTATAAATTCCGATATGGCTTTTGAAGGGTATGCTTCTGGAGGCAGCCTTTCCGTAAGGCAGAAAACAGTGTTCTTATTTTGGCAAAAAATCCGTTACTGTAGAGGGGAGATGGCAAAACATGAAAAAAAGAATCATGGAGGAATCAGATGACATCCGGTTAAGCGACAAGTTCCTGATTTATCATCTTCGGTATGAAAGAGAGTATGAACAGGCAACGGAAGCAGAGGGGGCAATGCTACAGAACATCTGGAACTGGAAAGATTTTTATTCTGCCATTTTAAATCCAATTCCCTACAATGCTTCAATATAATCTTTCCCAGAAACTTCACGCAATTTCTTTCTCAAATTGCTGACAGGAACCCTTGATGAACTTTCCATACAATCAGCGGTATCTTCGCTGATACGGTCAAGCAAAATAGTTTTTTATCATTTACTTTGGATTTTTAACAAATCATGATATGCCGATTCGACGGTATTCTTTTGGAAAAATCGTGAATGCCAAATATTTCATAAAAATACCACCATAAATCGAAAGAATCACACCTAAAAAGAAATTGAGAAATGTGTTATATTTAATGATATATAATCCTTAATCTATGTTTTCATCGGTGTTTTTTCGCTGTGTATAACAGCTGGAAAGCCGGAACTTTTCATGGGGGTTCCTTTCTCCATGCTGGGCGCCATTATTTTACGGATCCGCTTTATGGTACGGGAAACTTCACGGATGCAGGACAGCTTTAAGGTATGTAACTTTATTGTGGAAAGGAAAATTTGGTGCAGTATAGGAATCCGCTGGTTGGGACGGACAAAATCGGCAATATTTCGTATACATACCAGGATCGCACCCAAAAAGGAGGGATTTAAGCGAATGAAGTACAAAAAAATGAAAAAAGCTCTTGCGGCAGCATTAGCTGCTGCCATGACCGTCGGTGCGGCAACACCCATGAATGTACAGGCCGCGGCTTATGATGGCCATACCATGTATATGGTAGGAAACGCCCATATTGATACGGCTTGGCAATGGCCGTATGAGGATACGGCACGGGACATTCTCAAAGATACGATGGGAAGAGAAATCAAAGCGCTGAAGGAAGATCCAAATCGTAAATTTACGATGTCTGCGTCGAAGCACTATGAATGGGTAAAAGAATACTACCCGGAAATGTATGAAGACATTAAGAAGTTTATGGAAAACGGGCAATGGGATAACCCGGGCGGGCAGGTAGTGGAACCGGATTTAAATGTCCCAAGCGGCGAGGCCTTGGTGCGTCAGAGCTTGGAAGGCCAGCATTTCTTTGAAAGAGAATTCGGGAAAATAAGTACCGTTGGCTATGTGCCGGATACGTTTGGTTTTAGCGGCCAGTTCCCCCAGATTTTAGAGAAGAGCGGCATGACTAATTTTGTCACTACGAAACTGAATTGGCAAAATGACGGCAACAATGGAGCTAACGAAAGGAAATCTGACGTTTTCTTATGGAATGGTATTGATGGGAAATCACGAGTACTTTCTTATGCCCCTTCTAGGGATTATGTGGCAGATTATAACGATGGGGAGATGAGACAAGCATTTGCACGGAACAAACAGCAAGGGGCAGAGACAAATGTCAAAATTGCGCTTGGGATGTTTGGCAACGGCGATCACGGCGGCGGCCCTGACGGTAACGGATATAACAGGTATGTCAATAAAACCGTTGACGGCGCAGATGTGAAAATTGCGACAATTACAGAATTCTTTAATGATTTGAAAGAAGAGGATCTTACCAACGTACGCGAAGTGGACGGGGAAATGTATTTTGAAAACCATCGCGGTACTTACACATCTTGGGGGCAGGTAAAGAAATACAACCGTAAAAATGAAATCCTTGCGGAAAAAGCAGAAAAAGCGGCTGCGGTCGGCAACTGGCTGAATGCCATGCCGGATGCGGATGCGGCAAATCTTAATAAAGCATGGGATCGGATTCTGATTAACCAGTTCCATGATGTTTTGCCAGGATCCTCTATTCCATATGCTTATATGGATACCTATAACGATCAGGAACTGGCAGAGCGGCTGATGGAAAACACCCTTGGCAGCGGCATGGATTCCATGGCATATGTGGCCGATACACAAGTGGAAGGCACGCCGATATTGGTATTCAATGCATTGTCATGGAATAGGAATGAAATGGTGGAAGCGGATGTGAGGTTTGAGGAAAGTGTTCCTGCCAATCTGGCTGTTTATGACGGTGCAGAAAAACTGATGACGACCGTTTTAAAACGCGATGATGAACACAAAACAGCGAAAATCCGTTTTTACGC
>Ga0137306_100196_pt2 | contig 11610 bp, 10 predicted proteins | sample Inofroosms_March_FD_97187 | JGI IMG/M metagenome (GOLD analysis project Ga0137306, IMG submission 97187) | Mouse cecal microbial communities from Vienna, Austria - N-Acetylneuraminic and N-Acetylglucosamine D2O microcosms_March | ecosystem: Host-associated > Mammals > Digestive system > Large... | reverse complement strand
GCAGGCCGGAGGGGCGATAAACAATGTGCTGGGAGGCGGAAGTTCGTCAGTAAATGATCCGGGTGGAGTAACAAGTTTTGTGGAGAGCGTTGCGGCGCAGATAGAGGTGGCGAGATGTCAGGGGGATGAGAAATGTAATAATGTAACTCAGGAAGCGATTTTAAATGGAAGACAGGTGTATGCTGAACCACTTGCTGGTTATAATTGGTTGTCTGTTGATCAGCAAATAAGTAATGCAGAATATATTTATAGCTATCTTTCAGAAAAAGGTTGGACTATTGAAGCTATATGTGGCTTACTTGGAAATATAATGCAAGAAAGTTGTATGAATCCCGGTTCTTCTCAACAAACAATAGATGAAAGCAGAGGTGTGGGAAACGGATATGGATTGGTTCATTGGGATCCGCCAGAGAAGAAATTTTTAGAATGGGCAGGACTAAGTAAAGAAGAAGCAAATAGAATGGCACAAGAATCTCCAAAAGAATTAATGGATTTGCAATTACAATATTTGTTAGAAACTAGTACTGAAAATAGCAGATGTAGGTATATTATTGATAGGGCACTTATAAAAAGGAATTTAAATTTAATGTTTGGCAAAATACTGAATGTGGGGGATAATTCACTGAGCTAGGGAGGTGTCCCCCACCTCTCAAATTGACATCATAGCCAGAGTGAGAAAGGCAACAGAAATGGATTATAATAAATATTTAAAGAAAGTAGAAAAAGAATTTATTTGTATTTTCGCTATATTAATATGTACAATATTGTATGTGGGATGTGGAACTATAAGTGTAAAAAGTGTATATTCTCTTAAGAAAATGGTAGAAAAAGCAAGTATATGTTTAGGAAATGATCTAGAAGGATTTTGTTCAACTTTTAAAAATAAAGAAGAACAACTATTTTTGATTTGTAAAGATCAGATTATGGGTTTTCCTATAGATTCGGAAGTAGAAGAACTTAGAGCATACTTAAAAAAAATATGGATAATAGATAATGATATAGAGGAAGAGTATATATATACTACACCGTTCTCCTTTTATATTACAAGTATTGATAATGGAATAATTGAAGGAAAATACCAAATAGGGCACGGAATTATACTTCCTGAATGTTATCAAAAAGGATACAAAAATGGCTTTAATGACCGGGATGAAGTGGGATGTTTCAAAGGGAAAGTAAATGATGAAATTATAGAATGTGATTTTTGGGATAATAATGGAAACGAAGGAGAAATGGATTTCCTTTTATGGGAAGATGCTTGCATAATAGTTGAAATAAAATGTATCAAAAGCAGTGCAGAGTCAGAAGATGAGGCAATTAATGGAACATATTGTTTCAGACCATATAATCTTTCTGATATAAAAGATATTACCATTTCAGATGAACATTCTTTTGAAACTGAGCTGGATTCATGGGGGCGTGTTCGAGTTGTATCAGCGCGATTGGACAATCAAAATGAAGGATGGTACTATCCAGTTGCTTATTTGACGGATTTAGAAGGAAATATATTATATGAGCTTTATTCGGGATATAAAACCGGTTCAGAAGTCTCGGACGTTATAATAGAAGATATGAATGAAGATGGGTTAAAGGATATTGGCATTATTACGTTGTTTACAATTTATGCCGATGAAAGTGATTTTTATTATTTAATAAGATGGAATCTTTATCAAATGGAGGATGGACGTTTCTATTTGAACGATAGCATTGAAATGCGAGAAGAGAAATAGTGTGTCTTAATAAATGAAAGAAAATTGTTTGATCATTATAACTTCATTAAAGGAAATTATAATGTATAAGCGAATGGAAGTTGTTTTGTACTGATAAACAAAGCAATAAAGGCATCCATAGGGAAGGCACTTTCAAGTGAAGCTTACAAGGCAGGCTATCTGAGTGACATCAACTTTTCCGATGACTTGGTACTGATGGAACTGGCATAAGTGTAAGTATGGGAACGATATTCATATAGAAAGCTAACTGTCCGGCTAAAGTATCATTTGAAGATTACATAGCAAATACGGGAGAATATAATGCCAGAGAGATGGTACTGATTTTTCATGGAACATACGAGAAATCAGGAAAAGAAGATTCATATGAGAAAAGAGAAAACTGGGCAGAGGGCTGGTATAATCATTTTACAGGAGTAGAAGATATAAGGGAATGCTATAAGAAATATGATTATTAATCAAAAGTAAATTTAAGCAATCAATGGAAAGAAAGAGGACTATAAGTTTGAAACAAAGAGGTAGTGGATAGGGGGAATATTTGGGCATCACAAATAAGCCATCTTTTGGTGGCAAAAAATGAATATAAACGCAACACCTAATCAGGAAGCTGGTAAAGGATCATCTTTGATAAGATAGCCTCTTTGCTTAAGTAGATTAAGTGCCTGTGAAATCGTTAATACTTTTTCTTTATTCACAGGACGAGATTCAAGAAAACCGTCTGGTGTATAGGGCTTTAAATCCGTAAGTATGTGCCAGATAGCGGTAAGGATCATACGACAGATAGCAATGATGGCTTTCTTGTGACCACGGCGTGCTTTGATACGCTTGTAACGAGTGGTAAATTCAGGATGTTTCTTAGATTTGATTAAAGCATTTGCAACTTGCACTAAAACTGGTTTAAAATAGGAACCAGCACGGGAAATCCGAGTGGATTTGATTTTGCGGTCGCTTTTATCATTTCTGGGACAGCATCCTGCCCAGGAGACGAGGTGTTTTGCTGTGGGGAAGACAGACATATCACCGCCAATCTCTGAAAGCACTTGAATAGCAGTCATTGGATTCTTATTGAATCCCGGAACAGTCCTTATTAAGTTTAAAGCAGCCTCATATTTATCACTGAGACGAAGGATTTCCTGTTCTACTTCTGAAATGTGCTTTTGTAATTCGTCGATATGATCAAGGCATTGTCTGAGCTTCACAGCCTGTTCTTTAGAGATAGCCCCGTCAACAGCGGCCTGTATTTCTTCAATAGGAGTTTTACAGCGGCCGTGAATAAAAGGCGCTACATCAAATGTTTCTCCAGGGTGTTGCAAAATCTGTTCTGTAATAGAACGGGAAGATTTACCAAATACATCAGAAAAGACGTCATCGAGCTTTAAGTTAGATACAGTAAGACAATTTTGGGCACGATTTTTCTCGCCGGTAATCATACAGGTGAGTTTGAAACGGTATCTTACGAGATCCCTAAGCTCTCTGATGTCAGCAGGCGGAATAAAGGAAGGTTTAACCATGCCACACATGTACAGGTCGCAAATCCATTTGGCATCTTTGCGGTCGGTCTTATTTCCTTTCATCGGTTTTGTGTATTTGGGATGAGATAGAGTAACCCAGATTTCATGTTGCTCTAAGACATTGAATACAGGGATCCAATATTTGCCGGTAGATTCCATGCATACATCTTTACAGTTGTATTTTGCAAGCCAGTCACACAGCTCATTCAATCCTTTTGTGAAGGAAGAAAAGCGAGCCTGCTTATACTCTGTACGGTTATTGGAATCAGTGATACCAACACAGGCATAGATCCATGTTTTGTGGACATCAAGCCCACAGCAGTTAAATTTTAAAATTTTGAAAGACAAGTAACTACCTCCTGATAATATAGTGATAAAGCTGACAGTGACTGGTCATCCGGCGAGATCGAGTCGACTTGGGAAGAGATAAGTTTACGGGCTACTGATATGCGCCACTCATTGATGCCTTAACGGATGACCGACAACATATATAAATACGGGGTCGCCGCTATACAGCCCCGCCACTCACCTCCACGTGTTCTGTAGTATGTCAGTCATATAAAAATAGTATCAGAAAGAAAAGTAAAAAGCGAAAGCTAGTGCAAATGTTTCATGGAGCATTGGTGTCTTTCGCAGAAAGACGGGTTATATAAATGAAAAAGATAGCAATCTACTTTATAGTAGGCTTAAGTCTGTCCATTATAGCGTGTAGTCGTAATCAAAATGCAGGAGTAGGAAATGGAACTGTAGAAGTCTATCATAATGCTGTTTTGAGCATAAAACAGTATTGTGATGGAATAGACCCAATTGGGATAGAAGAAAAAGTATTGTTCCAAATCAGAGCAGATTTGGATAAAGCCATAGAAAAACGGATTCAAATGGAATATGAAGCATCACATGATTATGGGATCTATCTGCATAAGATATGGATTTTAGATAATTGTGAGACAGAATATGGTCATGTACCTAATGATAGTTTCTCTTTTTACATAACTAGAATTGAAAAAGGAAAAATTGAAGGAAACATATCTACGGAAGGATATACAGTTAGCCCTAATTATTATATAAATTCAGTTTCTGGGATACGGAATTTTCCTGAGTTTTCTGGGAGCATATTTGATGGAAACGCTAAATGCCATTTTAAAGACAGGCAAGGAAATGAAGGAATGCTTGAAATAGAATTAATTGATGAAAATCATGTAACAGCATCAGTAGAGTATATAGATATCATAAAAAAGGGAGATGCAGCATCAGCAGAGGGACAATATAATTTTAGACCATACAATTTGTCAGATGAAGAGAGCTGGAAAACGGTAAATGTGACCGTAGAAAGGGATATGGGTATATGGGGAAATGTGCGGATCGTTGGAGGAATCGCAATGACAGGAAGGGTTGACCATGGTTTTGCTTACCTTGTAAATGAAAACGGAGATATATTTTATGAGTTTGGAGCACCATTCCGTACAGGGGCTCAGATAGTAGACATCTATACAGAAGATTATAATGGAGATGGCCGGATGGATGTTAAATTTATTGAACAGTATTGCGAAGACGATACAGAGAGTTTTGAATGGCTTTTTCTGCAGAGAGAAGATGGTACATTTGATTTAAAAAAGGATACATGATTTGTAATATCAGATAATTAAATTGTAAAATTAGACTAAAAATTGCATCATATTTCTGCGAGAGCAGCTATATGATGCAATTTTGATGCAACTATATTTTATAATAAAGATGATTTTATATACTGAAATTCTATGATAAGCTGGGACAGGTCAAAGGGCTTGTGAACTATCATAAAAGAGGAAACAAGGCTTTATCTGGAAGAGGAAACCGTGGAGCAGGAATATACTTATGAATACGACGGCATGCCCCAGCTGATCCGCGTCGTGCTTCCCCGGACAATTACCACGGCGGGGAAGAAGGAGAAGGAAAGTTATTTTATGAAAATAAAATTAGTATTTCTAATATTATTTATGAGTTTTCTTATTGTTTCCTGTGGCAGAACAGAAAATAGCGTAACAAAAGATGATGCTTTAGATGTAGTATCGGATAATGAACTGTCAAGAGTTGATGAAGAAGAAAGTATGATTTCAATGATTACAGAAAGAGCAACCGAAATTATTGAAGAAGATATAGGAGAGAGTGTACAGCAGGAAAATGAAGAAAACAATATTGAGGGGCCAAAGCCGATAAATCCGGACATAGAAAAAAAGGGAGACATCAACTGGTCAGGAGAAGAGGCAGAAAAAGCGATAGAAATGTATCAGGAATTTTTATGGGGAGAAAGAAAAATCGACGGTTGGCATATAGATGAACTTACGATACCTGATATTAATGGATTAAAAATGTTATCGCTACCACTGACGGAAGCGGACCGCTATCCGACCCATTATGCATTGTGGGATACAAATGGGGATAATATACCCGAATTACATTTTGCCTCAGCACGTTATTATTATGTTTTTTCTTATAAGGATGGAGACGCATTTATATGGAAGGATTTTATAGGCATGGATTGTTATCCCTTAAAAGATGGGGGATTCATTACATGGAGTGTTAGAACTGTTAAAAGCGATTTATATGTATATCATATCTTTAATTATAGTGGAGAAGAAATATATCGGTTAGAATTTAGTTGGGATGATACAAATATGAATGGTGTTCATGACAGTGAAGATGAATATTTATTTGATAGTGAGTCTGTTTCACAAGATACATGGGAGGAACTCGCGCAAAAATATGTTTATCAGGATGAAAGTGGAGTCTGGACGTTTGCTAATCAGTTAGATTGGACAGTTTTGTATGAGGGTAGAAAATGATGCGGTTTTGATGCAATAAATTATAATATTCTTGATTATTATTCAAAGGAAATTGCAATCAAACAATAAGTATTGAAAAGGAACGAGAATGAAGATAAAAGTTAAAATAGTGCTGTTAATAGCGAATATGATGGTATTGGGAACTGTATTGACCGGCTGTGGACAAATATCTGTTTCAGCTAAACAAGTTCAGATAGAATTGGGAGGAGAAGTTCCTTCTGATCTGTCTGATTATGTTTATATAGAACAGGAAATGGCAAAACAAGTAAAAAATAATGCAAAGCTGGATGTGTCGGAAGTTGATGCTATGACCGTTGGGAAATATAAAGTCAGAATTTATTATGGAGGGAATGAAATTGTAAGTGAGGTTAGTGTGGTAGATACGACACCGCCGGAAATTCTGCTAAAAGATACTGAATTCAGTGCCGGCAGTGTAGTATCAGCAAATGACCTGGCTGAAGTAAAAGACTTTTCTAATGTAACTTTTAAGATTTTATACAGATATCCTAACGGAGAAGAACTGCTTGTAGACTATGTACATTTAGTATTGGGGATGATGGTTGAATTAAAAGCCGTGGATGAGTATGGAAATGAGGTCATAATAGAAACATTGCCTAATATTGTATATGAGCAGCCTCGCGAGGAAGAGGATTATAAAGATAGGAGTTATGAAAGTTTTTTTGATTTTCCCTATGGGATGGAATATGTGGACGAGGAAGCATATAGATATATCCAAAAAGCATATGCGGATTTTAACTGGTATAGTGAATTTGAGACAGGGGATCTGACACAGTATGATTTTTATAAAGAAAAATATAGGGAACTGGTTAATAATACTGCCCCGTTTTTTAATCCTGAAACAGGAACGGAAATATATCTGAATGATTTTGAGCCACTCAATAATTACGAAAGTGCATCTATATATTATTTTTTTGACATAGATAAAGATAACGCTCCAGAATTATGTATACGAAGCGAAAGACAAATATCCGTTTTTAAATATGATATAAACCGTCAACAATTTTCGATGTGGAAATACATAGAACAAGGTCATTATTCTTTAAGCGGAAGTCTGGCAATGCGATGGGACAATGGTTCAGGTTCTGTTTTTTATAAGCTGGATGAAAATGGGGAGGAAGTGTGCAGTATATCTTTTATGATAAGAAATGCATATAATGCCGTAATCGGACCGAGGTATTTAGTATCACTGCCTGTATATGCTGAAGCAGAAAGAAATGAAATTGATGAAAATATTGTAAAGCAGGGATATTATGACCGGTCGGCAGCGATATACTATTTCAGGGTAACAGAAAGCCAATATGATGAATTGACAAATGATTATTATCAGGCACGGGAAGCTGCAGAGCATGAATTAGCAGATGTAACATATTACAGTTATGAAAAATTATTTGGAGAAGAATAAATAGGATTTGTAATTTATTTAATAGAAATGAATAACGAGGTAATAATTGGTGTGTTAATATTGAAAAAAATAAAACTGTTTGTTATGTTGGAAATTCTATGTATCGGAATATGCGGCTGTGGCTTGACAAATATAAACGAACAAAATATGAAACAGGAAACGAATCTAAATGATGAAAATGAGTCTGTATCAGATTGGTCAAACGAGAGTAATCGAAGCGAAATTTCACAGAATCAAATACCTTCTGTTAATGGAGAGTTTTCATGGAAATGGGTTATAGAACCGGGAGAATATCAAATGATATCATTTGCTAATAACGGGATGATTTTGGCAGTAGACAAAGAAGGGCGATATGGTGCATTCGATTCAGAAGGAGAAGTTGTTGTTTCATTTTGTTACGATTATATTTCTAAATTCAATTATGGAATTGCAGAAGCAGAGTTAAATGGAGAAGCCTTTTATATTAACGAAGAGGGAGAAACCCTTTGGGATAGAAAATTTGACAACGCTTATGGATTTCAGGAAGAAATGGGCGCAGTTCAAGTCGAAAATTTGTGGGGATTTGTAAATTTAAATGGAGAAATGACCATACCCTGTCAATATGATGAAGTGAAGAATTTTTCTGAAGGATTGGCAGCAGTCAAAAAGAATGATAAGTGGGGGTTCATTGATAAAACAGGAGAGTTATTTGTTGATTATAAGTTTGATGAGGTCAGAAATTTTCAAGAAGGCTTTTCGGCGGTTAAGATGGACGGAAAATGGGGATTTGTCGATGGCGAAGGAAGACTTGCGGTTGAGTGTATATATGATGAGGTAAAAGATTTTCAAGAAGATCATGCGGCCGTGATGAAAGATAGCAAGTGGGGATTTGTCGATAATACCGGAGTTGTTAGAATAAACCTGCAATTTGATGATGCAGGGAATTTTAGTGAGGGGAAGGCAGCGGTTAAAGTTAATGAATATCAGGAAGGTCTGGATGCGTGGGCATATATAGATGAATCAGGAGAAATTGTAATTGACTATGACCATTATTTTGGAGTAGGTGGTTTGATGAATTATGTGGGAGAATTTCATAATGGTATTGCATTTGTATCAAAAGAATACTACAGCATTATTGATGAAAACGGAAACAATGTTTTTTCCGGGAATAATTCCAAATTTTTTATCAGTTCGTTAGATTATAATCAAGAGTATGATATAATTCCTGCTTATATTTATGCGGATGATGCTATGAAAATACGGAAATATGGATTAATAAATTTGTATGGAGAACAAAGACTTGAGCCTATTTTTGATTTTGTTGGTAATATAAATGGGAAATACGTAATTGTATGGGACACGGCAGACGACATAAGCGGATATTATACACAAGGAGTCATTGAGCTTGTACAATAGAAAATATATATGATGGGTAAAGATGATGGCTATGTGCTGTTTAGAGAGAAGTAATGAATATGAGAAGGACGATAATCATAACGGCGAAATAACAAGAGGAGAAACTTTGCAGTGGCTAGAAGTTACGGGGTAAACAGTTTGGATGATTTTTTAAATAATATAAACGCTCAAGATGCTGCTTTTGATTTATATGTACGAGTTGGTTTGGGTTATATTAGATCGTATAATTTAGACCAATATATAGGGCAGACAATGAATGGGGTAAAAATTACCGAATCAGGACTCACAGCTTCTATACATTTAGTAGGTAGGAGGAACAATAGAAGCGCTGGAGGCTGGGGATTTGTTTTCTAAAATGGATGGAAATAAGGTGCCGGCTAAGGAATATATGGAGAATTTTGGAGGTTATAACTTAAATGACGTTAAATAAGAGAATCGCAAGTGTTAATTTGCTGCTCATTGTATTGATAGTATTTATTATTGCCGTAAACGGTAATGCAAGGGACAAGAATGAGATAATAATGGGTTCGATGAAAAGTATTATAGAAAAACAGGCAGATACTAACTATATTGAAGGAAATATTAATGTTCCTCAAATAGAAATGCCCGATAATCTTTGTGTAAATATATCGTGTAATGAGGTAGATGAAAATATAAATATTTTGGAATGTCTAAAAGACGGCATGGAAAATCCGGCAATTGTTGACTATTATCAAGAAGATATAAATGATGTAATGACGATTTCTCGTAGTAAATATATAGCAATTTGATATTATGAAACAGATTTGAACGATGATGGGATGAATGATTTGATAGTATTAATTCTTTCACCGTTTCATTCGGGTTCACATGGAGATACATTTGATATATTATTCAATAATAAAAATTGTTATACGGAAAATGAAATAGGTATATATTGAGGCTTGTATCAGATCCAACTGATGATTGTTTGCCATTTGGACAAGTATATATACTGAATAGTAAGACAAATGGGTATCATGATTTGGAAATTTTTACGGATGAAACTCATTTTTTCTTGAAATATCAAAATGGTGCATATCAATATTTATCTATTGATTGATGCCGGATATACCAACGGAAACGTAGGCTTACAGTACTTGAGGGCAAGGTATCTGAAAATGGAGACAAAAACTTTTACCAGCAGGGATACTTATGCAGGAAGAGTACGGGATATCATAAGCCAGAACCGGTATACTTATGCGGAGAATAATCCGGTAACCTTTGCGGACCCCAGCGGACATAAAATAACGATTGGGACGACCATTGGGAACATGTTTGGAGGAGGAAGGAATACAGGAAGAAACAGCGGCATAGGAGGAATCATCGGGAATGCAGCCCAGACGGTTGTAGATAAGGTGACCGGCACGATCAATACCGTGCAGAATATCACACGGAATACAATTAACCGTACCACAGGGAACCATACGGCAGTCATAACAAATACGACTGAAAATATCGTTGCGCAGGCGACAGGAGGGATAACCGGTACGTTTAGCGGCGGAAGCCAATCGGTAAATGATCCGGGTGGAGTAATAAGCTTTGTGGAGAGTGTTGCGGCGCAGGTTGAGGTGGCAAGATGTCAGTGGTATGGTATAAGTGTGCCCTGAAAGGAGGAAAGGTTTTCCAAATGGGCATATATCCTAAGGAAACACAGCGTAAAAATCTGCTGGTTTTCTTAAAAACCTGACAAAATCGGACAATGCTGAGAATAAGGCTGATTAATCAGTGTTTCCTTAGCTCAAGCTGCTGTAGTATTGCATTAATTTCGGTTCATTTTTTCAAACAAAAGCCTGACTCTTAGGAAAAAACACAAAAAATACAAAATTTCAAAATTAACTCTTGCATTTTCTTTCAGATTTGTGTATACTATCCAATGTTGATGGGCTATCGCCAAACGGTAAGGCAACGGACTCTGACTCCGTCATTTCAAGGTTCGAATCCTTGTAGCCCAGCTAAAAGCCCGGTAGAGCGTCTGCCGGGCGTTTTTATTCCCAAAAGAGGAGGCGGGAAAAATGTACCAATTTCAAAGCAGAATCCGCTACAGCGAAATGGATAGCAGCGGCAGACTGAGCCTGCCGGGGCTGTTGGACTATTTTCAGGACTGTTCCGTTTTCCATTCGGAAGAGCTGGGGCTTGGCATGGAATATTTGAAAGAAAGGGAACTGATCTGGGCAATGACATTCTGGCAGATTGTAATAAAACGTTACCCCGATCATTGCGAGTCTGTTAAAATAGGAACGGCGCCCTATGATTTCAAAGGCTTTATCGGATACAGGAATTTCTGGATGTGGGATGAAAACGACGGGGAAATAGCGGTTGCCAATTCCATCTGGAGCCTGATTCATATGGGAGACGGGAAGCCTGTCAAGATAACGCCGGAAATGCAGGAAAAATATGTGTTATCGCCCAAAGCGGAAATGGATTATGCAAACCGTAAAATCATTTTCGAAGGCGAGGGCAGGCCGGAAACCAAAATGACGGTAATGCAGCACCATCTGGATACCAACCTGCATGTCAATAACGGACAATATGTGCGCATCGCCATGGATTACCTGCCGGAGGGCTATCCCATCGGACAGCTTCGGGCGGAATACAAAAAACAGGCGGTTCTGGGAACGGAAATGTATCCCGTTATTTTTGAAACGGAAGACAAAACAGGTGTCAGCCTGCAGGATGAGGCGGGGACGGGATAATGTAAAATGGAGGTTTTT
>Ga0137306_103493_pt1 | contig 11614 bp, 12 predicted proteins | sample Inofroosms_March_FD_97187 | JGI IMG/M metagenome (GOLD analysis project Ga0137306, IMG submission 97187) | Mouse cecal microbial communities from Vienna, Austria - N-Acetylneuraminic and N-Acetylglucosamine D2O microcosms_March | ecosystem: Host-associated > Mammals > Digestive system > Large... | reverse complement strand
TCCGGCCTGCGCCCCGGAAAAAAGTGTACTACAAGACGCACACTCACGCCGAAATGCTGCTATACACCCGGTATCTTACATCGGCGGCAGCAGGACAGACGGGTCCTGACCTTCCATCAGATTATCCCGGATCTGTACAAGCAGCCTCTTCAGCAAAAGGGTTTCCTCCATACTCATCCCCCGGAACACCAGCTCTTCCATCGCCAATCCAACCCTGCAGATGTCGTCAATACACGCCTTCCCCTTATCTGTAATGCCAAGACGCAGGATTCGCTGATCCTTTTCGTCCGGTTTACGCCGGATATACCCAAGCCGCTCCATCTTCTGGATAGCGGAGGTGATGGTAGGGGGCGTCAGGTTCATCTTTCTGGACAGTTCTCTCTGAGACAGTTCCCCCTCTTTGTTCAGTACAAATAATATTCCCGCCTGCCCCGGCTTTAAATCATACTTTCCAAACATCTGCTTTGCATGGCAGCTGCTCAGGTGTGTCACCTGGGCCAGTATCCCAAGGGTCTGCATATGGTTCATGTCCATATCCATTCTAAATGACCTCCTTTCATATCTTCCGTACATCCCCTCCATTTTAGTTAGATATCTAACGGATATTTTATGGTTATTAACAATATTTGTCAATATTCACTTCTCTATTTCACAGTTTTTTTATACTTTTTATCTATAATTTAGTTTGATATCGAATTATCTGGCGCATTTTGACTTTGCTTTCCAGCTTCTATTTCTCATGCGAAATGGTTTTCCAGCTCACTTCTTTTCTGCATACTTTCGGCTCAGAACAAAGAGTTTCGCTGCGAAACTCGCGCCTGCGGCGGTCGCATTGCGACATCTACCTCATACGCCGCACAGCGCTTTCCCCGGAGGGTTTTTGTTCTATAGGAAAATTCGGAGAAGTTTCCTATAGAACAAAAAGACGCTACCATTTTCCGGCTGCGTCCTTTTTCCCTTGTTCTATTTTCTCTTTCCAAACCGGATCACATTCCAGGAAGCCTTTTTCAGCACCACCTCCGCAATCTGTCCATCCATCCTGACAGCGCTGTCCCGGACCGGAGCCACCTTTTCTTCATACAAGGAGTTCTCTGCCTTCAGATCCTCCGAAACCAGTTCAATCTTTTCCAAGATTTCATACCCTTCAAAGCTCCGGAGATCCATGCTCATATGCTGGTCTTCCTCCAGGTTCCTGTTCACCGCAAAGACCGTCAGCTCCTCTTTTTCCTCCTGATACACCGCCACACTGACCACATCCGTCACTGCCCCATGTCCGCTGGTCTCATGAAGTGGGGTATCAAGAATCGTCTCTATGACCGCTCCCCTGCCATAGGCAGACGCATGCAGGAAGGGATAAAAAATCGTCTGTCTCCATACACCGCCCTCTGCGTCGGTCATGATCGGCGCAATGACATTGACAAGCTGTGCCAGACAAGCAATCTTCACCCGGTCCGCATGCTTCAGAAGTGTGATCAGCATCAGGCCCACAACCAGCGCGTCTTCAAAATTATAATGATCCTCTAAAAGATGGGGACCCACCTGCCAGGGGTGATTTTTTGTGATATCCATCTCTTCGTCTTTGGAATGGTACCACACATTCCACTCGTCAAAACTGAGATGAATCCTCTTTTTGCTGCGTTTTTTTGCCTTCACAAAATCACAGACCGACACCACCGTATGGATAAATTCCTCCATGTCGTCCGAAAGGGCCAGGAAATCCGCACTGTCCTGCGCTTCGTTGCCATAATACTGGTGAAGTGAGATATAGTCTACATAATCGTAGTTACAATCCAACGTGGCTGCCTCCCACTGCGGAAATGTAGGCATCCCCATAAAGGAGCTGCCGCAGGATACCAGTTCGATGGAGGGATCCATCAGCTTCATGGCTTTGGCCGTTTCCTCCGAGATCCTTCCGTATTCCTGCATATTTTTATGCCCTAACTGCCACTCTCCGTCCATTTCATTTCCCAGGCACCACAGCTTGATATGATACGGCTCTTCCGCTCCGTGCTTTCTCCTGAGGTCACTGTATCTTGTCCCCGAAGGATGGTTGCAGTATTCCAGAAGATTGCATGCATCCTTCGTTCCCCTGGTCCCCAGGTTTACCGCCATCATTACATCCGACCCAGCTTTATCCGCCCACTTCGCAAATTCTCCCAGCCCGAAGGTGTTCGGCTCTAGGCTCCTCCATGCCAGATCCAGCCTGGGTCTGCGTTCATGGACCGGTCCGACACTGTCCTCCCAGAAAAAGTTGGACACGTAATTGCCGCCCGGATAGCGCACCACCGGCACATGCAGTTCTCTCACCAGTTCCAGTACGTCCTGCCGGAATCCGTCCCTGTCCGCGCTTGGATGCCCAGGCTGATAAATCCCGCCGTATACAGCTCTGCCCAAATGCTCGATAAAGGAGCCGAATATCCTTGGATCCACCTGTGAAACCTTGTATGCTTTGTCAATCGTCATCTTTGTTTCTCTCATTCTCGTATCCTCCTGTCTTAACTTTTATTATAAGAAAAACTACTTTCTTTTTCAAGAATTTAAAGGAATATTACAGAGTAACATTTGCCATAATGTTGCTGGAGCACCCAAAGGATGTGAACAACAGCAAACTCTGGAATCACTTTCCGCCGGTTTATGTTACGTTTTATAATGCGGTATCTTCCCATCACTTCATGAGCAAGAACTTTGGCAGGAACTTTTTCTATGGTGTTTTGCACTTTTAAAAATATCAGATCGTCTCATTTTTACAACCTTTTTCATGCGTCTTCGTTAGTAAAATCATTAAAAAGTGCTGAAAGTGAGACAAGCAAAAGGAGGATTTATTATGCCAAAACCAAGAACACAGACAGGGGAGAAAAATCTTGTCAGCAAACATTTGATCGAGCTTCGTAAGAAAAGCAATTATTCCCAGCGTGACCTGGCCTATCGGCTTCAGCTTGCCGGATATGATATGGATAAAAATGTGATCACAAGAATTGAAACAAATAAACGATATGTAACAGATCTGGAATTAAAAGCATTGAAGGAAATCTTCCATGTATCTTATGATTATCTGATCGACGGTACGGAAGATTCTGAGGTAACATCGTAGCTGCAGAAAAAGCACGTAATTCAATTTTAACAGACGGGGAATCTGTAACCTCTTCATGCAATCAGCCATGGGCATTTCATACCTGCCTGCCATGATGTGCTTTCTAAGCATTCGTCTATGGAATCAGCGATGATTCCGGGGTACCGGAACCGGGGCTACGATTTTACGATCACCTCTTCTACCGCATTTGACCACAAATGGATTCCAGAACGGAATTACTTTAATACCATTTCCGCGATCGTGGATGAGTTATTTGCAAATTATCTGTCCCGTCCCAATGTCCGGCAGCCGATCCTGACCCAATACTGCGACGGCCGAAGGGTATCCTGCCCTGACTGGATGCAGCAGTGGGGTTCCATGTCCCTGGGGGAACAGGGCTATTCCGCAATTGAGATCCTGCGGTATTATTATGGAGATAACATGTACATCAATACCGCCCAGGAAATCTCCGGCGTACCTTCCTCCTGGCCCGGCTATGTCCTGGAAAACGGCTCCAGCGGCGATAAGGTCCGGCAGCTCCAGGAGCAGATCAATGTGATTGCCGGAGCATATCCTGCCATACCGGATATCCAGGTGGATGGAAAGTACGGTCCGGCAACCTCGGAAGCTATCCGGGTATTCCAGTCAGTTTTCGGGCTTCCCCAGACCGGCACGGTGGATTACCGGACCTGGTATAAAATATCGGAGATCTATGTGGGGGTATCGCGAATCGCAGAACTGACCTGAAGGTTAACAGACAGCCGCCATTTTCCTTATGCGCACAGTACGCATCCCCCCAGAGGGTTTTATTCTATAGGAAAATTCGGAGAAATTTCTAATAGAATAAAAAATCCGCGCAGCCGCTCCCCCGGTTCCCCCCGAAAAGCACTGCGCAGATTTTTTTCATCCGACTCCTAAAAACTTCCTCTGTCCGGAGCCGAAAGGCGTGTTAGTCTGCTAATGCATAAATTTTAAGAGCTTCCTTTCGCTCTTCCAGATTCATTTTCACAAAATCCGTAAATTCAATATCCACATGATACATGGGCTGACCGCAGCAAACGGCCCGTGCCTGATTGTTCGTGTAGTGATATCTTTTGCATTTTATGCAGTAAAAAACATGCATCATTTGTATCACCTCGCAATAACATAAAAATATGAGGATTTGTAGATAGTGCCTCAAAAATAAAGAGATACCATCTCGTATCTATAGAATATAACCAAAAGATGCTTTTGTCAATATCATAAACGACCTGTGTTATTATGAACGGCAGATCGGGTTACTGTTCACGGCGTTACTGTTCACGGTGCCTTGCACCCTGCTGCAAGGCATCCGCCCAGTAAAATAGCGGTTGCGCGCATCCAGCCCCTCGCCGTCAGGCGACTTTTCAATGGGCTGGATGCGTTACAGTTTGCGGCCGGTTAGGCCGCGAACTGTAACCTTTACATTTTGCAAAAGAAACGGTATAATTGAAGCAGAAAACTGCAAAGGAGCTGCAATGAGAAAGAAGAAAAAAAAGCGGATTTTTCCGCTGGTCTTTATGCTGCTGGTCTGTATCGGATTTTTGATTTGGGGCGCCAAAGAAGCAGCAACTATCTATTTTCAAAAACTTCCGGAAAGTGTCAATGTGATTAAAAATGCCGTTTCTCATACAATTGAGGAATCCATTCCCTTTTCCGAGATTGTCATTGAAGAGGCGGAGGTCTCTTCGGGATTTTATTATCAGCTGTTAAGCGACGGACAGCAGCTGATCTACAAGGAGATTCTTCAGGCAGTACGCGGACAGGCCGAGAGCTTCTATATCCATACCGGGGATACCAAAGAGTTTTCCATGATCTATGAGTATCTCCTGTATGACCGGCCGGAGATCTTCTGGTGTACGGGGGGAACTCAGATCACCAGCTATACCGACTATTCTGAGGTCCACCCGGTCTATACCTGCCAGAGCGAGGAGCTGCAGCAACGGCAGACTCAGATTGATGCTGCGGCGGCGGCTTGTCTGGCCGGCATCTCAATGGATGCCCCGGAATATGACCGGATCCGGTATGTGTTTGAATATCTGGTGAATACCGTAGATTACAACCTGGACTCACCGGATAACCAGAATATTTACAGTTCCCTGGTAAACAGGGTGTCCGTCTGTGCGGGCTATTCCCGCGCTGCACAGTACCTGCTCCAAAAGCTGGGGATCGAATGCATCTATGCCATTGGGACAATCCCCCAGCAGGGTCCTCATGCATGGAACATCGTTCGCTGCAATGGACAATATTATCATATGGATGTGACCTTCGGCGATCCGGTTTTCCTGCAGGAGGAAAATGGGGCCAACATTCCGCTGGACAGTATCAACTACGGATATCTGTGCTGCGCGGATTCAGAACTGTACCGGAGCCACACCCCAGAGGCCGGAATCCCCTATCCCGAATGTCTCTCTATGGATCTGGATTATTATGTACTGAACGGCATGTATTATGAAGGCTACGACAGCTATGTGATGCTGCTGAACATGAATCAGTCTATTTATGAGATGAGACCCTCCTTTTCCTGTAAGTTTTCTTACAATGACCTTTATCTTCAGGCCCATGACGATATCATCAACAACGTGATTCCCCAGGCTGCCCAGACCCTGGCTGTACACTATGGGCTGGATACGGTGTGGTATACGTATGTGGAGGATCCGATGATGTCAGTGATCACAGTTTATTGGAGGTATCAGTAAAAAATGGTTTTAGAGGGACTTTAACATCTCTCTAAAACCATTTTTTTATAACAGCTTTATAATATCATTATACATCACCACGACCATCAGCACCATGAGCACTGCCAGCCCGGCAAAGTGTACCATGCCTTCTTTCTCCGGCGGCACCCGCTTTCCGCGAACGGCCTCCATGAACAAAAATACCAGCCGCCCCCCGTCCAGCGCCGGAATCGGCAGCAGATTCATGATTCCTAAGTTGGCGGTCAGCAAAATAGCAAAATTCAGCAGATTCAGCACTAATATCTGTATTCCCGCGGATCTGGAACTCTGGTAAGTCGCGTCTACTGCGTCAACGATTCCAACCGGACCGGACATATCCCGGATGCCCACTTTTCCTTCAACCAGCATTTTCAGGCAGTCCATCGTATAATTGATCCAATACCGCATCGTATAAGCGCCGTACTGCAGTGAGCCTAAAATGCCTGTTTTTTCCGACCCTGCCGTGCTGGTGATCCCAAGCCTTTTATTCAGATCCCCCTCCAGCGCCCGCGGTTCCAGTACAACGGTGGTTTCCTTCCCGTCCCGCTGATAAGTGATCTCAGTCTCTCTGCCTTCGCTGTTCAACAGGTTGGCCAGCGTAATCTCGTCCCAGAGGTAAATCCGTTTCCCGTCAATTCTTGTGATCGTATCCCCAGCCCGAATGCCCTGTTCTTTCGCCGAATATCCATCCGATACTTCTCCAACCACCGGAGCCCGGTAGCCCACCCAGGCAACCATGATCACACAGAGGATCCAGGCCAGTATCAGGTTAAAGATGGGACCTGCCGCGATCACAGAAATCCTTGCCCAGACAGACTTGCTGTTAAAGCTGCCCTCTGACGGATCCTCCGCGCTGCCTTCCGCAGATGTACGGAGATATACTTCCTCCCCGTCCGTTTCCTCCCCGGTATGCACATGAGATTCTCTCGGAAATGGAGCGGAAAGCTCCTCCGCCTCATCCTCTCCCATCATACATGCTCCACCGAAGGGAAGTAACTTCAGCGAAAATTTCGTTCCGCCGATCACTTTTCCGAACAAAGTAGGTCCAAGTCCCAGTGAAAATTCATCCACATGTATTTTGTTTGCCTTTGCCAGCAAAAAATGTCCCAACTCATGAAAGATTACGATTCCACTGAATAAAAGTATCGCTATGACAATTCCCATTTATATTACCACCTCTTCATTTTTTGAACGTTTATCGAACATCCTCACGGTCTTCGCCAGTCTCTCCCGCAAATATACGCATAAGTATCCTGCTCTGTCTCCAGAATCTGTTCTACCGTGGGATCCACGATATTCTGATGCCGCTCCATACAGCACCTTATCATTTCCGGAATCTGCAGATACCGGATCTTTCTCTCCAGGAACATGGCTACTGCGGCTTCATTTGCCGCATTCAATACCGTAGGAAGGGATCCGCCTTTCCTCCCGGCTTCAAACGCAAGCGTCAGCCCGTAAAAGGTCTCCAGATCCGGCTTCTCAAACGTAATCTGAGAAAGCTTTGAAAAATCCAGACGCTTTCCTGGCAGATACCGCCGTTCCGGGTAATACAGTGCATATTGGATGGGCAGCTTCATGTCCGGGGTTCCCAGCTCCGCTATGATCGCCCCGTCTGTATATTCCACCATGGAATGGATGATGCTCTGGGGCTGGACCACCACTTCCACCTGATCCACGCTGACGCCGAACAGCCATTTTGCCTCAATGACCTCCAGCCCTTTGTTCACCATGGTGGAAGAATCAATGGTAATCTTCCGGCCCATCTCCCAGTTCGGGTGCTTCAGGGCATCCTCTACCTGGATCTCTTCCAGCTCTGCCCGGGTCTTTCCCCGAAAAGGGCCGCCGGATGCGGTCAGAAGGATCTTATGCAGCGCCTTTTCCTGTCCTCCCTGGAGAGACTGAAAGATGGCACTGTGCTCGCTGTCCACCGGGAGGATAGACACGCCCCGCTCCTTTGCCAGAGGCATGATAATATGCCCCGCCGTGACCAGGGTTTCCTTATTGGCAAGGGCAATATCCTTGCCTGCCTTGATGGCTTCTATGGTGGGAAGGATTCCAATCATTCCCACGATCGCCGTGACCAGGATCTCCGCCTCCGGCATTGCCGCAACTTCCAAAAGGCCGTCCATACCGGATACCACCTTTACGTCCAGATCCCGGATACGGCTTTTCAGCTCTCGTGCATTTTCCTCCGTCCATACTGCCGCAAGCTTCGGTCCAAATTCCCGAATCTGCGCTTCCAGCAGTGTGATATTGCTGCCCGCAGCCAAAGCCAGAACCTCAATGTCCCCGTTTTCCCTCACAACCTCCAGTGTCTGAGTCCCAATCGAGCCAGTAGCCCCCAGAATCGCAATTTTCTTCATAATAATCTGTTCACATCCTCTTTCGCGGCCGGACGCCTTTATTTTCAAAAACCATCTGTTATGAAATATGGGCATCCGATTTGTTCTATATCTTCTGTCTGCTTTTCATGAATTTTGTCTCAGGATATCAGCACCGCCAGATAATAAATGATCGGCGCTGTAAAGATCACGCTGTCAAACCGGTCCAGAATCCCGCCGTGGCCCGGGATCAGTTTTCCGTAATCTTTAATTCCATAATTCCTCTTGATGGCGGAAGCTCCCAAATCCCCCACCTGGGAGATCAATCCGCCGGCTGCTCCGATCACCGCAAAGGAAAGCACACTTACATCCGCATTTCCCCAATGATTGATTGCCAGCGCATAGAGCACGGCGATCAAAGCCGCGCCGGCAATGCCGCCAATCCCGCCCTCTACGGATTTTTTTGGGCTGAGCTTCGGAGCCATCTTATGCCTGCCGAGCAGCATACCCACGCAGTACGCACAAGTGTCGCATCCCCAGGAACAAATAAATACAAGCCACACGGTAAACGCCCCACCTGGCAGTACCCGGATCTGATAGATATAGGACAGCATCACCGTTACATAAAATACCCCGAAAAATGCCGCCATCAGCTGGTCTGTGTGATATTTCGGATAGGAAAACACCATCACTGCCATAAGGGAAATGATCAGAGCCATTGTAAGCCCCATAAACCAGTCCCTGGATTCTCCCGGAAGATATCCTCCGTTCAGAGCCAGCAACAGCCCGTCATACAGAATCCCGAAAAAGTATCCGCAGATTCCGGGCAGCGCGTTTTCAATGCGGAAGGGTTTATACAATTCCCTCATTCCGATCCAGCTGATCAGCGCCACCGTGACCCATAGCACCGTCCCACCCGAGATGATCGTTACCAGCGCAAGGATGACCAGAAGTATCCCGCTCAACAGCCTTGTCTTAAACATCCTGCCCCTCCTTTATTCCGCCGAATCTCCGCTCCCTACTATTATAATGCTCGATAGCACGGATCAATTCCTCTTTTGTAAAATCCGGCCATGGAACATCGGTAAAGTAAAATTCCGAATATGCGAGCTGCCACAAAAGGTAATTGGACAGCCGAAGTTCTCCGCTTGTCCGGATCAGCAGATCCGGATCCGGCAGCTCGCAGGTGTCGAGATAAGAGGCATACAGCTTTTCATCAATGTCTTCCGGCTTCACCTTCTGCTCCACGCAGTCCTGCGCCAGATGCTTCACCGCACGGATCATCTCATCCCGGCTCCCGTAATTTAAGGCAATCGTAAAATTAAGGCCTCCGTTATTCCGACTTGCCTCCTCCAGCTCCAGGATCCGTTTCTTGATATCCTCATCCAGGGGATCAATATCCCCGATCACACGGATCTTCATATCATTTTTCTCCGCCGTCCTGAGACAGGTTTTCATATAATTTCTAAGCAGCTTCATCAACGCATCCACTTCTGACTTCGGGCGCTGCCAGTTCTCCGTGGAAAATGCATAGACCGTCAGGTACTTGATTCCCATCCGCCATGCTTCTTCACAAATACGTTCTACATTCTTGCTCCCCTGAGCGTGGCCATAATTCCGGGGCATCCCCTTTGACCTGGCCCAGCGGCCGTTTCCATCCAGGATGATCGCCACATGCTGCGGTACGTTCATTTTCTGTTCCCTCCTTGAATTGTACAGTTTGCACAGTATCAGCAGAGAAAGCCAGGCAGGATAAGTCTGCCTGCAATACTCTGTTGATGCCGCAGTCGAAAAAACACGCGGTCTCTCCCTTTCACAGCAAAAGGGGATTGAGATACCATGCCTCAAACATACACAGATCTCTCAAGCCCCCATAATTTCAGACGATATGTTTTTCATAAATACAATGATCCCATCCTGTCCAAAGGGCTCACATTCCCATTCCCTCCTGCCGGCTGAGAATCACAGCAATTATACCGTCATAACCTCTTTTGTCTTTACCTCGACCTCTTTATCTACATCCTTGATAAACTTATCCGTCAGCTTCTGGAGACATTCTCCAAGGTCCTTGATCTCATCCTCGGAAACCTCCGTCCCTTTCAGCTTTTTAAACGCGTCATTTCCGTCCCTGCGGATATTACGGATGGCCACCTTTGCAGCCTCTCCCTTTTTCTTCACGTCCTTTGCCAGGTCCTTTCTGCGTTCCTCGGTCAGCTCCGGAAATACCAGGCGGATCGTGGAACCGTCATTGGTCGGGTTGATCCCCAGGTCAGATACCTGGATTGCTTTCTCGATCACCTTGAGCATATTTTTCTCCCATGGCTGGATCTGAATCATACGTGCTTCCGGCACGGAAACATTTGCAACCTGCTGGATCGGAGTGGGTGTTCCATAATAGTCTACCACAATCCTGTCCAAAACATGCGGATTTGCCCGTCCGGCACGGATCGCACCCAGCTCTCCGCCCAGGTTATTCATTGTCTTTTTCATCTTCTCTTCATATACCTTTAATTTTTCATCCATCTTCCTGTCCTCCTTGGATTGATATATAGTATCTGTTCCGTATCGTTTTTCATCACGAAACCGTAACCTTCGTCCCTGAAAAATCGCCACTCATAGTTCTGACAATGCTCTCTTCCTCGTTTAATCCGAATACCAGCATGGGCATTCTATTCTCCATGCAGAGAATGGATGCGGTCAGATCCACTGCTGCGAGCTTTTGATCGATGACCTCCTGAATGGAAATCTCATCATACTTTTTCGCATCCGGATTGACCTTGGGATCGCTGTCATAAATCCCGTCGATGGCCTTTGCCAGAAGCATGGCATCTGCCTCGATCTCAATTGCCCTGAGAACCGCTCCCGTATCTGTAGAGAAGTAAGGATGTCCGGTCCCTCCTGCGAAAAAGATTACCTTTCCTTCTTCCAGAGCCGCGACCGCAGCGTCCTTGGAAAACAGGGTCGTAAACGCACCGCATACAAATGGCGTGAATACTTCCGTCTTCATCCCTGCATACCGGAAGATATCCGATACATAGATGCAGTTCATCACCGTCGCCAGCATCCCGATCTGATCCGCCTTTGTCCGGTCAATGGTCTCGCTGGTGCGCCCTCTCCAGAAGTTGCCTCCGCCGGTCACGACTGCAATCTGATATCCCTCATCTGCCAGCTTCTTTACCTGATGCGCGACACCCATACACGTCGCTTCGTCAAAGCCTGTTTTCTTCTCCCCTGCCAGGGCCTCGCCGCTTAATTTCAGCAATACTCTTTTCATCTCTTATACTCCTTTATGTCCGGCCGGCCCGTACCTGAGGACGGCCTGTCTGCTGCTGTCTGCCGGTCTGCAATGTCCGCCAGTCCTTAAAATGAAGTATAACATAACTTTTGTATTTTGTCATGTAAATATCCCATGCTTTTTTATGCTTTTGGAGTCCCTGGTTACTGTGAGCCCCCGGTCAGAGTGTGAACAGTCTCTTCACTGCATGTCT
>Ga0137306_103492_pt1 | contig 11615 bp, 12 predicted proteins | sample Inofroosms_March_FD_97187 | JGI IMG/M metagenome (GOLD analysis project Ga0137306, IMG submission 97187) | Mouse cecal microbial communities from Vienna, Austria - N-Acetylneuraminic and N-Acetylglucosamine D2O microcosms_March | ecosystem: Host-associated > Mammals > Digestive system > Large... | reverse complement strand
AAGATCAAGGCGGATATCGCTGCCAGACAGACAGCGAAGGTTACTTATGGCAGCAAAAAAAAATTGATTCAGATCAAATATAAAAATATCGAATGTGGCAATTCGATTTACGATGAGATTATACGTTCAAATACGGGCAGATATTTTGACTGCTTTGATATCAGCTTTGAAGCTTATTATCAGTTTATTAAAAGTGCATTTATCGTTATTGAAAAAGCATATCAGATATTTGGGCGCAGAAAGCCGGCATACATCATCACTACGGAGTGTGATTATGAAAAAGGATTATTTGCCGGCGTGGCAGTTTTTATGGGTGCGCAGCTGGTTATCTCATCGCCGGATTATGCCAGCGTGGATACTGTACTACAGATTTCGCCTGGACAGGCCCTGTTTAAAGACATAATGCTGGGAGATCTGCTGCGGCGCAATATTGAAATATATCTGGAAAAAAATGCTGTAAAAAATGCTGTAAAAAATACTGTAAAAGAAACGGAAAAAGAAACAGAAAAAGAAAATCCAAACTATTTTATATTAAAAACTGAAGAACAGCCCCAAAATAATATTCTTGAACAGATCGGCATAAAAAATAATAAGAAAAATGTTTTTATAATGCTGCATGCGTTAAGCGATGAAGTAAGAGAAGCATACCGGCATAATATTTATGCCGATTATAACGAATGGTATGTTGACACATTAAGAATTATAAAGCAGATTGACGATGTGAACTGGATTATCAAAGATCATCCAATGTCCAGATTTTTTCATCAGGAAGACTATATACGATCTGTATTTGAAAAAAATAAAAAAGAACATATGTATTGGTGTGACCGGAAGATCAGCGGCATGCAGATCAAAGAGGCTGCCGATTGTGTCATTACCTGTGCGGGGGATGTGGGCATAGAATATTGGGCTTACGGCATACCGACAATCACCGTATCGAAAGCCTATTACTGTAATTGGGGCATTTCCTATAATCTCGAAACATTGAAAGAGTACGAAAATACGCTTAAAAATATTAAAAATATTCCCAGTCCGAAAGCAGAATCGATAAAAAGAGCACAGACATGCCTGAGTGCGTTCCACGAAATGTCAAAAAGCAGTGATGCGTTTGCCAGTCTGGTTATGGATATGCGGCATCTGATACTTAATTATTTAAAAAACGGCAATTTTGAGTACGGTTATGTGTTTCATATGTTCTGTCAAAAATATATCGATCTGCTGAATACATCTGGTTTAAAATCCAGTTCTGTATTCCAATTAAATAATATACATGAGGTATAATTTGATGTTTTATCTGATCATATTTCTGAACATAATCGTTATTTTACTGCTTTTAAAAATATATTCATTAAAAAGAACAGAAAAGACTGCAGAAACAGAAGCAAAATGCCAGTTTCAAAGGGCTGAATCAGCGGATGCATCAAAAGCAGTACTGCTGCTCTGGCTGAAGCATAAGGCTCACGGCCATAAGCTGTCTGCCTATTTTACCGAGCATAATATGAAAACCGTGGCTATTTACGGCATGGCAGAGGCCGGTATTCTTTTGTACTGCGAACTGAAAAATGACGGCATACATATTGCCTGTGGAATTGATCGCAGCAGCAGGTATGTCTGCGATGACCTGAATATTATAAAGCCTGATGAATTTACAGGCAATGTAGATGCGGTCATCGTGACTCCGGTATATTATTTTTCAGAAATATATGATTTATTTCATGATAAATTTAAAGGTGCCATACCCATTCTTGGCATGGATGAGATTCTATATGGATTAGGAGAAGTGTGATGTATGTTTACGAATAGCAGCCTGCATAAACTATTTTGCCACGATTTTGTTTATAAAGACGGGAAACTGTATTTTGCTGCCTATAATTTAAATGGCATTTTCTGTTTTGATATTAAACAGGAAACAAGCAGATTATTAGCATATATTCCTGATGAAATCAGTCAGGGAGGAAATGGTTATTATAATGCCATAGAATTATTGGACGGCAGGCTTTATATAGCACCAGACCACTGTAACACATTTGTGGTTTATGATACAGCAAGCGGGCAGCTGAGCCAGATATGGATGCCCGAAACGAAATATTTTTATCCAGAATACAGTAAATTTCATTCTATTGCAGCCTGGAAAAAGAAGGTCTATTTTATCCCCTGCCGTTTTCCGGGCATTGTGGAGATGGATACACAAAAAAACAGGATGAAGATCTATGAAAACGATGTATTAGGAAATCAGGATATTCTTATTACAGATCAAATTAGAATTGGCACGAAGCTGTATATGCTGACCTGGAATTCGAAGCAGAAAGAGGCGGACGGCGTGCTGGTGTTCAATCTGCTGACCAGAAGGTATGAAGAGCTGCAGGCAGCTTCTGACATGAAAATTTATGCGTTTTGTAATGCGCAGGAAAGCATATGGATGATCTCCGATGCCGGACTGGCGGAGTACAAGCTTAGTACCGCAGAACAAAATCTATATGAGTTTCCTGCGGCGCTGTCAGAGAGAATACAGGCATTAAGAATCGTTTTTTACGATTTTAAGATCTGGATGTTTGCAGAAAACGGGGAATTTTTCTGCACGTTTCATATAGAAAATAAGACATACAGTGATTTGAACGATATACCAGACAGGCAGTGCCATAAATATCTGGTTAACAATTATGTTACAGCCAAAGTATATGATGAAAAGCTCTTTTATTTCAATGCGTCAGCGGGCACATTATACATTTTTGATCATGAAGTACAAAAAAAGTACGAATTAGGCATTCCACAGGAATATGATCAAAGCCCTTTGATCCGGCAGAGCATAAAGGATACAGAGGTTTTCTTAGAAGGCAGGGATTTGTCGGTATTTGGATGTTATTATGACCTGCAGGATTTTCTGCAGAGCCTTGACCTTGGCTTGAACGAAAAAAATGCAGATAAAAATGCAGGCCAGACGATTTATAATTTAATACGCAGCCAGATCACAATTTAAGCAGAAAATGCAGGAAAAGATTATGTTAAATAATAAAACAATATTAATTACAGGCGGAACGGGCTCTTTTGGAAATTATTTTTCAGAGTACATACTAAGTCATTATACGCCTAAGAAGATTATCATTTATTCCAGGGATGAATTCAAACAGTATCATATGGCAGGCTTATTTAAAAAATATGCGCCTTTTATGAGATTTTTTATCGGAGATATACGGGATAAGGAGCGCCTGCTGCGTGCATTGGACGGTGTGGATTATGTGGTACATGCAGCAGCATTGAAACAGGTTCCTGCATGTGAGTATAACCCGATTGAAGCGGTCAAAACAAATATAGACGGTGCAATCAATGTAGTAAATGCCGCCTTAGACACGCCGAGTGTAAAGCGGGTAGTTGCCCTGTCTACAGATAAGGCGGTAAATCCTATTAATCTATATGGGGGTACGAAGCTGGTATCGGACAAGCTTTTTATTGCAGCGAACGCGTATTCGGGCACAAAGGATATCTGTTTTTCCATTGTACGTTATGGCAATGTAGCAGGCAGCAGAGGCTCTGTGATTCCGTTTTTCAGACAGATGATTGAAAGCGGCAGCAGAGAGCTTCCGATTACGGATTACCGTATGACCAGATTCTGGATCAGTCTGGAGCAGGGCGTGGAGCTTGTGATCAAAGCGCTGACCGAAGCAAGGGGCGGCGAAACATTTATTTCCAAAATTCCCTCCTTTAAGATTACGGATCTGGCACAGGCCATGCTGCCGGACTGTCAAATGCCTGAGGTAGGCATACGTGAAGGCGAAAAGCTGCATGAAGTCATGATTACAAAAGAAGATTCTGCCACTGCTTATGAATATGAGAAGCACTATATTATTTATCCGCATTTCAGCTGGTGGGGAGAAGAGAATATTATCGCAGGCGGAAAGAAGGTAGCGCCGGGGTTTGAGTATAATTCGGGAAATAATACAGAGTGGCTAAACTGCGAGGATATTAGGAAAAAATTACAATTTGGCGAGGATAATAAGTAAATGGAAATGTACCAAAATCCCGGTAAGAGGGCATACCATATGGCAGAAAAAATTTTTCCGATCTGCCGCAGCATTATGGGGAAGGGCGTAAGGAAAACTCTGCATATATTAGATGATTATATTTCACAGTCAGAAGGGATACATTTTAATATCTATGAAGTGCCATCGGATACTTCGGTTTTTGACTGGATTATTCCTAAAGAATGGGTTATTCGAGAAGCGTACATTGATGATGAATCTGGAAATCGTATTATTGACATGAAAAATAATAACCTTCATGTATTGGGATATTCGGGTTCTATAGATAAATGGGTTGATCTTGCGGAATTAAAAGAGCATATTTTTACGCAGCCAGAGCAGCCGGAAGCCATTCCCTACGTTACATCATATTATAAAGAACAGTATGGTTTTTGTATGAGTCAGGAACAGCTGGATACACTGCCTGATGGAAAGTATCATATGTATATAGATAGTGAATTTATAGATGGAAATTTGACATATGCAGAGATTAATCTGGCTGGAAAATCTGATGAGGCAGTACTTATTACCAGCTATATATGTCATCCATCTATGGCGAATAATGAATGTTCCGGGCCGGCTCTGTTGGCAGAATTAGTCCGTTATGTTAACAAGATGAAAAACAGGCATTATACATATATATTTGTTCTTAATCCAGAAACAATAGGTTCACTTACTTATTTACAACAAAAATATCAATATTTAAAAGAACATCTGGCAGTTGGAGCTGTGCTGTCGTGTGTAGGAGATGATAGAGGCTATTCATTAATTCATACAAGATATGCAGATACCTTGGCAGATAAATCATTAGCAAATATTTTATCTAACAGAAAAGGATTTCATGAATATTCATTTTTGGAAAGAGGATCTGATGAGCGACAATACAATGCTCCTGGAATTGATCTGCCAGTTGTTGGATTCTGCAGGACAAAGTATGGGGAGTATTCAGAGTATCATACTTCAGCGGATGATATGGGGATGATATCTCACGCTGGGTTCCAAGGCAGTTTTGAGGTTATGACGGAATGGTTAAATGCGTTGGAGCATAATCACAAATATAAGATAAAAATTTTAGGTGAGCCGCAGCTTGGAAAAAGAGGTTTGTATCCAAATATCAGCAGAAGAGGAGGTTATGAAGAAGTGGCTGCAATAAAAGATTTTATTGCTTATGCAGATGGGAGTAATGATCTGATCGATCTAAGCGATATTATAGGGGTTCCTGTAAAAGAGTTGATTAATATTGCAAAAAAATTAGAAGAGGAAGGGCTGCTTGATAAGTGTGATTGTTAATTGCATTATATAGTTTGAAAGAGTAAAGCAATTTGTTTTTTTAGTTAATTACAAAAAATTATACGGAGGAAAATAGATATGGGTTTTTCTAATGAATGGGATAATATATATAAGAATAATATGCATTTGAGTATATGGCCATGGTCAGATTTAGTATCTCTAGTCAAAAGGTATGTAAAAATCAATGCAGGCTGTAAAATTCTGGAGCTTGGATGCGGGGGTGGCGCGAACATTCCATTTTTATCGGGGTTTGAACAGGTGGAATATTATGCAGTTGAAGGGAGCAGCCATATGGTAAATAAATTGAAGGATAAATTTGCAGACAACAGAATTCATATTGAATGTTCTGATTTTACAAAAGGAATACCATTTGATGAAAAATTTGATCTTGTAGTAGATCGAGGTGCGATAACTCATAACAACACAAAAGATATAAAAAAAGTAATATCTGATATTCACTCGCAATATTTAAATGAGCAGGGATATTTCATTGGTATAGACTGGCATTCTGTATACAGTTCATTATTTCAAGATGACAGCCAGGAGTACGAGGCAGTAGACGAATGGACAAGAATATATAACACAGGACATCTGGCAGGGTGTGGAATGTCTCATTTTTCAGATGCTTCACATATGAAGGAATTATTCAAAGATTTTAGAATTGATGTACTGTATGAAAAAAGATACATTTATGATGTTCCAAAGACACAAATAAGGGGTGCATGGGATATTGTTGCGGTAAAAGAGTAAGAATCAACATGTTGTATTTAAAGAGCGTGGAATAAAAATCTGTAGAAAATAAGGAAATATATATGTATAGAGAATTACTTGAATTATTTCAAATAAATAAAGGAGACTGTATCTATATCTCATCAGATCTTATAAAATTAGCACTTATGATGAAAAAAGAAGGGATACAGTTCGAACCATCTGTACTTTTGGAATTATTTCAAGATGCCGTGGGCATGGAAGGCACGTTAATGCTTCCTACGTTTTGTTTTGATTTCTGCAATGAAAAAAAATACGATTATTGCAAATCGAAAGGAACGAGCGGTGTATTAGGAAATATTGCCCTGGAAAGGTGTGGTTATAATCGAACGAAGCATCCTATGCATTCTTTTGCTGTATGGGGAAAAGATGCTGATCTGCTTTGCAGTATGAACAACATGCATTCTTTTGGAAATGATTCACCGTTTGCCTATTGTAAAGAAAAAAATGTAAAGCAGATCATGCTGGGGACGGATTACAGACGCTCAATGAGTTTTATACATTATGTTGAAACAGTATGTAATGTTCCTTATAGATTTTTAAAAAAGTTTTCTGGCGTATATGTAGTAAAAGAGGGTGAAGAAGTAAGGACATATGAATATGCAGCAAGGAGGCTGGATATGGGTGCAACAGAACAGTTTAATAGAATTGGCGCAATATTGGAACAGAGTCATATAGCGTGGAAGGTGAATTTCAACGATTATATATGTCACCAGGTTCGGCTTGGAGATAGTTTTGAATTTATATATAATGATATAATGAAGAACCAGTGCCGAAATATATATGACTTTAATGTTTCTAGGGAGAAATTATTTCAAGGATATGGAGAATGAAGATGATAACGTCGATAATTGACTATTTGGAAGATACGGCTTCAAAATATCCGTATAAGATCGCTTATGAGGATATTTGTGGAAGTATAACATTTAGTTTACTTGTGGATCAGGCAAGGGCAGTCGGATCGGCAGTTAATAGTATTGCGAATATTCAAGAGCCGGTCGTAGTCTTTATGGAAAAGGGAATACATAATATTGCAGCATTTCTTGGTGCAGTTTATGCAGGCGATTTTTATGTGCCTATAGACAAAGATATGCCGGTTGATAGAATAAACATGATTATTGATGTGTTGAGTCCGGCGGTGATTATTTATGATCATTCTACAGAACAGGCTGTTCAAAATATTCAAACGGATAATGTTTCTTTATTAGAATTTGATTCTGTTGTTATGCATAGTATAAATAGTTTTGCTTTGGATAAAATCACAAAAAGTATTAAAAGGACGGATTTATTGTATGTACTTTTTACAAGTGGTTCAACAGGTATGCCAAAAGGAGTAACGATTTCTCATGCGGCAGTAATTGATTTAATGGAATGGATCTGTAGTAAATATGAAATAGACCAGAACAGTTCCTTTTGCAATCAGGCCCCTTTTTATTTTGATGCTTCAGTTCCAGATCTATTTATTCCACTAAAAACAGGTGCAATGACGTTTATTCCGCCAAAGAGTTATTATACATTCCCCAAAAAGATTTTAAATTTTATTATTGAGCATGAAATAAATACTTTAATATGGGTACCCTCTGCTTTATGCAATGTGGTAAATTGTCATGCGTTTGATGTATGTGTGCCGTCATCTGTTAAATTGATCATATTTTGTGGTGAAGTTATGCCATGTAGGCACTTAAATGTATGGAAAAAATATGTACCAGATGCTCGCTACGTAAATATGTATGGGCCGACTGAAGCCGCTTATGCATGTACATACTATGAGATAGATCGAGAATTTGCAGATCATGATAAACTGCCGCTTGGAAAATCGTGTGAAAACAGCAGGATTTTATTAGTTACAGAGGACGGAAGACTGGCAAAAGAAGGAGAAGTGGGAGAGATATGTATCTTAGGTGAATGCCTGTCTTATGGATATTATAATGATTTTGAAAAAACAGAAAAGTCGTTTACACAGAATCCATTTAATAAAAAATGGATGGAAAGAATGTATAAGACAGGAGATCTTGGATACATAGATAAAACGGGAAATCTCTGCTTTTTTGGAAGAAAGGACTTTCAGATCAAAAGATTAGGATATCGGATTGAATTGGGAGAGATAGAGTGTGCGCTTTTATCTTGTAAAAAGGTAGAACAGGCATGTTGTATATTTGTAGAGTCTGCAAATAATATTATTGCTGTATATTCTGGAAAAATCTGCGAAGAGGAATTAAGCAGCATGGTAAAACGTAAAGTCCCTTCATATATGTGGCCCGATAGGTATATTCGTCTTGATGCTTTGCCAATAAACATAAATGGAAAAATTGATCGTTTGAAAATAAGAAAAACATATATGGAGGGAGACTCTTATGGATGAATTATATAGATTATTAGAAAAAATTAAGCCAGATACGGATTTTAAAACTAGTAAAAATTATGTGGAGGATGGGTTGCTTGATTCATTGGAAATTGTACAAGTCATTGAAGCAATCAGTGAAGTATATGGAATAGAACTTGATGGTTTAGATATTGATCCAGATAATTTTATTACAGCCGAGAAGATTTGGAAAATGATTATGAGATATAAGAAATAATCTGTATTATAGTAATAGCAATTCATGGAGATTTATAATATTTATCAGGTTGAAAAAGAGGTTCAACATGTCTGACAAATGCCTGGCAATCATACCTGCAAGGGGCGGGAGCAAAAGAATTCCAAATAAAAATATAAAAGAATTTTGTGGAAAGCCGATTATACAGTATTCCATCGAAACCGCTGTTAATAGTGCTGTTTTTGATGAAATAATGGTATCAACGGAAAGCGAAGAGATCAAACGGACTGCGAAGGCGTGCGGCGGCAGTGTTCCGTTTATGCGTTCTGACCAGACGGCACAGGATATGTCCATGACACATGAGGTCATATTGGAAGTATTGGAGCAGTACCAAAAAAGGGGAAGAAGCTTTACATATGTCTGCTGCATATATCCGACAGCGCCGTTTATTACAGAGGACAGGCTGAGAAAAAGCTATGAAATGCTCGAACACACAGGGGCAGACGGTGTCGTGCCGGTTACGGCTTTTTCATTTCCGCCGCAGAGATGTTTTGTAATCAGGGACGGAAAAGTACAGTACCAATGGCCCGAAAACCGGCTGGTCCGGTCGCAGGATCTGGAGAACTGGTATCATGACTGCGGGCAGTATTATTTTTTGCGTGTCAGCTCATTTTTGAAGCAGAAAAGTTTAATTATGGAAAATACAATACCGGTTATAGTAAATGAAATGGAAGTTCAGGATATAGATAACTATGATGACTGGAATCTGGCAGAAGTCAAATATCAGATAAGAAGTAAGAGAACATGAGACTATACGAAAAATTACAAAAACAAACTTATATTATTGCGGAGATGTCTGCAAATCATGCCGGGAGCTATGCACATGCGAAAGAACTTATTCATGCAGCCAAAGAAGCGGGTGCTGACTGTATTAAAATACAGACATATACGCCGGATACGCTGACCATTAATTGTTATATGAAAAAGCTTATACTCCGTGGGAATGGCAGGCAGACTTAAAAGCAGAAGCGGAAAAAATAGGCATCGATTTTTTTTCAACACCCTATGATAAAACGTCCGTTGATTTTTTAGAAGGCATAGGAGTGGAATTTTATAAAATTGCCTCCTTTGAGCTGGTAGACATTCCATTTATCCAGTATGTCGCGTCAACAGGAAAACCGATGATCCTGTCAACGGGGATGGCTTCTTTCGATGAGATCAGGGAGGCAGCAGAGGCAGTACGCAGTATGGGCAATGAACAGTTTGCACTGCTTTACTGTACAAGCGCCTATCCTGCCGCAGCAGATCAAATGAATCTTAGGACAATGGTACATATGAAAGAGCTGTTTGGCGTTCCGGCTGGGTTATCCGATCATTCCCTCGGGTCAGCAGCGGCAGTGACAGCCGTTGCGATGGGGGCAGCCATTATAGAAAAACATTTTTGTCTTGGGAAGGAATACGAAAATCCAGATGTTTCTTTTTCTATGAACCCGGATGAATTTAAGCAGATGGTGGATGACATACGGCAGGCAGAACAAGCGATTGGAAATGTCCGGTACGGGCCGTCTCAGCAGGAAAAAGGCAATATGATATTCCGGCGGTCGATTTTCTGCACGCAGGATATCAAAAAGGGTGAATGCCTTACGGAACAAAATGTAAAAATCATTCGTCCGGGATATGGGATGGCACCGAAATTCTATCCGCATATATTAGGAGCAGCTGCCGTTAAGGATATTCAAAGGGGCACGCCGGTTGATTTTTCGATGATAAAAACGGACAGCCCGATTATTCGGAAGGAACTGACATGAAATCCATAATTTATCTGACGAACAATAAAAATACATTGGAATTATACCGCTGGCTGAAGCAGAAAGCATGTGTTCATTTATTCAGTGATAAGCTAACGCTGGATCAGGCGGTCAGGTTAAATCCAGATTTGATTATAAGCTATAATTATAGATATTTAATTTCTTCTGATATCATTGCATATATGGACGGCAGGATGATCAATCTGCATTGCTCCTGCCTGCCATGGAACCGGGGTGCTGACCCGAATTTTTGGAGCTTTTATGACCATACTCCAAAAGGTGTGACGATTCATCAGATTAGTGAAAAACTAGACAGAGGTAAGATTCTTTATCAGAAAGAATGCTTTTTTTATCCCGAAAATGAAACATTTGCAACAACTTACTGTAAGCTGCACAATGAAATGGATGAATTATTGAAAATGCATTGGGAGGATATTTTAAGCGGCAGTTATGAGCTGTATGACCAGCCTGGCAGCGGGAGCTATCATTCGAGCAATGACTTAAAAAGGATTCGTGAATATGTGGATTTTCAATGGACAGATAACATTCAAGAAATATTAGGCAGGATTTCGGAGAGGCAGAATGATATACATACGGACAGACGCGAATGAAGTAATAGGTGCAGGCCATGTGATGCGATGCCTGTCTATAGCGGACGCGCTGAGGAATGCTGGTAAAAAAATATGTTTTATTACTTCTGAGTCAAATACAAAAATATTAGTGGAGCAGAGGGGATTTCCAAGTATTGTTTTAGACAGCAGCTGGAATCAGCTGGAGCAGGAAATCCCGCTCATCCGGCAGCTTTTAAAAATAACAGGTACGCAGGAACAGGCAGTTCTGGTAGATTCTTATTTTGTGACAGAGGCTTATATGACGGAGCTGGGGCAGTTGGCGAAAGTAATTTATATAGATGACTTATGCGCAGGTCATCTTACATGTGATCTTTTGATTAATTATTCGCTCTATGCACAGGACATGCCGTACAGTCAGTTTTATACAGATACAAAGCTGCTGCTGGGGTGCCGGTACGTTCCGCTCAGGGACAGCTTTTGGCATATTGAACCAAAGAAGACAGCGGGCAGGGCAGATGATATTTTAGTATTGACAGGCGGCTCGGATACCGTTCATTTTGCATTGAACTTTGTAAAAGCCGTTCTTGAAAAACAGCGGCAGTGCCTGACAGGGCGGCGTTTTCA
>Ga0137306_103489_pt1 | contig 11624 bp, 9 predicted proteins | sample Inofroosms_March_FD_97187 | JGI IMG/M metagenome (GOLD analysis project Ga0137306, IMG submission 97187) | Mouse cecal microbial communities from Vienna, Austria - N-Acetylneuraminic and N-Acetylglucosamine D2O microcosms_March | ecosystem: Host-associated > Mammals > Digestive system > Large... | reverse complement strand
CTCCTGCGCTTTGCGTTTCCCACCATCACCATGATGATTTTCATGGGACTGTATACCATCGTGGACACAATTTTTGTAGCGCAGTTTGTGAATACCGATGCGCTTTCCGCCATCAACATTGTGTGCCCTATCATCAATAGCACAGTTGGTCTGGGAACGATGATTGCAACAGGCGGAAATGCCATCATTTCCCGAAAAATGGGAGCTGGCAGACAGCGGGAAGCAAAGGAGGATTTTACCCTGTTGGTGATCACAGGGGCTGTGGCCGGATTTCTGATTCTTCTGGGTGGGATCATCTGGATCGACAAAATCATTTACGCGCTCGGAGCCAGCGGCCTGCTCTTTCCCTATTGCAAAGGCTACCTTATGACACTGCTTCTATTCATTCCGGCAAATGTACTGCAAACGCTCTTCTCAAACCTGTTTGCAACAGCCGGAAAACCGGGCCTCGGCTTCGGTCTGTCCGTTTTGGCAGGCACAGCGAACCTCATTTTGGATTACATTTTCATTGTCCCCTGCGGCCTGGGCATCCGGGGCGCCGCTTTGGGGACGGGCTTCGGCTATCTGATCCCCACAGCTGTCGGGCTGGTCTATTTTGCCCGGAGCAAAGGGACCCTGTCTTTTACAAAGCCAAAATGGAAAGGGGCCGTAATATGGGAGAGTTGCTTTAACGGCTCCTCCGAAATGGTAAGCCAGCTTGCAGCAGCCGTCACAACGTTTCTGTTCAACCGCACAATGATGCACCTGTTGGGGGAAGATGGTGTTGCTGCGATCACCATTATCATCTACTCCCAATTTCTGCTGAACACGCTGTATATCGGCTTTTCGATCGGGGTGGCGCCCATCATCGGGTTTCACTATGGAAATAAAAATGACGTGCAGCAGAAAAAGGTGTTCTCCATCAGTATGCGGTTTATCGCGGCGGCATCAGTGGTACTATTTTTAGGGTCTATATTTGGCGGCTCCCGTATCGTGCGCCTGTTTGCGGAGGAAACATCGGAAGTCTACCGCATTGCCGCAGACGGATTTGCTATTTTTTCATACAGCTTCCTGTTCTGCGGTTTGAACAGCTTTACATCTGCGATGTTCACAGCCCTGTCAAACGGAAAACTATCTGCTGTCCTTTCATTCCTGCGGACGTTTGGCCTGCTGACAGGCGGCATCCTGCTGCTGCCCCGCATTTGGGGAATAACGGGGGTATGGCTGGCTGTCCCCGTTGCAGAGGGGATCATGGCGGCTGTCTCTGCGATTTTCCTTGCCCATTATCGGAAACGGTATGCCTACTGAACCATTCATCCAGACAGTGCAGACACGCGGATATTTCCAGGAAAACAAGAACCGCCGAAAGCCTTCATTCCACAGGGCTTTCGACGGTTTTCTGGCGTCGCTAAGAGGATTCGAACCTCCGGCCTACCGCTTAGGAGGCGGTCGCTCTATCCAACTGAGCTATAGCGACATTTGCAAAAATAAGAGATTGTTACCATTATAAAGGTACAAAAAGGATTTGTCAACCGCATTCTGACAACGAGCCCGGCAGGCCCCCTGTCCATATGGGTTCCTCAGCGTTTTAGAAAGACTAAGGCGGCATAGCTTTGGCTATGCCGCCTTTTCCCTTCTGTGGCCAGGAGGTCAATGTCTGGGAGATTTTTTCACGATCTCCGCGCCTTTGGTGAGAGCCGCCATAATGTCCGAACTGTGCTGCGCACCCACCATCGTGATCTTGGAATAAACCGCCCCCTTATCGCTCACCACATACTTCTGTGGAAGCAGGTTGAGCGCATAAGCGATGATGTCATTGCGGCAGTGCTCACAAGTACAGCAGTCAAGCGTGGGTTGAATCTCATCGAACCGGAATTCCACCAGATCTTCCATCACATTTTTGTAAAGCCTGTTCTTCATGATGACTGACCACCTTTCTCTATACTGTAGAGCCTTGCGGTCACGACTCTGCAACAGAGGGTCATGGCCGCGGACCCTCAACGATGATATTAAAAATGATCCCTTTCCACATAGGAGGTGTGCAGGATCTCATGCGCCTTGTGCGAGCCAAACTCCCCGAAGAACTCCTCATAGATTTTCAGCAGCGAGGGGTTTTCATGGCTCTTGCGCAGCGGCTTGCCGGCATCGGCGTTGTAAAGGACCGCCGCACGTTTGCCCTTGAGATCCTCGAAGTTGCGCACGCTGGCAGGCTGGACCGGTTGTCCGCCGCCGTTGACGCACCCGCCCGGGCAGGCCATGATTTCAATGAACTGGTAGTCGGCAGTGCCCGCACGCACCTGATTCATGACCTCGCGCGCATTGGCAAGCCCCGACACGACCGCAACCTTGACAGTCAGTTCACCCACCTGATAGGATGCCTCTTTGATCCCCTGTGTGCCGCGGACCTCTTTGAATTCGACCGCCTCGAGCGGTTTTCCGCCTACCCATTCCGCAGCGGTGCGCAGGGCCGCTTCCATTACGCCGCCGGTTGCGCCGAAGATGACGCCCGCACCGGTGGATTCACCCATCGGATCGTCGAAATCCTCATCGGGCAGCATCTCAAATTTGATACCCGCGCGGTGAATCATCCGCGCAAGCTCGCGGGTGGTGATGGCGATGTCCACATCCGGGACGCCCGCTGCATCCTGATCGTCCCGCCCAACCTCGAATTTTTTGGCGGTACAGGGCATAACAGCGACCACCACGACGTCTTTCGGGTCGAGGCCCAGCTTCTGCGCATACCAGGTTTTGGCGGTTGCGCCGAACATCTGCATCGGGGATTTACAGGTCGAGAGGTGCGGGAGCTGGTCCGGGAAATAATGCTCGCAGAATTTGACCCAGCCGGGCGAACAGGAGGTGACCATCGGCAGGACGCCGCCCTTGGTGACCCGCTCGACAAACTCGTGCGCCTCCTCCACAATCGTCATATCGGCGGCGAGGTCGGTGTCGAACACCTTATCGAACCCGAGCCGCCGCAGCGCCGCAGCCAGCTTACCGGTCACATCGGTGCCGACCGGCAACCCGAACGCCTCGCCGAGGGTCGCGCGGATCGAAGGCGCAGGCTGTACGATGACATATTTGGACGGGTCCGCGATCGCGTCCCAAACCTTCTGGGTATGGTCGTGCTCGGAGAGCGCACCGGTCGGGCAGACGACGATGCACTGCCCGCAGGAAACGCAGGCGGTGTCCCCCAGCCCCACGCCAAACGCCGAGCCGATATGGGTAGAGAACCCGCGCTCGTTGGGGCCGATCACGCCGATCCCCTGCCATTTGGCACAGGCGGCGACACAGCGGCGGCAGAGCACGCATTTGCTGTTGTCACGGTACATATGCACTGCCGAATGGTCGATCGGATAGACCGGATTCTCCCCAAGGAACCGGTTCTCGTTCTCGACCCCGTAATCGGAGCAGAGCTTCTGAAGCTCGCACGAGCCAGAACGCACGCAGGAGAGGCAGCGTTTATTGTGGGTGGAGAGGATCAGCTCGAGGGTCGTCCGGCGGGCGTCGATCACCCGCTGGGAGTTGGTAACAACCTCCATCCCCTCGGAGACCGGGTAGACACAGGCGGCTACCAGGGATTTCGCCCCTTTCACCTCGACCACACAGATCCGGCAGGCGCCGATTTCGTTGATCTCCTTGAGATAGCAGAGGGTGGGGATCTCGATGCCGGCCGACCGCGCAGCCTCAAGGATGGTGTAATTTTTCGGCACGGACAAGGGCATACCGTTGAGTTTGATATTCACAAGTTCCATTTCTGGCACGCTCCTTTCTTATTTCTTGATGATCGCGCCGAATTTACATTTTTCGATGCAGGCGCCGCACTTGATGCATTTTTCCTTGTCAATAACATGCGGATTCTTGACCGTACCCGAGATCGCGTTGACCGGGCACTGGCGGGCGCAGAGGGTGCAGCCCCGGCATTTGTCCGCGAGGATCGAGTAGCTCACCAGCTTCTTGCAGACCCCTGCCGGGCAGGTCTTCTGCACGACATGCGCTTCGTACTCGTCGCGGAAATACCGCAGGGTCGAGAGCACCGGGTTCGGGGCGGTCTGTCCCAGCCCGCAGAGGGCGTTTTCCTTGATGTAGTGGCAGAGCTCCTCCATCTTGTCGAGGTCCGCGAGGGTACCGCGGCCCTGGGTGATCTTGTCAAGCATCTCATAAAGCCGCTTGGTGCCCACCCGGCAGGGGGTACACTTGCCGCAGCTCTCGTCAACGGTAAACTCGAGGAAAAACTTGGCGATGTCCACCATGCAGTTGTCCTCGTCCATGACGATCAGCCCGCCCGAGCCCATCATTGAGCCGATCGCGATCAGGTTGTCATAGTCGATCTCGGTATCGATCAGAGAAGCGGGGATGCATCCGCCCGAGGGGCCGCCGGTCTGCGCGGCTTTGAACTTTTTGCCGTTCGGGACGCCGCCGCCGATCTCCTCGACGATCTCCCGCAGGGTGGTGCCCATCGGGACCTCGACCAGGCCGGTATTGTGGATCTTGCCGCCGAGCGCGAACACCTTGGTACCCTTGGATTTTTCGGTACCCATCGAAGAGAACCACTCGGGGCCTTTCAGGATAATCTGTGGGATATTGGCATAGGTTTCGACATTGTTGAGGACCGACGGTTTGCCGAACAGCCCCTTGACCGCCGGGAACGGCGGGCGCGGGCGGGGTTCGCCGCGGTGCCCCTCGATCGAGGTCATGAGCGCGGTCTCCTCGCCGCAGACAAACGCGCCCGCGCCGAGCCGCAGCTCGATGTCGAAATCGAAGCCGGAGCCGAAGATGTCCTTTCCAAGCAGGCCCATCTCACGCGCCTGCCCGATCGCGATTTCAAGGCGCTTGACCGCGATCGGGTATTCCGCGCGGACATATATGTAGCCCTGGTTCGCGCCGATCGCATAACCGGCAATCGCCATTGCCTCAAGCACCGCGTGAGGGTCGCCCTCGAGGACCGAACGGTCCATGAACGCGCCCGGGTCGCCCTCGTCGGCGTTACAGCAGACATACTTCTGATCGTCAACCGACGCCTTTGCAAAGCTCCATTTCAGGCCGGTCGGGAAGCCTGCGCCGCCGCGCCCCCGCAGCCCGGACCGCTTCATGACGTCGATCACATCGTCGGGGGTCATCTCGGTCAGCACCTTGCCGAGCGCCTGATACCCGTCATAGGCAATATATTCATTGATGTCCTCGGGGTTGATGACGCCGCAGTTGCGCAGCGCGACCCGCATCTGTTTTTTGTAAAAGTCGGTTTCGTTGAGGGATTTCACCGTGTCCTCTTCGACCGTCTCGGTGTAGAGCAGGCGCTTGACGATACGGCCCTTGAGCAGATGCTCGTCTACGATCTCCTTCACGTCATCGGGATTGACGCGGGAATAGAACGAGCCTTCGGGGTAGATGATGACGACCGGGCCGAGCGCACAAAGCCCGAAGCAGCCGGTACGCACGACTTTGACCTCATTTTCCAGCCCGACCTGACGGATCTCGTCCTCGAACGCTTCGATGATCTTGGCAGACCCGGAAGAGGTACAGCCGGTACCGCCGCAGACCAGAACATGGGAACGATACATGACGGTTCTCCTCCTTTCTTATTTGGCAGCGCCGATGGTGTATTCAGCGACAACCTTCCCGCCGACAAGGTGCTCCGCAACCACACGTTCCGCCTTGTCGGGGTCCATTCTGATATAGGTGACCTTCTCCCTGCCGGGTTCCATTACCTCGACAACCGGCTCATACTGGCAGATGCCGATACAGCCGGTCTGGGAGATGGTCACATTGGTGAGCCCGCGCGCGGCGGCCTCTTCGGTAAATGCCTGAAGCACCGGGCGCGCGCCCGCGGCGATCCCGCAGGTCGCCATCCCGACGACCACCCGGATATTCCCGGTGTCATCCCCGCGCACGCCCATGTTGTTTTTCATTTTATCCCTGAGAGCCTGAAGCTCTGCCAGACTTTTCATGGTTCGATTCCTCCATCCGAACTAGATTGGTTTTGGATTTCCGCCGTGTTTTCCCGGATATAGCCGCCGATATAGGCAACCACCTCGGGGGTGGAGAGCGGGATGCCCTCGAGCACCGCGCGGAACTCCCGGGTATCCGCACAGAACGAGGCGTCCCCATGGCGGAAGGTGTATAGAAAGTCGATGTCCGGGTTGCACTGGACAAGTGAACAGATGGTTGCCGCAATGTCGCCGAGCGGCATCCGGTCGATATGGTTCAGCCCGAACACCGCGCGCAGGCTGGTGCCGCGCCCCGGCTCGGAGGTGATCTCCAAGCTGCCGCCGGTCAGCTCGGCCGCCATCTTGAGCAGCGGCACCCCAAGGCCAACCCTGCGGGTGGTGCGGGTGGTAAAAAACGGGTCGGTCACCTGCCTGACCTGCTCAGGGGCCATCCCGCAGCCATTGTCCCGGATCGAGATGGTCAGCCGATCGTCTGCGGGCTGTTCATCAACTGTGATCTCGGTCAGCGTCGCGCCCGCGCGCACCGAATTCTGCGCAACATCCAGTATGTTCAGCGACAGCTCCTGCATCCCTTACGCCCCGTATTTTGCGAGGATGTCGTCCACGTCGTCCACGGTCAGCCGCCCATACACCTCGTCGTTGACGGTCAGCACCGGGGCCAGCCCGCACGCACCGATACACCGGCAGGCATCGAGGCTGAACCGCCCATCCGGGGTGCAGCCGCCGCTGGCGATGCCGAGCTTTTCGGAAAGCTTGTTGAAGATGTCGCCCGAGCCTTTGACGTAACAGGCAGTACCCAGGCAGACCGAAATCTTATACTGTCCTTTCGGGACAAGGGTGAACTGAGAATAGAAGGTAGCCACGCCGTAGATCTCCTCAAGCGGGATGCCAAGCCCGTCGGAAACCATCTTCTGCACCTCGACGGGCAGATAGCCGTAAATTTCCTGCGCCCCCTGCAAGACCGGCATCAGCGCGCCTTTCTGATCCTTATGCGCTTCGATCACCTTTTCCAACTGTGCCTGCTGCGCAGGAGTTCCGGAAAAGGGAATCGCCGCCTTGGTAGTTGCCATGCCAATGATAACCTCCTTCAGGGAGCTGCGGTGCGGGAACAGCCCGCTCGTCATTCCCCGTTTAAATTATAACAATTATACCAGAACCGGCTTTTAAAGTCCATGTTTTTCTGTTGGGAATTGCAAAAAATCTACCCAGACTGTCGATTTTAGCGGTTTATGGCCCTTCATTTTCCTCCGTTTGGAAAACAAATGCAATCTGCCAGCAGCTTTCCCTGCAATCTAAGGGAGATTCTCAACAAAGGAAAACACCTCTTCGCCATACCATTGGGGACTGCATTTCCGGGGGCGCTGTTCTGTAGCGAAATAGATTGCGGTACGGCCTTTGTTTTGTTATGCTGAACAGGAACGAAGCCCTATATGGAACCTGCCCGACGTCTTATCCGGGAAATTTTTTGCGGCCGCTGTTACATCCGGCAGTTTCCGGGGAATATCCGGGTAGGAGGTGGTTTTGTCTTGTGGAACAACAGAAGGGCCGAACGGCTCTTTGACCAGCTTTGTGAAACCTGGTATGAAAAGGTACTGCACTATCTGTATTTCAGCCTGCGGGACGAGCAGTCCGCCCGCGACGCGGTGCAGGAAGTGTTCCTGATCGCCTGGAAAAAACGGCTGGAACTGCTTTCCCATCCGAACCCAGGGGGATTCCTCTTCCAAACCGCGAAGCATTTTGTCTGCAAAGCCCGGCGGGAAGGGTTCCGGCGGCTCGATCACGAACCGCTCACCGCCGATGGGGAACTGCCCGAACAGGCAGATGGGACAGATGCGATCGAGCAGGCGCTCGACCGGGCCATCGACGAAAATGCCTATATCGAAGCGGTGCTCTCCCGGCTCAGTGCGGACAAGCGCACCCTTTACGAGCTCTACTACCTGCAAAACAAGCCGATGGCCGAGATCGCCTCCGCCTACGGGCTGGAAGAACCCGCTGTCCGGATGCGGTATGTCCGCCTGCGCAGGGAAATCCGGACGATCGCCGCGCAGGTGGCCGAAGAAAATTTTCTGTTTTGAAGGTTACATCGCCCGGTCTGGGCGGATAATCAGGGTGCAGGGCGGATGCGCGCGGCCGCCCTGCACCCCGGCAAAACGGCTTCGCTTTTGAGCGGCCAGAAGGAGGGATACGCCATGGAAACCAGACGGGATTTGCAGCGGGAACTTGACCAGGCGATCGACACGATGGACATGGACGCGGTCGGGGAACTGCTCGGCCAGCTCGCCGGGATCGAACCAACCATCCCCGCGGCGGAGGACAGCCGGCTGTTCGCCGCCCGGGTCAAACAACTGGAAAAGGAGCGGGAACCGATGAAAATGAACCGTACCACAAGAATGACATTGATCGCTGCGGCAGTCGCCGCGAGCCTTTCGGTCGGCGTCTACGCCGCCAACAATATGAGCAGCTTTACCTTTGAACGCGGCGGGAGGCTTGTCCATATTCAGGGTGACGGCCTCACCGAACAGGACGCAAAGGAAGCTGCCGACTCGGTGGCGGACGCCCTCAAAGGAAAGAAGGCTGTCCCCCAGCTCGAAATCAGCTTTGATTCGGATAAAGCTAGTTTCAAAGATGGAGCGATTATCGTGAAAGAGACTGAGGGCAGCGGAACCGATGGAGAAAAAGACACATACAAAATCGAGACCGCCCCTTCCGTAGGGAGGACCGCGACACTCGAGGAAACCAGCTTCCGCTCGGTGGAAGACGGGGAACGTGCAATGAATCTCAAGCTGGCAAAGCCGGATATCGTCTCGAAGATGGGCCCCGGCTCCGCAGCCGGAATCGACTTCAACGGCAATGATAAATACCTGCGCGCCGCCTACGGCAGTTTGGAAAACGGAAAAGCGGTTCAAATTACGCTCGACCGTTCGGTGCCCACCCAGGGGGAAACCAAAATCCAGACCCAGGATGTCGATCCGGGCAGCACAGGCTCCTACCAGTCCGCCAGGGGCTTCACATTCACCACCGCTTCCGAGAGCGAGGGCGGCAATACTATGCGGTTTGCGGTCTGCCCGCGCGGCTACTACACCTATACAATCGGATTCTTCGGGTTCTCGGAGCAGGAAATCCGGCAGGCGCTCGACACCATAGACCTTTCGATCTACGGCTGACGCCTACCCGATGCCCAGGCGATCACAGCAGGCAGATCCCCGCCGCCGTATGCGGCGGGGATTCGCTGTCCTTCGGATCTATTATGATTGGCAGCCTGCTGCCCCGAATTGGGGTGCTGGAAAAAAAAGCATTTCACCCCGCTGCCTGTATACCATACACTTGCTTTTTCAGGCAATTTTCGGTATGATATAGGAATCAAACGAAAGTGGCTTGGCACCACCGATTTTATGAAGGAGCGAAACCAAATTATGGCAGATCAGAAAAAAATGGTGGAAGCGATCACCTCGATGGATGAGGACTTCGCAAAATGGTATACCGACATCGTACGCAAGGCCGATCTTGCTGACTATTCCTCGATCCGGGGCTGTATGATCGTGCGGCCGTATGGCACCGCGATCTGGGAGAACATCCAGCACGACCTCGACAGCCGGTTCAAGGCCCTGGGGCATGAAAATATCCAGATGCCGCTCTTTATCCCCGAAGGATTGCTGCAAAAGGAAAAAGACCACGTGGAAGGGTTCGCACCCGAGGTCGCATGGGTGACCCATGGCGGCGAGGAGAAGCTCACCGAGCGCCTCTGTGTTCGCCCGACCTCCGAAACCCTCTTCTGCGAGCACTACGCCAAAATCATCAAATCCTACCGCGACCTGCCCAAGCTCTACAACCAGTGGTGCTCGGTGGTGCGGTGGGAAAAGACCACCCGCCCGTTCCTGCGCACCTGTGAATTCTGGTGGCAGGAAGGCCACACGATGCACGAAACCGCACAGGAGGCGTACCAGGAAACCGAACAGATGCTGAACGTCTATGCGGATTTCTGCGAACAGTCACTGGCGATCCCTGTTATCAAGGGGCGCAAAACCAAAAAGGAACAGTTCGCGGGTGCGGAAGCGACCTATACCATCGAAGCGATGATGCACGATGGCAAGGCCCTCCAGTCGGGGACCTCCCACTATTTCGGCGATGGGTTCTCCCGGGCGTTCGATATCACCTTCCAGGGGCGGGACAACAAGCCGCAGTATCCGCATCAAACCTCGTGGGGAATGTCCACCCGGATCATCGGTGCAATCATCATGACCCACGGGGACGACAACGGCCTCGTCCTGCCGCCCGCCATCGCACCGGTGCAGGTGGTAGTCCTGCCGATTGCACAGCATAAGCCGGGCGTGCTCGATAAGACGCGTGAAATTGCCGCCCAGATCGGGCAGTTCTGCCGTGTCAAGGTCGATGACAGCGACAATTCAGCGGGCTGGAAGTTCGCCGAGTACGAGATGAAGGGGGTCCCGCTCCGGCTCGAGATGGGCCCGCGCGACATCGAAGCAGGCCAGTGTGTCCTGGTCCGCCGGGACAACCGCGAAAAGACGGTCGTCTCCCTCGACGAGCTGGAAACCAAAATCCCCGAGCTGCTCAAGGCGGTGCATGACGGCCTTTACGCCAAAGCGCTTGCCAACCGCGAAGCCCGCACCTGGACAATCTCCTCGTTCGACGAGCTGAAACAGGCTGCGCAGGAGAAAACCGGCTTTTTCAAGACCATGTGGTGCGGGGATGAGGCGTGCGAGCTGAAAGTCAAGGAGGAAGCGGGGCTGACCTCCCGGTGTATGCCGTTCGAGCAGGAGAACCTTGGAGCGGTCTGCCCGGTCTGCGGGAAGCCCGCCGCCACCAGTATCATCTGGGGCAAGGCATACTGATGCTGGTGTGCAAATTTTGATTGAATTATGTGCAGATTGTGTCCAAACAGAAAATTTTACAGAAACTGTCCCTTTTTCCCAGTAAAACCTGTTTACAGGATAGCGAGTCTGTTGTATGATGGGATCAATGGGGGCGACACTCCCGGCGGCTCCCAAAAACGGCCGCTAATTTCTAAAAAGAAGGGTGAATTATGAAAACAGTCAGCAAAAAACTCCTGAGCCTGCTGCTTGCGGCGATGCTGGTGTTGAGCCTCGGCGTTATGGCGAGCGCGGCATCCTCTTCCGTTTACAGCATGCATGTCGCCAACGGGAAAGTCCAGTTCGTGCAGAACGGCGCGGCAGTCGGCAGCTTCAACCTGAAATCAGCAGATTTCTCTCTCAAAACCGATGCGGACAAGGATTTTGTCGTCTGCTTTGTTGACGCAAACGGCAACGGCAAGGCGGTCAACCTGTCCAAGCAGACCTCCCTTTCGATCAGCGGTTCCATGAATTCGCTGACCATCGACAAGAGCCTCGACAGCGCAATCTCGGTCACAATGAACGGCACTGCCACCAAAATGACCGTCAATGCCCCGAACAAGGTCAATGTCAACGGCAGCGTTACCACACTGGCTGTCAACGCAGCCGCCAATGTGGTGGTTGGGGATAAAGCCTCGATCAAAACGGTCAATGTCAGCAACAGCAAGGCGACTGTGAAAAATTCGGCTGGCCAGTCGGTCAAGACCAACACTGTCTCCTCCCCGTCCACATCGACCAACAAAAATACCATCAACACCTCTTCCAATAAGGGCAACACCATCAATATCAAAAACAGCAACACCTCCACCTCGTCCGACAGCCGGATCCGCCT
>Ga0137306_103485_pt1 | contig 11641 bp, 12 predicted proteins | sample Inofroosms_March_FD_97187 | JGI IMG/M metagenome (GOLD analysis project Ga0137306, IMG submission 97187) | Mouse cecal microbial communities from Vienna, Austria - N-Acetylneuraminic and N-Acetylglucosamine D2O microcosms_March | ecosystem: Host-associated > Mammals > Digestive system > Large... | reverse complement strand
TGGAGGAGCTGCGAAAGGACATCATCTATGGCGAGGGCGTCGATTATCCCTACGAATGGGGCGAAATTGAAGCCTATTTCCCCCGCCTGTGTGAGAAATACCTGGAGCCTGGCACAGTAGACTTCCATTTGAAGCATCACGATACAATGTTCTCCTCTGACTTCCCGGGAATCCAGGAGGCGCGTGAGGGCGGGCCCCCGCAGAGGAACGGGCCGCAAACTGATATAAAAATGGAGGGAATGTAAATGGACCGGATACCAAAAGAATGGCTGGATTTTCTGCGGGAACAGTTTCCAGTGGGCAGCCGGATCAAGCTCCGCGAGATGAAAGACGACCCCCACCCGGTGGAGCCGGGGAGCATGGGGACGCTGAAGGGCATCGACGACGCCGGCCACTTTCTGGTGAACTGGGACAGTGGCCGCAGCCTGAACCTGGTGCTGGGGGCGGACAGCTTCTCTGTCCTGCCCCCGCCCCTCCAGACGCTGAAGCTGTACGCCCCCATGACCGCGGAACTCTTTGAACCCGATGAATACGGCGGAATGGATGAGGATGGTACTCCTTTGGACGGGCGGGATCTTCGCCACTACGCGGACAGCATCCTGGCCGCCCTGATCCGGGAACGGATGCCGGAAGAAGCGGAGCGCGGCATTATGCACTGGTACGGCAAAGATGATGCCGTGGATCGCAAGGTCCGCTCTGCTCTCTTCACTACAGAGGAACGGGAAGGCCGGCTCTGGGCGGTAGTGGAGTGCAAGGCAGCAGAAGCGCTGACCCCTGTGGAACTGGACACTTTGACTGATTATCTGAGCGGGCAGATGTCTGATGGCTGGGGCGAGGGCTTTGAGCAGCGTGATATTGGCATCGGAGATGGCTGTGAGCTGTATGTCCACCTGTGGCAGAGCAAGAACTGGAGCATCATGCCGGAGCAGGACCGCTTCGATCCCCACTTCTCTGAGCGGCTCCCGGATATGTGCTTCTCTGTCCTGCCGGAGGATGACTCCCTGATCTGCATTACCAGAGGCGCCGGCTATCAGGTGTCGGAGAACAGCAGTGAGAAACCCGGTCTGAACCGGCACATAGCGGACTACCGCAATCAATGCCGCGGAATCAGCAAGGCTCAAGAGCAGGCCATGCTGGGCGGCTGCCTGCGTGGCTGGGACTCCCCCGCTGCTGATCCCAGGCACTACATCCAGGAACAGGCGCTGATGAAAAAAGCGGCTTCTGAACAGAAGTTGGCGGAGGGACTGCCGGAACTGTGCTTTTCCGTCCTGCCCAGCACTGGGGCGCTCATCTGTATCAAACGGGGCGAGAGCGGCTATTACCCCTCGGACTGGGATACCGGCGTCCCCGCCCAGAACCGGGAGCTGGCGGACTACAACAACCAGCGTCTCGGCGTCACCGGCGCCCAGCGGCTGGCAATGGAGGCCGGGTCTATGCATGGCTGGGACTGCCCTGCCGCTGATCCCAGGACCTATGAGCAGACCCTCCAGTCCCCCACCGATATGGAGGCTGGAGCGCCGATGGGAGGGATGACTCTTGGATAAGGTATTCCATATCCGCACATTCAGCAGCCCCAACGGAGCCTATCAGGAAGTGGAGCTGGATCTGCCAGCCACGGATTACGAACTTCTCGACGCGATGGAACAGCTCCGGCTGGAGGACGGAAAGCACCCATATCTGGAGTTCCATGCTGTCGAGGAATACGACTACTTGAACGAGCGCATTCAGGAGACAGACATCTTCCCGCTCAATGCCCTGGCCAAGCGGCTGGCAGAGCTGGACACGCGAGGTATGGCCGTCTTCGAGGGGCTGGTCTGCATGGATATTCAGAAAGGCGTGGAAACGATCCCCATTGGCAGCCTGATCGACTACGCCTACAGCGGGGAATGCTGCCATGTGTTGGAGGATGCCGTGACCGATGAGGAACTGGGCAGGTTCCTTGTGGAGAACGGGTTTATCCCGGAAACAGACGCCATTCCGGACGCCACGCTTGAGCTGCTGGACTACGCGCAGATTGGGAAGAACCATCGGGAGGCGGAGGGCAGTACATTTACCGGCTTCGGCTATGTGGAGCGGCACAGCGAACCGCGTCAGGTTTACAAAACCCTGGATCTTACGCCGAAAAAGCCCGCGTACACCATCCTGGCTGAGACATATGACGGAAACCGGGTGGAGTTCCCATACCCGGCCAACGCTCCCATGGGGACGGAGCCGGTGCGCTGTGTGGACTGCACCGCGCCGTCACTCATCGGTCTGACCAGTGGAATGGAAACTGTGGACCTGCTGGCCCGCAGACTGGCAGGGCTGGAGCCGAAGGCCCTGACCGCTTACAAGGCCCTGCTGGAAGCCACAGATTGCAAGGACATCCTGAGCGCCGGGGCGCTCATGGACTCGCTGGACAACTATGTCTTCTCCCCCCAGTACAGCTCCCCCATCGAAGTGGCGAAGGGGGAGCTTTCTCTTATCCTCTGTGAGCCGGACGCGGCGACACTCGCCCCACACCTGAATCTATACCAGTACGGACAGGCGCTGATCGAAAAGTGCGGCGGCGTTCTGACTCCCTATGGCCTGATTGAGCCACGGGGTCCCCACATGAGCCCAGCGGAGCGGGTCATGTGGGGAGCGGAAGAGCAAGGGAGTGAACGGAGTTTTCGCCTTCAGGCGGAAACGGAGGTGAACGGACTTTGCGATGACGCTGGACAGCCTGTCCAGGGTATGGAAGAAAGCCCTCAGCAGGGCGGAATGGAGATGATGTGATGATGGATGATTTCAAAGAATTCCTGGAACTGCCCGGTACGCCCCAGGAACAGGAGTGGTTGAAGGAGCAGCTGGAGACGTTAAGCGTCCGGGAGAGCTACGCCCTCGCCGCCGTCTCGATGGGGTATCCACCCGAAAAGGCGGCTGACGCCATCAAGAGTATTTTGAGCCTGCCCGACTGCACGCTCCATCCGGCTGGGAGCTATGAGGATTTGGGCAAGTACAGCCAGAAAGGAGCGGCCAGCCTGCCGGAGGACGTCCTGCCCTATGTGGATTTTGATCACATCGGGCAGGAGTTTGAGGATGAGCACCCCGGACTGTTCATCGGAGGCTATTATGTGGAATATCCGAAAAAGGCAGCAGAACCAGCTTACTCCGGAAAGAACGCGTTTTTGCCGGAGGACAGCGATTGGAGCGTCAAGCTGAAGCTGGCCTCCCCTGCGGTCCCCGAGGGCGTGTGGCTCCGTCTGCCGGGATATGACGGCAAAATGGCGGAGGACGCGGACGAGGTCGTGCTGGCACTGGACGAGCTGCGGGTCAAGTCTCTGGAGGACTGCACTCTGCTGGAAGCCCGGTGTATTCTCCCCGAGGCCGGAGACCTTACGAAGCAGTATTCCAGCATTACCGATCTGGTTCGGGATGGGGATAATCTCGGCTATGTTCTGGCTGAGCAGGGTCAGGGCAAAGCGCACTGGCTGGACAAGTTTGCCGCCGCTTTGGAGTATGAAGACTGCCGTACCCTGAAATTTGCCCTGGACATCGCGCAGAACCTCCACTGCTACGAGTGGGTACCCCGTGACGGTGTAAAGGAATTTGCCGCAAACAACTTGCGCACCTATCATGTACCGGAGGAGCTGATCCAGTCCGGTAATATTGATCTGGACGCCTATGCGGAAGATCTGCTGGAGAGTTCCGGATACATGGAGGCCGGCAGTGAAACCGGCTATCTGACGCGAAACGGCAAGGAATTTGTCCGTGATTTTACTGCCCCGGCCCAGCAGGATGTGCTGAAAGCCGTCCCCATGCTGGAGAAGATGTCCAGCCAGGCCGCCCCGGAGGATGCTGCCGCAGCCAGAGCCGCCATTGCGGAGGCTCTGGCCGGGCGCGGCGAATGCGGCCTCCGGCAGCTCCAGGCGGCGATGGAATCGGAGGACTGTGCCAGTCTGGAGGAGGCGGTGGAGATCGCCGGCCGCCTGGACAGCTATGAGTTCGTAGAGATCGGCAGCTTCCGGGAGAAGGCAGAGAAAGAACTGCTGGAGAAGGGCCTGGACAAAAAGGTGATCGACCGCTGCGTCGACTTCACCGCCTACGCCGCCCTGACCCACGAGTTCGAGAGCATCTACACATCCGGCAGCACCGGACTGTACGTCCACGGGAATGAGGCCATGTCCCGGCCTGAGCAGGGCATGACCATGCAGTGAAAGGAAGAGGTAAATTGTTACTGATCGAGCCTGGAAAGCCCCGTGTGCGGCATTTTATCATGGGGCACATGCGAAACCCCGGATCGCCGCTCTCAAGAAAACTCCAGTCCTGTCCCGCGCTGGCCTGTATTGCCGGAAATATCCCTCCGAAAAAACTCAAGGGCTGGAACTTTTCAGATGAGTTCTATCACGCGCGGTTCAAGGAGATACGGCTTTGTCTGCACGGACTCATCGGACATGGGGCCTGTCTCGCCGCTCATGGCAGCGGTGAACAACTCCCTGCCCTGCGGGATTTTATCTGCGGTCTTGCGGCGTTTTGGCCTGACCCCTTCGAAGAGGACGATGATCCAGTGGTGCGGGAAGAACACTATGGCGCCCTCTTTGATGATGCGGTGTCCGCCGCCCAAAACGGAGTCGATGTGCCGGAACTGAGTGAGGGCAGGAAAGAAAATATTATTATCGGGCTGGAGAACTATATCATTGACTTGGCAGGCCAGTTCTCCGAAATCAATCAGGAAGCGTTGGACAGCGGGCTTGGAGCCTGTGAGTCCATCGCGGCGGGTTTCCAGGAGATGTGGACCGATCCTGTCCACACCCGGAGAGTGGAAACCATACAAACGCCCAACCAGACACTTGCCTGAGCGCATACCATTATAAATACCATCAGGGGCCGTTTTCCGAAAGGGACAAACGGCCCCTTCTTTTTTTATGCTCTTTTTCGGAAAAACGGCCCCGGAAAGGAGGAATCATGGAGGATAAACAGCTGGCCGAATATCTGCGGCAGTACCATCTGGGCGAGGGCGGCGCCGCTACCAGCCGGGAACTGGAGCGGACCTTCTCCGTCCGTGGCAAGGAACTGCGGGACGCGGTCAACCGGCTCCGGCGCAGGGGCATCCCCATCGCCAGCAGCTCCAGCGGCTACTTTTACGCCGCCGCGGAGCAGGAGGTGCGCGCCACCATTGCCCACATGACCCACCGGATCAGCGGCATCGCCGCCGCCATCCGGGGCCTGAACCAGTCGTTGGAGAAGTTCGACACCGCCCAGCTCCGCATCCCGGGAGGTGACAGCCCTTGAACAGCTTCATGAGCTGGGTCGGCGGCAAAAAGGCGCTGCGGGAGGAGGTGGTGCAGAGGTTCCCTCTGTACTATGAACGTTACATTGAGGTCTTCGGGGGCGGCGGCTGGGTGTTGTTCCACAAGCCCCCCGGCAGGGATTTTGAGGTCTACAACGACTTCAACAGCCTTCTTGCCAACCTGTACCGCTGTGTCCGGGACAAGCCGGATCTGCTGATGAACGCCCTGAAATATGTTCTCAATTCCCGTGAGGACTTTGACCGGGTGCGGCTGGCCCTGCGCCGCCAGCGCACCACCGACGTCCAGCGGGCGGCGTGGTTCTATCAGATCATCCGCTACAGCTACGCCTCCGCCCTCACCAGCTACGGCAGCCAGCCCCATGACATGCGGGCCAATTTCCTTCTCATCGAGCAGGCCCACCGGCGTCTGAAGGACGTGGTGGTGGAGAACAAAGATTTTGAGAAGCTCATCCGGCAGTACGACCGCCCGGTGAGCCTTTTTTATTGCGACCCGCCCTACCATGCCACCGAGGGGTACTACCAGAACATCGGGGAGGACGGATTTACAGAAAAAGACCACATCCGCCTGCGGGACGCCCTTCTGTCCATTGAGGGGAAGTTCCTGCTCTCCTACAACGACGACGCCTTTGTCCGGGAGCTGTACGATGCCCCCGGCATCCAGATCGAGGCGGTCACCCGGCTGAACAACATCAAGCAGCGGTACGACCCCAACTGCCAGTTTGCCGAGGTGTTCATCGCCAACTACGACATGACCGAGCGGCAGCGTGCCGCCACACAGCTGAACCTGTTTGATTTCGGGCAGGAAATTTAATCAGAAAACGGAGGAATATCACATGAAATTCATCAAAGAGATCACACCCAAGGGCCTCCTGCTTCCAGTGACCGCCGCACGGCTGGCCGGGTTCAACGCCGGCGACAAGGTGGAGTACCACACCCTGGATGGGGCCATGCTGGTGCTGAAAGGGCGGATGAGCGCGCCGGAGCTGCTGGCCGTTGTCCAACAGCTCACGAGCACGTCGGCCCAGCTGCTCCACTACCTGTCGGAGGTCTGCGGCCCCTGTGAGGACTGTGATAAGGACAGCTGCCCCTACAACGACTTCGAGGAGGAAGCCGTTCAGGTGAACGAGTATCTGCGGGAGGCCGCCGGCATCCCCGATGGGGCCAAGCTGTGCGCCGAGGTGGACGAGGAGGCCCACACCATCACGGTTCTGGCGGCGGAACACCGCTATGACCTGCGGGACCTTCCGGCGGATCTGCTGGAGACCTTCATGGTGGTGGGCGCCTGCCTGGGCAGGCTGGAGGAGCATCTGATCGCGGAGGATACCGTCTATGGCGGCTGATTTTCCCTATCTGTACCCCTACTCCCGCGCCGACGCCCGCCGTCTGAGGCAGACGCAGATGCACGAGGACAGCTTTCGGGTGAATGTGGACTGCGCCAGAGCCATCGAGCAGGCTGTCCGGGATTATTTCAACGCGGCGGACGAGTCGCTGGCCGAGGGCTGCGCCCAGTCTGTGCTGGAACAGTTCGGCTTTAAGCGTGTAAACTTCGTTCTCGCCAACTCCCTGCAGGAGTTCCGCGAGTCGGCCTGCAAGTATCTGGTCAGCGAGGAGACCTATCGGTGGGGCAGGAAAACCTTCGTTCCCCCGGACGGCAAGTATAACCGCTACTATGCGGTGGATACCGCCGCGGCACTGCTGGAGTCGTTCATCGGACAGGCCAGGGACGCATACCAGGCGCTGGGACTGTTCGGCCTGGAGCACTGTGCCGGTAACCCGCTGGAGCAGGACTACAAGGGCAAGGTGCTGGTGATGCGTCCCGATACGCTCCGGGAGAGCTGCTGGGACCCCCGCAATATGCTCTGGCTGGCGGAAGGCGGCTTTGGCTGTTCTCCCCACGCCAGAGGTCAGGCGGTCTACGCCACCTGCCTGGGCGACGGCGAAAAGACCCGCTGGAACCGCTCCGACTTCGCTGGCGTTCTGGATGAGCAGTATCTGCCGGACTGGGCGCGGGAGAAGCTGGAGGAGCTTCGCACTCCCCAGCAGGAACAGGACACTGGGCCCGCCATGGGCGGCATGACCATGGAGTAATTCCATTTTACCAAAAATTTTTTAGGAGGAACCGACAATGAAACAGGCCCCTGACCCGGCCCTCACATCTCAGCGGGAGACCCTCCCCATGCAGGTGGATGTGAAAATCCACTCCCTCCACGCCAGCGGTCCCGTCCTGGCGGACGCCTCCGTCAACCTGAACGGGTGCTTCGCTATCCGGGGCGTCAAGGTGGTGGAGGGCAGCAACGGCCCCTTCGTCTCCATGCCCAGCTACAAGGGCAGGGACGGCTATAAGGACATCTGCTTTCCCTGTACGAAGGAGTTCCACCAGCAGTTCCATCAGGCAGTGCTGGACGCCTATCAGCAGACTCTGGCTCAGATCCCACAGCGCCAGCAGGAGGGCCAGAGCCAGGATGCTCCGCCCGCCCCGGAAATGAAAATGTAGAGGAGGAAACGACGATGAAGAAACTGACCGCAGTCTGCGCCCTGGCATTGGCGCTGACTATGGCCCTCGCTCCCGCCGCTTACGCGGCGGAGTGGGCGGGGGTACCCCATGCGAGCCCAGCAACGCGGGTCGCATGGGGAACAGAGGAGCAAGGGAGCGAGCATAGTTTTCGCCGTCAGGCGGAAACGGAGCAGAGCGGACTTTGCGACGATGTGGTCTGCTACCCCAGCTCCGTCACCCAGAGTGAGGACGGAACTGAGATCCGCAAGTTCTACGATCTGTCCCCGGAGGACGATCCCACCGGCATCCCCCGCTCGGACTTCGAGCAGGACGGATACCACTACACCCTGGTGGATCTGCTCAAGCAGGAACTTCCGGAGCATGAGAGCCGCCAGCACACCGAGACGGTGACGCTGGACAGTAAAAACAAGGATATGGCCTCTGTGCTGGCTCTGCTGCCCCAGGAGAAGGCGTTCATCACCGACGACGGCCTTGCCGGGACGCTGACCCTGCGGCTGGATACGGTGCAGGTGGAGGTGGCCGGCTACGGCAGCTCCACCAGGCAGGTCTCCGCCACCCGGACCTATCCCAATCTGGCGGGACAGGACACCCAGTACATCCCCAAGACCATCCAGGACGGAGGGCGCACTCTGACCCTCCAGGACGTCAGCTGGCAGACGGACAACACGGGAAGTCTGGACGGCTACGCCCTGGGCGACCGCTACACCGCCGTGGCCACCTACACCGGCAGCGCCACCAGCAGCTATGTCAAAGGCTATACCGTCACCGCCGACTACACTGGGACAGTCAGCAGAATCGCCCTGAACAAGACCCGGTATGTGGCAATTTTCGAGGGGACGCCCCTCCAGCCTGTGGAGCCTGTGGACGACGGTCTGGAGGCAACCGATCCGGCCCCCGCCGCCAGCTTCAACTGGCCGCTCCTGCTGGCGCCTCTGGGCCTCATCGCCGCGGCTGGCGGCGGCATCGGGATCGCCCTGTTCCTCAAACGGCGCAGTGAGCTGGCCGAGGGCGGCGATGAGGATGCGTAATTCCAAACCCGTAATCAGAAAGGACTGGTGAATGTGATGAAGAAGAAACTGACCATGCTCCTCCTGGCTCTGTGCATGACGGCCTCCATGATGGCGACCGCCTATGCCGCGGAGCCTCTGGAGTACACTATCGACGGAGCTGGCAACCCGGAGTACGGCAAGTCCACGTCCATTGAGGTGGTGCATACCCCTGGCGGCGGGGCCATGAAAAACGAGGACGTGAGCAAGAACGCCGCTCTCGCTCCCCCCGCCTTCGGCAGCTACAGCGCCGACACCCTGCACACCGGCACGCCCCTCACTCCCAATCTGGCTCCCGGCTATCAGCCCACCTCCGGAGCCATCATCAACGGCAGCGCCGGTGTCATCCAGCCTCCCGCCATGGGCGGCAGTATGGGAACGGATTCCGGCAGCGGCTCCGTCTATGTCCCCGGCTCGTCCTCGGTGACAGTGACCAACCCCGGCAGTGCCTCCGGCGGCTACACGGCGGTGACAGATGATCTCTACTACAGCAACGGCAGCCTGGGGACACTGAAGATCCCCGCCATCGGCCTGAGCGTCAAGATCTACCAGGGTACGGACAGCGCCGCGCTGAAGAAGGGCGCGGGACACTTTGAGGACACCTCTATCTGGGATGGAAACGTGGCGCTGGCGGCCCACAACCGGGGCGTGAACAACCACTTCGGGGAGATCCATACGCTGGAGGTGGGCGATACCATCTCCCTGACCACACAGCTTGGGACCCGCACCTATGAGGTGACCTCCGTTTCCAAGGTGAGCGAGACAGACCGCAGCGCCCTCGCCGCCTCCACCACCAACATGATCACCCTTTACACCTGCGTCCGTGACCAGCGGGATCAGCGGTGGTGCGTCCAGGGCGTGGAAATTAGCTAATATGCTTCGTTTTCGCCCGCTCGTTTCTCCATTTTAGATTGCATTTTCTTCTCGACTTTTGACCTCTGTTCCGATATTGTATTGCTTGCAAAAGCGCCAAAAATACGGAATACAGGAGGAAAAAAGTATGACCAGCATGAAAAAGCGCATTGCCGCCGCATTGACGGCAGCCACCCTCACCATTGGGCTCACCGTCCCCGCCGCGGCAGCGGAAGCGCCCAACGAACCCATCCGGGTGAGCAGCTACAAGGGCAGTACCCTGGAGGTAGGAGAGCGAAGCGGCCTGATCATCGGCCCCAGCGGGATCGACTACACCGTCACCTCCAGCGACCCGGACACGGTAGCGGTGGAGCAGGTGCTGACCTTCTGGGTGGCTGTCGCAAAGGGGGCGGGGACCGCGGAGATCACCGCATCCAACAGCGCCGGGGAATGCGGGAGCATGACGCTGACGGTCGGCTCCGCCGCCCCCGCCGCGCCGGAAGCTCCCGCCAGCATGGACAGCGCCAGCCTGACGGACAACCTGGAGATCCGGCAGGAGATGATCCGGCTGATCAACCAGACCCGCAAGGCCAACGGCGTGTCGGAGCTGCCGGTCAGCGAGGCCCTGATGACCGCCGCCCAAGCCTGCTCCGACCGGCGCTACACCTGGCATCACGCCGCAGAGGAGGGCCAAGCCGCCGCTGACGCCGGCTACCCCTACGGTTTCGGTGACAACCTCACCGTGTTCACCGGCACAGACGACGCCGCCCGGCGCGCCGTCGACAACTGGATCAACTCTCCCGGTCACTTCGAGACCATGATCGACTCAAGATGCGACTGCATCGGCGTGGGTGTGACCCAGTACGACGGCATCACCTACTGCTACATGTTCGTCGGAATCCCAAACAGCGTCAATTTTTATGCGTAAGCGAAAATAAAACCAAAACGGCCTTCCAGCGCAAGCTGGAGGGCCGTTTTCTGTCAAAAAGGAGGCTGACAAGCTATGAAAAAGTTCCATTTTCCCCGAACCCGCCTGATCGCGGCTCTGCTGGCCCTGGTCTGCGTGCTGGGCCTGCTCCCCGGCACAGCCCTCGCCGCCACGCCGGACACCATCAAGATGGACGACTGCACCCACAATGGGGTCAAGTATGAGTCCCCGGCTCTGGGTACCTGCCATCTGCACCAGATGCACTTTGGACTTAACGGAAAGAGCACCATGGGCTTCTGTGCCGAGAAGGGCAAGGGCATGGGCTGGTCACTGGAGGGCCACACCTGGGGGAGTCCCAAGCCGGTCAACGACCCCACCGTCAAAACCATGATGGCGTACTTCTACGCCCACTCCACCGGCGTCTTTACTGATCAAGCCAAGGCTTTGGGTGTAGATGATGTGTGGGACAGCAACTACGCATGGACGATGAACTCCTGGACCCAGGCCATCGTCTGGCGCTACAAGGCCGGTCTGCTGTCCGACCCCGTGGTTGCCTGCGCTGAGGAACTGCTGTGCGTCTACAACAATCTGGAACACACCAATTATTCCAGTATTGACGAGACTATGGACGGCAGATCGTTCCGGGACCGGGCGCAGTATATCCTCGACCTGGGCGCGCAGGGCGTATGGGGCGACTGCGCCGTTTATGAATACGCATATGCCGGTCCCGGCTCCAGCTACCATCCGGCAAATGATGTGCAGGCCATCATGATCGGTGAACTGACCGTGACCCGTGAGCTGTATGACCTGATCATCAAAAAGGTAGACAGCACGAATCCCAACAAGGGCCTGTCGGGGGCGCGGTTCAAGGTAGCCTCCGAAAATGGTGCCTACTCCAAGGAAGTGGTGACAGGCAGCGACGGCACTGTTACCGTATCCAAGCTGGAAGCGGGCACCTACGCCGTGACGGAATTGGAAGCCCCGGAGGGTTATGAGATCGACAACGCGGGTCCCCAGTATGTCGTTCT